>Ga0163109_10002471_pt1 | contig 14387 bp, 20 predicted proteins | sample CRUFie1St13metaG_FD_108704 | JGI IMG/M metagenome (GOLD analysis project Ga0163109, IMG submission 108704) | Marine microbial communities from the Costa Rica Dome - CRUD Field 142mm St13 metaG | ecosystem: Environmental > Aquatic > Marine > Oceanic > Photic zone | place: Costa Rica: the Eastern... | reverse complement strand
GGTGATCTTGCCGCTCTTGTACATGCCATCGTCGAGGCACTGAAGAGAGTCGATGATAAGGACGAACTGATCAGAGTTTGATTGCTCCATCATGGTGCGAGCATTGTCAAGAATCTCGGTGACGTTAGCAGAGTTACCTGCGCGGAAGCCGTGACGAAGCTTGAGGCGCTTAGCAGTCATTGCTGTTTGGTACAAGCTTTCCTCAGCAGTGTTGAAGAGAACGGTTGCGCCTTGCTTGGTAGCAGCGTCAGCGAGTGTAAGCATAAGAGTTGTTTTACCAGCTCCAGGAGTACCCGTGAAGAGCGTTACTGAAGAAGGGGTGAAACCTTGGCCGCCCATTGCGCCGTCAACGAATGACAGACCAGTTTTGAACTTGCGAGTGAGGTGCTCGGGAACCTCGATGTCGAGGATGTTAGTGCCGAAGGTGATGTTAGTTTGAATAGCGTTGAGTTTCATTTGAAATCCTATATTGAGTGAGTGAGTGTTTAAGTTTTGAGTTTTTAGTTGTTCATTATGTATATAATGTAACTGGAATTTTGAGTGTTTTGTACAGGTGTGCTTGGTGTTTGTGATATTTTTTTGATTCCGGCGGATGGGGCAAGGTCCGTATGTCTGCCCCTTAGTGGCTGAAGAGTTGTAGCATTTTGGCTCCTTTTTTGTTGTTCCTTATGTATATAATTTATCTGGTTTTGCTGGACTTTTGTACAGCCGTGCTGGATTATTTTGAGCTTTTTTGTGGCGGCTGTGGTGGGAATACAATTTGGTTGTCCCTTGCAAGGAAGACAGTGCAGTCCCAACCGTCCACAATTTTGACTTCTTTAATCATGCCGGCCGCAGCTGCAGGACCACGTAGCAAACGGGTGATAGTAGAGCTGAGCTTTTCACTCGTGATAGGCGACTCTTTATGAGTGTCGCCAGAGCTGAAAGTGATGTGAGTGGTGAAAGTTTCTGATCGCATTTGGACTCCTTTGTTGTTCCTTATGTATATAATTTAACTGGTCGTGGTGGACTTTTGTACAGAGATGCTCAATTTATTTGAGCATTTCTCTGGCATTTTCGAATGCGACCTGATCGTCAGATGTGATGAGTGCCTCATCGTTATCTAGGGTAGCCAACAAGTCCTCGAAGTTGAGGCTTACATTCTCAGGCTCTTCAGCTCGTCGTGCATCGAACTTCGCTTCGATTGCAGCTTCGGCCTTAGCTTCAGCATTGGCCTCTGCTCTAGCGGAAGAACCGTCAGCGTATACATGCTCAGCATCGAACACGATAGCTTCGTTACGAGCCGCTGCAGCTTCTGTGAATGGCAGCTCCAACTGCTTGGCTGCATTGATTGTGTAGTGTGCTACACGACCCTTACGTTCGATTTGGATGTCTACGCCTTGACGCTTAGACTCACGGATGAGGAAGTTCAATCGACGATTCCAACGTTTTACTTCAGTCTTGTCGCCAGCAGCAATTGCTTTGGCCTGTGCCTTGGTGCGAAGCGAGGATTGCAGACCTGCGTCAGCGAATACATCTGTGCGAGATACGCCAGGGTTAGCTTCGATGAAGGCAACGAGGATTTCGAAGTTACGGATTTTCTTAGGTTGTGACATTTTAGCTCCTTTAGCTTTTGATTTTGTTTTACGTGTCTTACGTGGTTTCTTTTGAGTGGGTTGAGGTGCAGGTGCGGGAGTTTCGTTGTTGAGCATTGCAAGAATCTCTGTTTGAGATACATCGTTCATGTCAAGTTCCATAGCAATGTCCATCTTAGCGGCAAGCTCTGTAGCCGGATCGACTTGCTCGACAGCTTCCATTTCGCCGGTAGCTTCATCCATGACGAAGTCTGGGCCTGAGACTGGTGCGACAAGTGCGACATAGTCATATTCGCCATCAGCGTCGGTGTCGAGAGATACGATGCCGTAGATTGTAGATTCTGACATCCACGCATCGAACGCAGATTCCGATGCGAAAGTGGTGATAGTTTCGAAGGTTTCGATGTTTTGTACTAAGTAAGTTGTGGTCATGTTGACTCCTGAGTGTGTGAAAAAGTAAGTTTTTGTTTTGGATTATGTATATAATTTAACTGGTTATTGGGATGATTTGTACAGGCATGCTGGATTTATTTGACTTTTTATGCCTTGTGAGAGAGCATGCTCATGGGTACCTTCCAATCTCGTCCATTGATTGTGACGATTGCTCGTGTGCGCATGATCTTTTTGATCGTACCAGTCGAGGTACTGTGGCGGTCGTTCACGATGACAACGTCACCGAGTGATAGTTGTCTGCGCATGCTGCCAGCTTCTTGTCGTCGACGAGCCTTGATGAGAGCTACGACGTCCGCGTTGAGTTGGCAAAGTTGTTCGGTTGTAAGGGAAGAAAGATTGATTGACATGTTTTATCCTTTGTGTGAAAGTGTGTGAGTTGATTCGTGACTTGCTCTTGGTCGTGGGCTGATGGAGCCAAGCCCTTGTGTGTCCGTAATGAATGTCATGTTTGCTCCTTTTGGTTGTGCATTATGTATATAATTTAATCAGGTGAGTGAGGCTTTTGTACAGGGATGCATCACTTTTTCCCTTTTTTCTCTATCTGTGAGATGACGTCTAAGACGATGTATGCCATGAGGGCGAGGTAAAGTAGTCCGAACATGTGAGCTCCTAAGCTGTGAGACGAGTTTTGTTTTTCCTTATGTATATAATTTAACTGGCCGCAGCCTCCTTTTGTCCTACCGTGCTGGCAAATCTACATTTTATTTGTAAAAAAAATAGCTACGTAGGGAACGTAAACGACTATCACCCGACTCGAAATCCACGTGGCTAGGGAGAGCCAAACCAAACCAAAACAATTGTTTCACGCTCTGAGCGAGTAGTGCGTACTGCCCGTGAAATGCTTAGGGCTCCACGTCGTAGACTGAAACATCGTGTGTAACATCGGTGCCTACGTGGTCAAAAAGCTCGCCAAACTTAGACTATATTCCTCGACCCTTCGTTTTCGCTCTGTGCTCACTGCTGCGTACAAAAGAGAGGTCTTTTTTTATTACGTATGATGCGTCATAGGGCGATCGATTCACAAATACATAAATACATAGCTTGCCTATGTTTGCACATGAAGCTATGAATGTGCTAAATACATGCATCTCTCGTGTGGACTTATGCTTTCGGTTTGCGTGTCATGCCCACTTGGAAGGGATTGCGAAAGTCTTCTACAAAACCGTACCTTGCGTACAGTTGTGCCAGCTGATCTTTGTCTGGCAAGTAGGGATGTTCTCTGCGTAGTTGCGCTTCGGGTGCAGCGATCAAGTACAGTTCTGTTTGAGTGGAGTCCGCTACCTTCGCTAGTAGTGATAAGACTTCTTTTGCGTACCCCTTACCGAAGCACGAAGGATCCACTTCCCCGTATGGGTACTTGAGGACTTCGATCTTCTCTATGTAGAGTGCATCGGGTCGCTCGGGATCATCTGATAGTCTGATGTCTAAGAGTGTTGCACATCCCTCTGGTTGTGAGAACTTAAGGATTGTTCCGTCGTATGATGTGTAGTTCTGTGATGCATGTGATATGAGTTCGGCTATCAGAGGATGTTCATCTATCTGAGGATATGAATTTGCTTCTAGTAGTTGTTCTCTTAGTGAGTACTTTTTATGAGTTGTCATTGTTTGTGTCCTCTATTATTTAGCGGCGAGATGCGGCAATCGCAGCGGGCTTCATTATATGAAAGCTCCTGGATGCTTGATTGGTAAATAATTAAATGATTCCTCTTCGTAATCATCTCGTATTCTTTTCATGGTTCCCAACAATTTTGGATCACAGAATAAAGCAATCACTTCCCAATTATCAAGCAGAGCTTCATTCTCGTCCCATTTACTTTTCGGTCCAGTAAAGTCTTCTTTTGACAAAATGTAAGTGTCCATCTCTGCAGCCATCACTCCTTTTGCGACTCCCGATGTTTTCTTCATATCCGGAAATGCTTGGTCAATGACGTCACGGTTGCCTGTATACATCGCATCCATTGAGTTTCCAAGCAAGGTAACATGACCTCGCACGATCACACCAAATGCGCCCATGTTGTGACCAGCTACAAGTTTCCCGTTGATGTAAGCACTGCAAGAAAGCTCGTCTTTGTTCGGAGGCTCTGATGCTAGCAAGAAAGGCAACACCTCTTCTTTGTGCATCCAATGGATATAGATAAGTGAATCTACAAATTCTCTATCGACATGTTTTGCCCATACTTGCTTGAGATTTCTCCCTCTCTTTCTGGCACGTGCCGGCCTTGCTCCTTGAGGAACCCTTTTGTTGCCTTTGTAGTCGACATCTGCATGATCTGTTGCGCCTTCGTCCCAGTTAGAATCTCCGCTGAGCTCCTCTATAAAAGATGCTTTGTCTTCCAAAATTAATCTTCTGATCGTTTCTCGTAATAGCTTCATTACATTTTCGCCCCAAGATCTTTGGAGTGATACAAAGCAACACCGTATAGTTCGGCAAGTTCCTCTGCACCAGCGACAAGATCTTCATTTAGATTCGGATCACACACAATTGCATCGATACCCCAATTGTCTACGATACATTCACCAATCTTGCCAAACTCTTTGATGTCTTCTTCTTCGAACAACAGTGTTTCAACATTGTAATCAGTTGGTGTTATTCGTTTGGGTAGGCCAGAACTTGCGTGTCTTGCGGTGTCTGATTTTGTTGCTTTTGATCTTGACTCTGTGAATGCATCGCTCATTGTGGCGAGTGTCACACGGCCGGAGATAATGACACCAAATTTTCTTTGATGATCAGGTATCTGATGTAGACCATCGTAGATACCGTAAGTTGACATCTCATCTTTGTTGCCTTCTTTGTTGTAAAGCTGAAAGAAACCCCATGATGTCAAATCTTTTATTTCTTCGTCGTTGTCGACATTCGTTGCCAACGATTGCTTCGACAGTTCTGGAGAACCGTAGTACGACAGCGAGTGGTAGTACTGCATTTTTGGGCCTTCCCAAAAACTACGAAGGTTATGCTTCTTGATATATTCGTTCCACATTCTCTTGAGATCTCGTTTATCTTCGAAGAACTCATCGATGTCATCGTGTTCCCCGTCCAGATACAAATCTTTCAGATTGTCTTTGTGGTGCGTTCCAATACCGGGATCGTCCCTATCTTCAAAATTTGATCTTTCTTCTTCGGTGTTATGCCAAGCTTCGTCAAAAGAATCCTTTACGGGACCTTCAAGTATTATCTGTCGTATCATTCGTCGAAGGAGTTTCATGTTATTTATCCGTTTGGTTTTCCATAGATTCTCTTCGTTACTTGTTTATTTGGCAGCGCTTTCAGCGTACGCCAATAGTATGATGTCTGGCCTTCAGGCACAATCTTACCATCTAACAAAGGTTCGCCGGGATCGATCCATCTAACAAACTTCTTGCCGTTGAGTGCTTCGATCACAGCCTTCTCTTCTGGTGTTTCTCCGTAAGCAAGATGAGGCTTTGCATCCGAAAGAATTCTTTCAATGGATTCGCCAGCTTCGAGAAAATAACCAGGCTGCTCGAGGAGTTCAAACATTTTATTCACGACAGCTTTTTTCGATTGTCTCAATGAATCACAAAGTTCGTCACCTTGACATGTTCCAAGTAAGGACAATTTTCTACCAAATGACCCTTTCTGTTTGTAGATAATAAATGCGTCTGATAAACCATCCGGAGGAGTGTCTTTATCGGCGAGGAAAACGCCAGTGTATGTGCGCAAGCCTTCTGCGCCAGATACGGATAAATCCAATCCATGCTTGGTGTATGTTTTAGAATAATTATCCCATAATCGTTCAAGGTTTTCAGCAGGCAGATCACTCAGTGGCACATCTATCCATTCTCCTGTCAGCAAATCTGTTTCGACAGATTCGATAAGGTATGTTTTCAAACTATATTTCATTGTAATTCTCCTTAAAGTTGACTTTGCGTGAACATTTTCTTACCCCACGTGCGTAGGTCTGTGTAGAAAAGGTCCGCGGATTGTTCGTATCTTTGCACAAATGCGTCGCCGGCGGCTTTCCAAGATTGTACAAGGCTTGAAAGAGGTTTGTTGTACGAATATGACAGAGGATCATCTTCCCACGATAAATTACTTAGTGGTCTCATAATAGCCTTGCCACCTTTGTAGAATGCATTATCACCTGACCGACAATCATCCTTCGCATCAGGAGTTCTCGGATATGTTTCTGAGTCGCCTATGTCGTCCAGAAGATTCTTTTCAACATCAGGTCGAGTATCTTTGTATCGTTGCATGACACTCTTAGCGGCATTGGAAACAGATTCTCTATCGTTGATGATCCCGTCAGTAAGCTCCATTACGCAATCGTAAAGTGTTGGACCATATCCTTCGATCGCACCGGCATATTTAACTTCGAGTGCATCGTTACAGTTTTCTTCTGGTTTTCTAACTTGGATTGCGGCTACAATATAATTGTCAAAAAATTCGTTCTTATCTAATGATGGTTTATCGTATTCATCGTCTATCGCAAGAATGTACCAGTTCGTTTTTGGATGAGTGAGAATCATGAGATTCTCATCAAATCGTAAACCTTCCTTAATAAGATGATATGCAAGTGAGTACTTCATTGTAAAATATCCTCGAGTTTCTTTCTATGTCCGGGTGCGACGTGTGAAGGTATTGCGACTTTCTTTAATGCATTCCTATACTTGGCAATCTGTTTTTCAGATGGGTTATGTGACAGATTGTGTATCAGGTCCGATATTTTCACGATTGTCGCGAGTTCATTGCTAAAAACTAGTTCCAAGTAGTCTTCATAGACCGGATGTGTACGTTTGCTATGGGTCATAACACGTAGAGCATTCATAATCGATTGTTGCGCGCTTGAGTCGTCTGGAATCATTTCCTTCACCATTCCGAACAGTTGTCTACGTGTGAGACCAGATTGTGCGGGCCCATCTTCCATAACATCATGTAACATTGCAAGTATCTGAGCTTCGATGTTGTCCGGGTAGTATCTTTTCGTAATCGACTGCACCGCAGTTGGATGCATGATGTAAGGTTGACCATCTCTGCGAAATTGATTTTGGTGTGCGACACCTGCGATACGAGAAGCAGCATCAAGCTCTTCTTGGCCAAGTTCGAGTAATATCTTTCGTACTGTCTCTCGTAGTAATTTCATTGTTTTAGCAACCAATCTAAAGCTTCTTTCTTTGTACGAAAACGTTCTACTGGTGCACGTTTTGCAAAAGTCTTGTCAGGCATGATTCGATTCTTTGTGTACGCTTGCCAACCTCTAACCCTAGCTGAACCTGAAGAGTAGTGGCCTCCATCGCGGACCATCATGTCTATTTTCGCGATCTCTCCGATGCGTTCACCGTCGACTAAAACAGTCCATGCTTTCTTAATAGAATCATCATATCTAGGCCCTTCAGTTGGCACCAATTTTGGCTTGCTTTCTAACAACAGGTTTCGTATTGTTTCTCGTAGTAATTTCATCTTTCTTTCTCCTTGATTCGACCTATATCAGAAAGGCATTTATATGTAGATAGTGATTTATCGTTTTTTACGTATACGTTATTAAGAGGGTGCGATTGAAAATCTTCAATCTTGTCATCTCTAGAGCCGCCATACTCTAGATAGCTACCATCTTCGCAATCATCCAAAGGATCACTAGTGTAGTCACCACCTTCGTTATCAAGTGGTTTCTTTGTGTAATCAGCAGACTTATAGAAATAATTCCAGATTCTTACCGCGTCTTCCGACACTGATACTCTATCTGATGTGACACCATCGTCACCGGCAAGTTCAAGCATGACATCATACATCAGAGCACCTACTCCAGTGCCTCGGTATTCTGGCCTTACTCGTGCATTGCCAACCACAAAACCATCATTGCAAGGACCCAGAAAATCAGGATCTTTATCAGCTCTTAAAGTTCCTGCAACTATTGGGGCTTGTGGCCTTATCAATCTCACGATAATCCGATCAGGCCATTGCTGGTATTCAATTGAAAGGTCCTGTTCGATCATTTGATCAATGGCCCCCTGCAGTTTAGAATTGAGTGATGCACATCGATCTTCTAATAGAATGTTACGAATGAGTCGTCTTAAACTTTTCATGGACTCCACTCCTCAGGATTATCACCAAGAGATCCTGTAAAATCTTCAACTCCAAATTGTTCTGTGCCTTGCGGTGTTTGATACGGGATTCTCTTATTAAATCTTTTAGATAACATAGCAGATGCTTGAAACGCAGCCATTTCGTCACCTTCGAAGTACCAAACCTTAACCGGTTCCCAATTATCCACGAGTGCTTCGCCATCGCCATAGGTGCTCAGCTTACCTTTTCTTTTGTAGAAATCATCCTCAGATTGAATCACATCTCCCATCTTGTCGCCTTTGCCCGGGTCAAAACCCATCCGAGTATTTCTTGGCTGTTTATTGTCACCAGATGGAGATTCTTCTTCTCCTCTTTTTTGGAAACCATGTCCAGTGCGGGCATCTCCGTGCTCTAGCCAAGATATATAACCTTTCACTTCAATTCCAAGTTTGTCGTTGTTGTGCCATCCTCGATGTTCGATTGCCATAGGCGTGCCATCGTCGTATGGCAGATAAGGTGAACAGGATATTTCATCGTTTGACTGTGTGCTCTGCAATGGTTCACGCAAAATATCGTAATCTAATTCATCTGAAAATTCGTTAGTCCACTGAATCCGTTTCCAATGTATGGTGATTACGGTGTCTAAGAATCCATCGATTTCACTGTCATACTCACGTTGTTGCCTGAAAATATCTTTTGCGTGTGCACCGAAGTTTCTACCTTTGGGATCATCGGACATCTTTTCTCGAACTTCTTCTTCTGTGAATGCTTCTAAAACTAATTCTCGAATCAGCATTCGCAGTGATTCGTTTTTCATGCCGGACTTACCATCCCAATTCTTTCCTTTCTTGCGATTATCTGCTCTTGTAAGAACTTGCCAATTTTTTGGATCATTTGATCCTCCAAGGCTCAAAGGCATGATGTGGTCTATCTCCATCCCGTCACCCTTCTTAACCAAACCTTGTTTCTCAGCTTGCTTTCTTGCTTTGTTTCGTGCAGCTCGATCTTTTTTCCCTTTCTTAGAAGCACCACCGTACTTTTGATATTCGCATTTGTAGTCTCGTTTGCCATTTGGCAACAATGGACATTTCACTTCTTTCTTTTTCTTCTTCTTTGCTTTCTTCTTTTCTAATAATACGTTTCGAACGATTTGTCTAATAAGCGCTTCTTGTTTGATTGGTTCTCCCTTTGCCACGATATGAGCGGCCTGTGCCGCTGCGTAGGGTTCGTCAGCCCAATCAAACTTACCAGCATCTACAGCTGCAGAAACATCAAAGTCATGATCTTCTAACGCTGTTATCGATCCCTTGCTAGCAGTGTATGTCCTGCCTTTGTATTTTCTGCTTTTCTCTTTTTCTGCCATACTAAGACTCCATGAACCGTTGTACGCCTGGGCGTATTTCTTCGATTGCTTCCTGATATTCTTCGAAGCTACCGCGGTTTGACACTAAGAAAAAGTTTTCTCCGAACATATTCTCGTATACATCGATGTTACCAGAGTCAACCATGCGCTTACCAGATCTCTTAATTATATTTGACCAGATAGATCTACCACCTTTCTTGCCTCTCTCTTCGTTTCGCTGAACTGATGTGTCAACATCTATATCCACAAAAATCATGGCACAATCGTAACCCATCTCTTCATATTTTGTTTTGTCTCTCGTAGTATTCTTAACACTCACTGCAGTGCCATCCACTATGAAATTAGACCCAATTTCGCAGACCTCGCCTACTTGAGTTTTGAATTGATCAATAGCATCGCTGAATAATGAACCTGCGTTGCTAACGATGCTATTTAATCTTTCGAACTCTTCTTGTTCTTCTACAGAAAGTTCAGTACCTGATTCTAACGCTGCTTTTCGTTTATCTTTAAGCTTGATATATTCTTGTGTGGCTGTGTTTATATCAAGTGTCCCAAGATCTTGTAACAAAGGCTCGTAAAAATTGTCTATGTTACAGTTAGTAAACTTGTCATCTATATCTAATTGCCGAAGCAAGGTGCTTTTACCACTTCCTGGAAGTCCTGCGAGGAAGATCATTTTATAACCGGTTGTTCCTGCAGACTCCAGTATGATCTGGCGTATAAGTCTGCGTACTGAACGCTGTTGATTGTACATGTGCCACTCCCTAAAAGAAAACGAACCTAAGATTATTCACATAGTAATTATCCATAGGTTCGTCGTTTTATACGGATTTTTCGTATTAACCAATAAAGACTACATCAGATACCTTATCCCATCGTCTTCTTGGAAAATTTCTATCGATCACCGTGCTGCCAACATGTCGCTTCTTGCCTTCTGTGACACGTGCATTGCACATTGCATTGAGGCAATTTTTCTGCTTCTTTTCTTCTCTGCCTTCCCATACAATTTGTCGCAATTTTTGACCCGATATATACATCAAGTTTTCAGTTGCATCGTATGATCCGTGATCAATGAAAGCTTTGATAAATTTTGCAGACACCGGTGATCGCATCGAGACCGCCTGTAGTCTGGCTTGTTCCAGTATATTCAACATTCCTTGTAGCATAATTACTCCTATTTACGAGACACATGTAATTATACGTTATATGATGATTTTGTGTAGAGAACCTTTGTCAAAAGCTTTAGATAGTCTTTTGAAACCACCGTAGGATCGTGCATTACCTTTCACTGATCTAATTATCTGTGCTTTTGCAACGTTTTGGTCGACTGTTTCTTTTGAAAACGCAGTGATCGCAAACCACACAGTATTCGTCTGATTGTGATCCAAATTAGATGGCGTTGATCGCAAGGCAACACAAAGAGTGTCCTTTGGAAATTTCCAACCTTTTAGATCGTAAATCTCGTTCCCTATCTTTCTTGCTTTGTCTACCATCGTTGCTAGCACAGATGGTGAGGTGTTAATAATAATGTCGTAGTCAATTTCTACTTTTGTGTTTTTTGTCATTTTAGTTCCTCGGGAAGTCCTATCCCTTCGTAGTTTAGATTGCCTTTCAGCACTTGTTCGGTTTCTACACGCATAGCTCGTTCAAATTGCGGATGCTTGCGCTCTTTATGTTCACACGATAAACATATCATTTGGCGATTAAAGTACGATCCAGTCGTAGTGTGAGTAGGTTTGCTGCAGCGTTCACAACATCTCATAAAAAAATCTCCTGTGTTTGTGTACATTGATATTGTACGTTTCACACAGGAGATTTACAAATTAGATAACTGCTTTTATCCAATGCCTTTCAAGATGTCTTTTGTCATCGAAATACTCTGTTCTTGCATGCAAGTTCAGCCTATTGTCAAAGATGAAAATGTCGTTTTGATTAAGGTACCCACGAAGAGGCTTGGTATCCTCTATCGATTTTTGGAACATCTTGAACCACAACTTGTTGTCATCATTGTCTTGATGGTCTGCTAGCCAGAATGAATAATACACTAATGGCTTGTGCGCATCGAGAATGTTTGAGGCCAAGTTTCTAAAGATGCTTTGCCTCTGGCCAGTTCTTTGAATGACTAAATGTTCGCCCGGATCATCCGGGAACACCTTGTGCTCTTTGCATTTCAGGTCTCGGTATTTTGGGTGAAACATAGATCTTGCCATTTGCGAATTAGACATTGACTCAAGGATTCTTTCGAAAGGGTATAACATTGTTTCCCCTCCGTCATTGCAGCCTTGGTGCACATACCATAAGATGAAATCGACATCGTGATGGTCAGTATGCGGACCGATAGCTTCTTTCTTTGAAAGCATAGCTTTTGAATCTTCCTTTGATTTCACATCTGTTGTATAGACATGTTGTCCGAGAAAGTCTCTAAGCTTGATTGCTTGTTCGTGAGTACCGTCTTTCCACCACACATAGCCATGCTTTCGCATGGCATCGATAGTATTTTCACGAACGTGTTCCCAGTCGAGATCGTCGATGAAGCCTATAGGGTGAAGAAAGCCTTTTTCATGCATCATTTCTTGGTATGAAAACTTAGTCATTACACACCCCCTTGAATTGATGAACAAGCATGCCAGCAACGACCTTGACAGTCATGCCAGCAATCGATCATCTGAAGAGCAGGGTTGTCAGCATAGATTTCGCCGTATTCTTGCATCCACATTTCTGCGGTAGCTTCGAATACTTTTCCCAACTCTGGTCGTTCTTCTTCAAGTGCACCAAAGCCACCGTCATGATCGAGGATCATTCCAAATAACTTTTGGCAGTCGTTGTAATACGCAACAGGCGATAACATGTGGAGATGCCACATCTTGTCGATGTTTCGAGTGGGTGCGAACCTATGCTGAGGATACTTCTGAATGAGTCTTAGAAACTTCTCGTATCTTACGATGTGTTTCTTTGAATCTTCGTCTGTCCAGCCTTCAGGCATGTCTTCGGAGCGCCTTGCTTTGTCGATTAGATCGACTGATATGATTGATTGTTGCATTGTTTTGTCCTTGTGGGTGGTTCACCCGGTTGTGCAAGACTGAATTGTCTTACTCCGTCTTGTTGCACGATAGCATGAACAAAGATGCAGGCTCCGAAGAGATTGGATAATAGCGATGTCAAAGAACAATTTGTATAATAATACTATACTCACATTTGTGTAAGTTTACAACGCTTTTTTGAGAATGCCCAATCTAATGATAACGGCATCTCAAACAAGAATATTTCAGCATCACCCGTAAAGAACCCTGGATGATCTTTCATCACATCCACGTTCTCATCGATGTCAACGCCCCACTTACTAAGTATTTCTTTTGTTTCCGTTGTAATTTCTCTTAGGAATAATAGACTTGTATACGCTCTGTCTCCGATAAACTTCTCGTTGACAAGATGTCCTTTGTTCATATCATATTCCCATTTGATATGATTGTTCTGAAGTGGTGCTATGAAATTAATAAGCAATCGAAGTTGTTTCTTTTCATCTTCGCTCAGCTTGTGTTCCATCAATTTCATGGCAGCTATTTGTTCTAAAAGGCGATTATAGAAAGGCATAGAAGCAACCTGTTCGAGATGCGTCATCTTGTCGAACACAAACCACCCTCCATGTGTCACACCTGTATTTCTTAATTCTTCGAACATCAGAGGAATACCTTCCAAGAAACCATAAGAATGAATAGGTTTTGCATTTATCTCTGTTACAATCAGAGCACCATTGGGTTCCCAGGCAACGACAACCTCCACAGTGCCTTTGAAGTATTTTGTTTTTGTGACTTTTGGGTTGCTCATGTCCATTGCGATACCGTTCAAGATAGTGTCGTAAATGACTGCAGGCATAATGAATCTTTCTGCAGATCGTACTTGCCCATGATGTGAAACTGATAGTTTGTTTCGTGGTGGAATAGGCTTGTTTGATTTTGGAATACAATTCTTCTTAGGAAATACTGCTTTCCAAACATCCTCTCGTGTTGGATTTGGCGATCTATTCTTCATCTTCAGCATCACATTATCATAGTAATAAGCGATGCCTTTCCTGAGCTTTCCTTTGCTGTTTGTTCTTGTGAACTCCACTCTTTTGCGGTGTGGTGAAGACAAGACTTTGTCGATTGGATCTTTCATGAATCTTTGCCTTTGTGGTTATCGTTACCGGCCATAAAACCGACATGTCGATGATTTATACTGTTACAGTTGTTTGTCTTACGACGGCCAAAGCCACACGAGTTGAACGAAGCAACATAGGCTTCTGCATCTTCATTAGAATCGAAAGCAACGATAGATAATGCTGCCATCTTGCCTGAACCATCTATGACACCTCGGTATCGGACTGCAGTTTCTGTACCTAGTTCTTCAACGCAATCTGGGCATTCGTTTATGTAACCGCCTACGCGACGTTTTGTGGGTGAGTTTGTGTCGAAGTCGTCGCCACAGTGTTTACATTCTTTGATCATAGTTCTCCAAAGGTTGTGAGTGAAAAGTTATATACATGTATAATTTAATTCACTTTGATTAACCTTTGAACAACTATGCAAGAAATATTACCAATTAAATATTACCAAACCCATTTATCTGTATTCAGCATCCACCTTTGTCTTCCTTCCGGGTGAGTCGTGACACATGAATTGCCAAAGACTTTTGTCCTGTCTAGATGCTCATACATTGGGCCTGCAGGGATACGATTATAGATAAATTTCTTGTAGTCACACAAGGTGTGTTCTACCCATTTTGGCTTCGCACCTGTCGCTTCTTGTATCAGCTCACATAGAGCATCATGCCTATCCATTGTTTTGACTCCTCTCTTCTTCTCTGCGAGTAGATCGAGAGTGTATCGAGCTGCGGTGCCATAGTATACTTTCGAATCTTCATCGACACAATCGTAATAGTCTGAAAGATCTGCTACGAATAGAGAATACTGGAATGCGAATCGATTAAACTTCTTGTTAGC
>Ga0163109_10002470_pt1 | contig 14387 bp, 11 predicted proteins | sample CRUFie1St13metaG_FD_108704 | JGI IMG/M metagenome (GOLD analysis project Ga0163109, IMG submission 108704) | Marine microbial communities from the Costa Rica Dome - CRUD Field 142mm St13 metaG | ecosystem: Environmental > Aquatic > Marine > Oceanic > Photic zone | place: Costa Rica: the Eastern... | reverse complement strand
TTGTTTATTAGATGCAACGGTTTCAGAAGAAGCAGACCCTTTGAAAATAGTACCTACATCAAGTTTCATGGTCAGCTCATCAATTTGCGATGCCATAGCGTCGTTATTAATGAAAAGAAGAAATTTTACAGAAAATGATTATGCACGAACTCACCCAGGAGGGCAATTAGGCAGAAATTTAATTCTTCGCGTAAAAGATGTCGTTCAATCAATAGAAAAGGTAGCTTGTCTGAATCCAAAAGATACAATGAGACATGTTGTATCTGAAATGACCAAGTACCCCCTGGGAGCAGCCTGCGTTTTAGAAAATGGAAAGCTACACGGCATAATAACAGAAGGAGACATAAGAAGAGCCTTAAATAATTCTTGCGAATTAGACTCAACCAAAGCAGAAGAAATCATGACATGCCAACCTCAACAAATTTTTCAGGATGATACACTTGGAAAAGCTTTGGAAATAATGGAAAGAGGAGCCGCCAAAATATCAATCCTTCCTGTTCTTGAGAGAAAAAATTCAAATTTGATAGGACTATTACGGTTGCATGATATTTTTTCGTAAAAGTATATGAATCAAAAGAAAATACTTTTACTCGTAATTTCGGTATTTGGTCTGCTCGGTGGCGGATATTTATTAATTCAAATAAAACATGCACTTGATGAATACTATCACTGGAAGTCAAGGGAAGCGGTACTTGAAAAAGAATTAGAAGACTTAAGAATAGAGGTAACAAAGCATAGAAAATTCTTGGATAAGCTTCGCACTGACCCAAATTATCAAGATGAAATAGCTCGCAAAGAATTGGGATACGGCAAAGAAGGGGAAAGGCTATACCGATTCCCTAAAGAAAAAATTTACGAAAAAAATAAAGGGGTACTAAATAAAAAAAATGACTAACTCAGCTTTAGAAAAAGCAACCAAAAATGGCGATATATTGCCCACTACAAAAAGTAATTGTGAAAGTTTCTTATCACTTGAGAATATGCCTGAATGGGCAAAGTGTTCTATTCAAGAGTTGATAGAAAATGAAAGCTGGACAGAACTAAACGATAGATTCTTCAAAGATATAACCTTGGGCACTGGCGGAATGAGGGGAAGGACTATTGGCAGGGTAATAACAAAAGAGGAATGCGGGGGTACCCAAGAAGGCAAAACTCCAAAACATGCCGCAATAGGCACAAACACTTTAAATGAAATAACGATTTTACGTGCAACGAAGGCGTTATACACATACACCACCCATTACATGGAAACTGCAGGTATACTTGAGCAACCACGTTTGGTGGTAGCCCATGATGTTCGCCACTTTTCATCTGAATTTTCAAAATTAGTCGCAATGGCATGGCAGAACTTGGGAGGATTTGCTATGATCTTTGACGGACCTCGCTCAACACCACAGCTTAGTTTTACTCTGCGCGACAGGTATGCACATGCCGGAGTAGTCATAACAGCAAGTCATAACCCATATCACGACAATGGGTTTAAAGCTTATTTCAATGATGGCGGTCAATTAGTGCCCCCACATGCAGAAAAGGTGGTAGAGTGTTTTAAAAAGATAAATATTGAAGAGATATTAGGATGGCTTGAATCGCCATCAGAAAATGACGACTTTATTTTTCTGAAAAAAGAAGATGACCTTGCGTATGCAGCAGCACTAGAAGATGCAGTTCTCTCGCCAGACATTTTAAAAGAAAATCCACCCAGGATTGTTTTCTCTCCTATCCATGGAACAGGTTCCATATCAACGGTGCCTAGCTTACTTGACCATGGCGTGGAGGTGAAGGTTGTAAAATCTCAAAATATTTTTGATCCTAACTTTAGTTCAGTTAAGTCACCAAACCCCGAAAATAAAGAAGCACTTTCTGCGGCTATTGAAGAAGGTAAAAAGTCAAAAGCGGATGCAATAATAGCTAGCGACCCAGATTGCGATAGGATTGGTGTGGCGATACGCGGAGAAAAAGATTTTGTTTGTCTCTCTGGTAATCAAATAGCATGCCTTTTAGCTGAATACCGCCTTATTTCGCTAAAGTCTAAACAACTCCTAAAGCCTGAAAATGAATCTGGTTTTGTTTTATTGAAGACTTTTGTTACCACACCCATGTTAGAAAAAATAGCGAAAAGTCATGGCATTAATTTTGTAAATACTCCAACGGGCTTTAAGTGGATGGCACAAAAAATGAGTAAGTATGAAGAGGCTGCAGCTTTGAGCATAAAAGAAAAAGAAGGAATTGCTTTAGACTACGATCAAACGGACTTATTTACGAGGATTGATATATTATCAAAATATTCTCGGCATGTGCCCTTAGCTGCTGAAGAAAGCTACGGCTACTTGCCACTTGATTTAGTTAGAGATAAAGACGGAAATGCATCGGCTTTAGCTTTCGCCGAGGTTCTTGCTTATCTTAAATCTCTTGCGATCAAACCGGTATATTTCCTCGACAAATTGTATCTAAAATACGGATTTCATTACGAGAAAACTGAAAATATATTTTTTGAAGGTGCCGAAGGAAGCGAAAAGATAAATAAGATTATGGATTCGCTTCGAAAAAATCCTCTTCGAGAAATAAATGGAGTTAAAATTGAAAAAGTAAAAGACTTTAGCCAAGAAGGCTTGCTTGACGAAGAGGATCTACCTATCGCTAAAGAAAACTTTCTTATGATAACTCTCGAAAATGGTTTTAAGATAGCAGTCAGGCCAAGTGGAACTGAACCAAAAATTAAGTTTTATATATTTGGTGAAAGCCCACCAAGCTCCCAAGATCTCATCAAGACGAAAGAAAAAATAATCAGCGAAGTATCAGTGATTGCTTCATTTTTAAGCGAAGAAGCAAACAAAAGAGCGGAGTAATGTTTCTGCACTCCCCTTAGAAAAGCATGCAGGAGGGGTTTTCTAGGTTGTTTGATAGAGTTCCGAGAAAGCTGGCACCCATTGCACCGTCAACCAATCTATGATCACAGCTAAGGCCAAGTGTTAGAGTTCTGCCGACCACAATTTTTCCGTGTTTATCAACAATAGGTTTTTGTATAGAAGAGCCCACTGAAAGTATAGCAGCATTTGGCGGATTAATTATTCCACTAAAAAAATCAATACCATACATTCCCAAATTTGTGACAGTAAAGGTAGAACCTGACATAGCATCAGGTGAGAGTTTTTTGCCTCTAGCCAAGTCAATGAGAGATTTAGCTTCGCGCGAAATTTCTGAAAGAGAAAGACTGTCAGCTTCGCGAATAATCGGAGTGAGCAATCCCCCATCAACGGCAACACCAAAAGCAAGCTCAACCTTCTCGTGAAATATAATTTCATCCTGACCCCAGCTGGAATTTATTTCCGGGTGCCACTTCAATGATTCAGCACAAGCCTTTAAAATTAGGTCATTAACAGTTATTTTCAAATAATCAGAGTTAGATAGTTTGGCTTGTTTTTCAGAATTTAAATTGATTGCAATTCTAGCCTCTAAAAGACTGTCTATGTTTATTTCTCTTTGTAGATAAAAATGCGGAATAGTAGATTTGGATTCAGAGAGTCGCTTTGCAATAACTGAACGCATTCCAGAGAGTGGGACGGACTTGGAAACCAATAGACCGCTTTTTTTAGATGGGGAAGTGGGAGCTTCAGATTTATTTGCAGTAGGTTCAGTTTTGTTTTGAACTGTCTTTGATTCAGCTTCGGTTCCTAAAACATCTTGTTTAATAATTCTTCCAGAAGGCCCGGATCCTACAATTTTAGATAAATCAATACTCTTCTCAGAAGCAATTTTCTTGGCGAGAGGAGAAACAAAAATTCTTTCTGCAGATTGCCTCAAATCATTCCCCTCTTTTTTCTCTGAATCATTTTCCTCTGTAATATCAGAAATAGTTGAATCATCGTTATTATTCTGAACAAGAGGTTCCTGCAGTTCCTGTTCTTCGGTGCTTGTCTTGTCTTCAGAATTTTCAGGTAAAAGGGTCTCTTGGTTTTCATTTGCCGAAACGGTTTCTTCGGTTTCTGGAATTATTTCACCCTCTTCCCCGACTATTGCTAGTGGACTGCCAATGGGTGCCTCCTCTCCTTCATTTACAAGTATTTTAAGAAGCACTCCATCATCGAAATTCTCCAATTCCATCGTTGCTTTGTCGGTCTCTATTTCGGCAAGGGTATCTCCGTTGGAGACTGTTTCACCTACGCTTTTATGCCACTTGACGACGGTGCCCACAGACATAGTGTCGCTTAATTTGGGCATTTCAATGGTTATAGACATGATTCTATCTAGAGGATATTAAGGGCTGCCTTCAAAACTTTTTCTTTACCTGGCAATTGTACATTTTCTAATGATTTGCTATAAGCCTGGGGTGCATCGACGGCAGAAACTCTTGCGATTGGAGCATCTAAATAATCAAATGCTTGATCTTGAATTAAGAAGCATATTTGAGCGTCAACTCCACAAAATGGTTTATTTTCTTCTACTAAAAGAGCTCGGTTTGTTTTCTTAACTGAAGCAATAATGGCTTCTTGATCAAGAGGACGTATGGATCTTAGGTCCAGAACTTCAGCTGAAATATTATGTTTTTCAGAAAGTTCTTCAGCAACTTCAATCGCGGTGTGAACAGCTTTACCATGGGCTATAATTGAGATATCTTTACCCTCTATTACAATCCTTGCCTTACCAAGAGGAATAATAAAATCATCCTCATCAGGAACTTCATCTTTAAGATTGTAAAGAATGGTATTCTCCATGAAGCAAACTGGATCATTATCGCGAATGGATGATTTTATAAGACCCTTAGCATCCGCAGGAGTTGCAGGACAGACAACTTTCATGCCCGGAGTGTTTGCGGCAAAATTTTCAGGGGTGTGAGAATGAGTTGCTCCAACATTTGTCCCCCCATTAGCGGGTCCACGAAAGACTACTGGAACATTAATTAATCCCCCTGACATGTATCTAACATTTGCAGCATTATTGAAAATTTGATCAAAAGCGACATAACAGAAGCTCCAAAACATAAATTCAACAACTGGCCTCATGCCCATCATGGAAGCACCAACGGCAAGTCCAGAAAAAGCCGCTTCGCTTATTGGGGTGTCTATAATCCTTGATGGACCAAACTTTTCTAAAAGGCCCTCAGACACTTTGTAAGAACCCTTAAACTGAGCGACTTCCTCACCCATTAGCACTACATTTTCATCTCGCTGGAGTTCTTCAGCAAGTCCTTGGTTTAGTGCGTCTCTGTATGAAATTATGGCCATAATAAAAATTAAGGTTCTTCAAAGAAAATCCTTCCTTTGGAAGATCTTTTTTCTGGATTGTCGGTTTCCCAGTAAATGTCATCCATTAATTCACTTGGATCAGGGTATGGACTTGCGGATGCAAATTCTGCCGAAGCATTGGCTTCATCTTTTGCTAACTTATCTATCTCCAGAGCTTTTTCTTCAGATAGAACATTTTCTTCAATTAGCTTTGCCTTAAATAGATTAAGGGGATCTTTACTTTTCTTATATTCTTCAATTTCCTCTTTACTCCGATATGTTTGATCCGGGTCGGCCACAGAATGGCCGCGGTAACGATAGGTTATGATTTCCAAAACGGTTGGTTTGCTTTCTTGATGTGCTCTTTCAACAGCCTCCTGTACCGCACTTCTCACTTCATAAATATCATGGCCATGAGCAACTTTCCAGTCGATATCAAAAGATTCACCCCTTCGGGCAAGGGGGTCACCCGCAGAATGTCTACCTTCGGCCGTTCCCATGGAGTAACCATTGTTTTCTATAATGTATATCACAGGTAATTCCCACAAGGCTGCCAAATTTAAAGATTCGTAAAATGGACCCTGGTTGGTAGCACCGTCGCCCATGAAGCAAAGGCAAGATCCTTTCTTTTTAAAATTTTTGAGAGCATAGGCAATTCCCAGACCTAAGGGAGTTTGACCACCAACAATACCATGCCCACCCCAAAAGTTTTTATCAGGTGCAAAAAAGTGCATCGAACCTCCTTTGCCCTTTGAGCAACCAGTTTTCTTTCCGTAAAGTTCTGCCATGCATTCATCCATATTCATGCCTACTGCAATGGCATGCCCATGGTCTCTGTAAGCCGTAATAACATGATCGTCTTTACCTAAAACAGACACAGAACCCACCGCAACAGCCTCTTGACCAATGTAAAGATGGAGAAATCCGCCAATATTTCCCTGCTGGTAGGCACGTAAGGATCTTTCTTCAAACCTGCGTATGCGAACCATTTGGTCGTACAACTTGATTTTATTTTCTACGGATAAATTTTTATTAAGATCATGAGATGCAAAATCCTCAAGTACTTCCAAAGAAGTAGAACCTGAATCCTTTTTTTCCATGGTGTCATCTTTTGTTGCATCCACTTTGGCATCAGCAGAAGTGCTTGTAGGTTCTAGGTTTGTGTCGTGATGAAGTCCTTCCATTTATATTACCCATTATTCTTTTTTTTAGGCTCAGCTTCAATCTTAATTTTAGTACTCATATTATCAAAATTAGCACGGATACCCCAAAAGCCTTCCATTCGCTTATCAAAAAAAGGCCAAACAAGATTATGATCTGTAGGAGGTATATCTAATTTATTAATTTCATTTCTAGCGAAGAATTTGAATTGGCCTTCATCTATTTCTACAGGGGCCTTGGTTAAAGTCGGAAGAATCTCAAAAAGAAACATCAACCAATGGCTGCCTCCTTCATAGTTTTTTTCAGAGACATAGCCAAAAAGATGAAGATCATGATCATCTAATTTTAATTTCATTTCTTCAAGGGCCTCACGCCTTGCACACTCAAAGGGTGATTCACCTAACTCCATTTCAAGTTTTCCGCCCGGAGGACTCCATAGACCTTTATTTGGGGACTTGTTTCTTTTAATGAGAAGCAATTTGGAATCTAAGTCTTTGGCAAAAAGTAAACAGGATATCTTAAAAGGCATAGCGATTTTGCTTGTTATTCGGTTGCAAGTTTAGAAAGGATAATAGAAGAGAAACCCATAACCCCTAATTTAAAATGAGAAACAAAGCATTTTTTATATACCAATGTATTGTTATTGTATTCGGATTTACCTCTTTTAGTCTTAATGGACAAATTGATCAGTATGCAAAGATTGCAAACAAAGTCACAATTACAGCCGAGACTGATAGTTGGTTAAAGGTATCAGTACCCTTTAACATCATTACCCACCCAAGGATCGAGAGCCTCAGGACTAGCAGACCTTCGACAATTGAAGAAGCCTTCAACCCAGAATTTGTTGAAGATGTAAAAGTAAAGTTATACATATGCTTTAGCAATGAATTCAAAAAGAAAGCCTTAAGATCTAGTAAACTTATAGATTCACAATTCTATCAGTACTACAGCGGAGAGATTGAATTTAAAACCATTAAAGTAGATAGGAATACTAAGTATGCAAACTTTATGTTTCCGGCAGCAATTGCAGAAAGAGATGAATTTGGTTCCGGATACATAACCCCAGTTGGATATGCTATAGAAATTCATCTTGAAGGTGTTCCCGTGGAAATGTCGAATGCGATCGCATTTGAAAAATATCGTGATGAAAACACCCTACAAAAATTTAAACAACAGGCAGAAGAAAAGAGTGAAATTAATAAAGGAGTATTAGTGCCTGCTCATCATTTATTCCCAACTTATTTTCAAAAAGGGTCATATTTGATCCCATCTATCTCGGGAAACTAAAATAAATAATACTTAAAAGTTAATACAATTTAGTGGCACAGACAGATGAAATAATAATCAATTGCGGGAACTCTCATGTTTCTGCGAATGTTTTTGCCTCAACCGCAGAAGGTTTACTGCTTAAATCGTCTGGGTTAGAGACACTTCATCACGATTTAACCAAAGAAGATGCTTGGCTAGATTCACTGGTTTTGGGATTAGAGAAATTGTGTGAAAAAATGACCTTAAAAGGGGAGGTCAGGTTTATTTTTCCGGGTAACTTGTTGCTTACCAAAACTATAAGAGTTCCGCATGTAGATCCCGAAAAGCAAAGAAAGATCGTAGCATTTGAACTTTCCCAGAAAATGCCATTTCCCTTATCAGATCTTATATGGGACTATCAGATAATAGATGACGATGGAGTTGAGGAAGAAGTACTCGCATTTGCGGTAAAGCCAGAAATGGCAGAAAACTTTTCCGAGAAAATGCTAAACCTTGGCCTAATTCCAAAACAAATTACCCCGGCTCAAGTTTTAGATTATAATGCCATTCGAGGACTTTTGGGTGACTCAGATGATCAATCTGAAGTCCTAACTATCAATATAGGAGCAAAATCAACAAACCTACTATTCATTAATCCAACAGGGTTCCTTATAAGGACAATCACTATAGGAGGTAATGCACTATCTCAAAATATTTCTGACGCATTAGGAATAACATTTGAAAAAGCTGAAAATTTAAAGAAAGGGTATTTTTCCCAGGAAATCGTACTAGCAGAAGATGATCCTTCGATAGGAGTCATACAGAATGCGAGTAATCAATTTTTGGCCCGTGCAAGCCAAGAGATAACTCGGTCCATTGTGACCTATAAGCGCCTGAAAAAGGGTAAATCACCCCAAAAAATTTATCTTACAGGTAGAGGTGCTTTGCTTCCAAACCTTGCCCAGTACTTGATCGATAGCCAGCAGCTGCAAGTTCAATATTTTGATCCGTTGAGTAGTGTTACTATAAGCAATGGAATTAAGGAGAAGATTAAACCACTGCTTCCCTTTATGACTAGTGAAGCGATGGGGTTAGCGAGAAGTCTCTTTAATTTAAATTCAACTGGATCAGGTGGATTTACATCGACAATAAATTTATTGCCCTCCTCCAAGATTAAGTCATTGGGACTAAAGCAGAAACTCCCCATTTTATCTATTGGGATATTTATGCTCAGCCTGTTTCCATTGCCATCTATAATAAAAAACAACAACCATCAGACAGAGATAAAAGAGTATCAAGGACAATTAACCAAGGAGCTTTCCATATTAGATGAAAAAATAACAAAACAAAAAGATCTACATAACGAACTATTATTTTCCCAAAATCTTATTTCAGAGCTTAAAAATACCCACACTCCATTACAGAGTAAAATTACTGGTTGTTGGGCAATTCAGGATATTATTAATTATATTCAAGGTATAATAACTGATGATGAGATTGGAGATATTTGGCTTGATTCATTTTCTTTGGCTAAACCAAAAGATAAATCATACGGCATAGTAAAAGATGCAACATCTAGGAATTTTATTCTTACAATTTCAGGACGATATTTGGTTCGAATAGATAAAACTTTGACAGAAGAAGAAAAGAGAGATCAACTTATTGAATTAGACCGTACAAAAAAAGAAAAATTGACCGCCTATTTCAACGATATTCCATACATTAAAGATATTAAAAGAAAATCATTCTCGATCGAAGGAAAAGGTGATTTATTTAATCGATTTTTCTCACACTATGAATACGAAATCGTTTTGAATTTGCTATGAATTCATTCATAAAACAAAATAAAATATTTATTGCTTTTAACACAATATCAGTAATTTTGTTTTTTGTATTACTTTATCTTTCAATCGATTTTTCGAGTCAATCGGATGAACTTTTTAAGAAAGCAGAAAATACAATTAAAGAATTATCTTCCATTAATTCTGATATAACTGAACTTCGGCATATTGAATCTGACTACAACGAAATTCAGTCTGATCTAAAGAAATTATCTTCAATCGAAAAAGATTTATCAAATTTTTTGAGCTATTTATTGAATGAAAATGAAAATGTAGGTTCAAAATGGTCTTCCAAGTCAGCAGAATCAGTTAACGCTGCTATAACTAGGCTATTTTCAAGATTAAGAAAAAAATGTAAAAATTCTTTTATATCTCTTCCGAAATCATCCAGCGAAACACAAAATGCAAATGTTTTCCAAGCAAGCACAACAAATAAAATTGATGAATTTGGTTTTTCATTTTCTAGTTATGATGGATTTTGGCCCAGTTTTAGTGCGATAGAAGCCCGTAAACTAGGCACTCAATCAGAAATAATTAATGAACTTATTGATCACCTTTCTTTATGTACTGATGCAAACCATAGTATTGAGATAATTTCGATCAAAAGGGAGATAGTTGGGCAAATTGATAAGGAAAACATAGGAGGTGATGTACTCGAGGTTACTGATATTGAGCCTTTTTTGATTCGCAGTCTTGATGAAATTGAAAGTTATGTTTTTAAATTGAGTATTAAAACGCAAACAATCCCTCTCAGAAAATTGGTTAATAAACTTCGTCCACCATTTTTATTACGAGAAATTCTTATAAATCCGGTTGAAGATAACTCAGGCAATACTTTTGACCAAAATTCATTTTCTCCGGATCCATTTTCAACTGAAGTCACATACGAAGACAAATTTGTACCTATTGTAAGTAAAGTTGATTCACGTGTGGATGTCATTTTTGAATATATAACTAAGGCAAATCGAAATTTAACAAACTCGTTTTACCTTCTTTCCGAACATGAATCTCCCCGCCCCCAGGTTTTATTCAATTGGTTAGATCAATCGGGGCACGAATCTTTTATTCCTGAAGCAAAAAAATATTTTAATGATGAAAATAATCGTTAAATACTACGATAAGATATTTATCTTATTTGTGCTTCTTGCACTTTTATTAATTGGTTTTCAAATAACTGAAGAAATTGACTTAACTTTGCAAAACTCTGTTCAAGAAAATTCTGTTTGGGAGAGATCTTCAGATGGAGTGATTTTGCAGGCAAAATTAAAAAATGATATTATGCCTGGTAGTTTCATCTTTTATAAAGTCGACGATAATAATTTCAGCAGCATCGAAATTTCTAGGTTAATTTACAAAAGAAGATCTGAAGTAGTTATTCATTTAGAAAGTGGCAAAACATTGAAGGGTACAATTAAGGCCAAAGAAGGGGTAATTATTACGAAAAATTGGAAAAATTCAAGCACACCAATCTTGTTAGACATTGATGGTCGTGCAACTCCGATTCAGATGCGAACAATTAAAAAGATTACTGGAACACCTAAATATGTTCTAAACGATACCGCTGACCTCACTGTGCTTCGTGATAAGCAACCCTATTTTTATCAAAGGGGTTCTATTGCACTTTCAGCAAAAAACAGGAAAAGACCAACATGGGATGAAATTCAAAGAGATAGGAACACAACGATCTATGAACTTTTTACACCACCACTCATCTATATCATTGATAATGAATTAACTACAACACTACCTGAGGCCCCGATTGAAGAAAAAGAAAAAGAGCCGTTTGGGGCTTCCATCGTTAGTTTTACCGAAATACCTTATCGATTTAGATTAATGAGTTGGATAGGAAACTCCCCATTTATAGAGGACACATTACTTACGGAAAAATTTGGGAGAGCTACAAGAAATAGATTGGAGGTTAATAAATCATATAAGCTAATTGATAACCCAAAATCGGGAAGGCCTTCGTTGATAGAAGTTGAAAGCAATAGCTCCGAGAAATTACTTACACTTAAATACTTTACTGTACAAAATGTTACTCAAAAAAATGGTGGAGTTAAGCCAGTCGGAAGAGCTCTTATTGAAGATCATAATCTTAAACAAAAACCATTCGAAATTAACAGTTTAATGGAGAATGTTTTTTTAGGTCAATTTGAAGTAAAATTAAGATTTAAAATTGGAAAAGAGGATGCATCTGAAGTAGTTCTTTCTGCGGGTGATATTGAAAAAGAGATAACTTACAATGGTAGAAGTTACAAGGTGCTTGAATTTGATTCTGGAAGAAAATCCGTAAAGCTTCGAAAGGCTAATCCTGTTCCAAATCAATTTGAGGATCTCGAGTTACTCGCACCCTAAATTTTCTAAGTTGACCAAATGTCAATTTTCGTGAGAGAAAAGTATTGTTAATATCTTATTATCCTGCCCCCTGTTTCCGAAAATGTCCAATGGCCTACAACTAGCTTTTGCTTTATTCTCTTTAGTATTTATTAATCCAGTTTTTGGGCAACAAACAGTTCTAGACAACCCGGTCTCAATTGCTATCCCCCAACAATCACCTCCTGCTGAGCTAAACCCCTCGAGAGCATCACCTTATAATTTCGATTCACAAACTAATTTAGTTAGTTTATTGCAAGATTTACGAAAACTAATCTCGTCTAAAGACTTTGAGGAGGCAGAGGAAATTGCCAAAGCGGCATTGAGTGGTATTAAGCAAACAGAGCAAAATAAATTCTACCTGAATCAGATCCGAAAAGAGGAAACTAAAATTTACTACGAGCAAGCAAAATTAGCTATGTCTCGGGAGGAGTATTCATTGGCAAGCAATCTCCTTGAGAAATACCGTGAAAATATTGCGAAGGAACTTGCCGAAAGAAAAATACAGAGAGAAGTAGTTCTCTCAAAAGACGGACCAAAGGACGCCTCATTGGTAGGAAAATTGGTTGAAGAACTTGATAAGGCCAAGAAGGACCTTTCAGAAATAAGAGCCAAATCAGGTTTACCCGATGACGATGCTAAACCTGACCTCGAGAGACTTATGGAAGAGGAGCGTGCCAAGGTTAGCAGCACCTCAAGGGAGGCGGAAAGGTTACTTGTTAAAGCTCGTAGAGATAGTGCACAAGGTAATTATGACCAAGCTATTCAACAAATAGACGAAGCTTTGTCAATCTTGCCTGCAAATACTGCAACAATAGCCTTAGTTAGCGATCTATTTCAAGCCAAACAGCAAGTGATCTGGTATCAGATGGGTGAGGCAATGCTCAAGGGAAAAGTACCTGATGTTCAGAAACTAGTTCTTGAATACAAAGAAATCGAAGAGTCTCGAAGAAGTGCAGAAACCGAAACTCTTGGTGATGGAGATGAAATTAATTTTGATGAGGAGATGCAAAAAGCACAGGCCAAAAATATTGAACAAGCTGTGTTGGCAGAAGAAATGTTGAACGAAGCAAAAGAAGAAATAAAAAATAAAGAGTACGCGAAAGCGGACGGTATTCTTTACAAAATAAAAAATTTTTTAGAACCAAGTACAATGACTTGGCCAATTATTCTTGAGGCGTCTTTAATTAAAAACCGAATTCATTTAGAGAAAGCCGAGGATGCAAGGGAGATCAAGGATTGGGATGCTGCAAAAAAACACTTAGAAGAATTTAAGACAGGTTTTTACCAGGACCGAGATATACAAGGTGATACTCTAACATTTGGTAGACCAGGCTTGAAGGAATCGAGAGGTGAAAAATCAGTTGAGAAAGAACTAGAACGAGCAAATAAAATGGCGGAAAAAATCCGCTCTGATCAGCGGGACCCATACCGTAGAGATATTACTGAATACACTCCAGATTGGAAGGACAGGCAAATTCAGCTTGAGGATTATCTTATGCGTGCAAAGGTGCAGTTCATTAACGGAGACCTTACCGGAGCCACCGAAACCTATCGAGCCATCGAAACTCGATTTTCAGATAATCTTGAAGCTAAAAATATGCTCAAGCGTATTTCTATGATGCGACAACAGGAAAGTTATTTGGGATATCTTAAAACAAGACAGGAGATGTTGGAAGAAATAGAACGGGAATGGGAGCGACCAAAAGTCTTTGATCGTCAAATTGAGGATGTGCAGGAAGCCCGCAATGAAACATCCGAACTTGAGGATAAGTTGTCTTTAATCAAGATTCCTGAAGTACCCTTTTTCGAGTCACCTCTGGACGAAGCGATGCAGGAGTTAATGCTTAAATCCAAGCAGTTTGACCTTACTGAACAAGACCCTGCTAAAAAAGGCGTACAAATAATTGTCAAGCAACCACCAGATGACGAACCGTTTCCAAATGTAACGATTACCTTAAATAGTATGGAATTGGGTAAAATGATTCAATGGATTACGGAAATGGTAAGCTGGACATACGATATTCGTGCAGATGCAGTGGTTATTTCCCAATCAGGAGGTAGCTTCAAGGGCAGACCTCTCGAAACCGAGTTTTATGAAGTTACCCAAGGTACGATTAATCGGATGACAGGAGGTGGAGGAGGAGGCATGGGAGGTGGAGCAGCAGATCCATTTGCACCTCCACCAGCAGGAGGTGGAGGAGGAGGTGCTGATGATACCGGTTTGAAAATTAAAGCATTCCTTGAGGGTGCGGGAATACCATTTGATGATGGAAAAGGCCATAAATTTGTTTTTGATGGTTTTCAGATGATCGTTACTCATGATCGAAGATCACTTGATTTGATCGAACGAATTCTTGCGAAACTGGATCAAGATTCTAGTCGGCAGGTCGAAATCGAGACTAAATTTTTGGAAGTCCAGGAAGGTGCACTTGATGAAATAATTTTGGATTGAGCTTACAATTCGGGCGCTGCAATACTTCTGTTAGGAAGTGTTGGACACCTATAATTCAACTCAAGAGGTAATACTATTATGAGTAGA
>Ga0163109_10002469_pt1 | contig 14392 bp, 8 predicted proteins | sample CRUFie1St13metaG_FD_108704 | JGI IMG/M metagenome (GOLD analysis project Ga0163109, IMG submission 108704) | Marine microbial communities from the Costa Rica Dome - CRUD Field 142mm St13 metaG | ecosystem: Environmental > Aquatic > Marine > Oceanic > Photic zone | place: Costa Rica: the Eastern... | reverse complement strand
AGCATGTGATTATAAATCGGCGGAAAAGATCGAGCGGTAGGCCCCTGTTTAATGTCCGTAATGGTGGCGGTAAGAACGATTTGTTTTTCGCCCCACCTAATAGGCTCCGGCTTAGCAGGTTGACCGACAGGCCCACGACCGGGCAAACGAATTGGACCCCGACCTGGCATAGGACGGGCCTGAACAGCCGGTTTAACAGCGGGTGTTTTTGGCTCATCGGCTTGAACTGGCCCGAGCATCAAAGTCAGGTAGAGAATAAGTGCAGAAGGAATCGAGAATCGCATGTCAGTGATCATAATTGATCAGACGCCAACAAAAAGGCAACCCTCCAGATAATGAATTTGACTACTGGATTTTTGAGTTATGAAAAGCCTTTGCGTAAATCGATACCCCCCCTATTCTCCGCGCCGATGAAAGCCCTGTTGCTTGAGGAATATAAGAAGCTGACTGTGACGGATATGCCAGACCCGGAGTTTGGCGACCATGAAGTACTTGTACAAATCAAGGCCTGTGGCATATGTGGCAGCGATATTCACGGCTTTGATGGTTCCAGCGGACGTCGCATTCCTCCGTTGATCATGGGACACGAAGCCAGTGGGGAAGTGGCCAAAATCGGCAGTTCGGTTACAACCGTGAAGGAAGGCGATCGAGTCACCTTTGATTCCATGGTTTCCTGCGGCAAATGCTATTTCTGCCGACGCGGCCAACAAAACCTCTGCGAAGATCGGCGCGTCCTAGGCGTTTCCTGTAGCGAGTACCGACAACACGGATGTTTTGCAGAATATTCAGTGGTGCCGGAACATATTATTTACCCGATACCGGACAACCTGTCTTTTGAGCATGCGGCCATGATCGAGCCGGTATCTGTGGCTGTGCACGCGGTTAACCGTACTCCAGTAACTCTTGGTGATAGTGCTGTAGTCGTGGGTGCCGGGATGATAGGTCTGCTTGTTATTCAAGCACTCAAGGCTGCAGGCTGCACAAAGGTGATTGCCGTAGATCTCGCCGATGAAAAACTCAAGCTTGCCCAGGAACTCGGCGCTGATCTGGGCATCAACCCCAGGAACACCGATGCCGTCAAGGCCATTCAGGACGCTACCGACGGACATGGAGCGGATATCGCCATGGAAGTGGTCGGTGCCACGGCCACCGTCAAGACCGCCATCGAAGGCACCCGCAAAGGTGGATCGGTCACACTGGTCGGCAACCTCGCACCGGAAGTGAATTTCCCATTGCAATCGGTGGTCACACGTGAGCTGACCGTCTATGGCACCTGCGGTTCAAATGGCGAATATCCTGAGTGCATCGATCTTCTGTCGCATGGCGTGATCCAGGTGGAACCGCTCATCAGTGCCAAGGCTACGCTCGAGGAAGGCTCCAATTGGTTCGACCGCCTCTACGCCGCCGAAGCCGGCCTGATGAAGGTAATCCTCCAGCCGAACAAATAAACCAGTTTAATCCGTGAATAAAAAAAACGCCGGACTTTGTCCGGCGTTTTTATTTTTGGTTGAATGAGTCGTTAGATAATCTGACTGATTGGCTCACCACCTTCCACGCCCACCAGCCGCTGATCGAGGCCACGGTAGAAGTAACTGAGCTGATTGGGATCAAAGCCCAGTTGGGTAAGTATGGTGGCGTGCAGATTCTTCACATGGAACCGGCTTTCCACGGCCTTACTGCCGATCTCATCGGTTTGGCCAACGCTCACGCCTCCCTTAATACCACCACCGGCCATCCACATCGTAAAACCGTAGCTGTTGTGGTCACGCCCTGTGCCTTTTGCGTATTCAGCAGTGGGTTGGCGACCAAATTCACCACCCCACACGATCAGTGTTTCATCGAGCAACCCGCGCTGTTCGAGATCCTGTAACAGTCCCGCAATGGGCTTGTCGGTGTTGCCGGCGTGGTAACTATGGTTTTTCACGAGGTCGCCGTGGGCATCCCAGTTGGCGTCGTTATGGTTGCCTCCACTGTAGATTTGTATGAAGCGCACACCGCGTTCTACGAGCCGGCGGGCGAGCAGACATTTCTTACCGAAATCATCCGTGCGCTGTTCGCCAATGCCATAAAGCGCCTTCACGTGTTCCTTCTCCTGATCGAAATCCACCGCCTCCGGCGCACTCATCTGCATCTTATAGGCGAGCTCGTAGCTGGCGATGCGAGCGGATAAATTTGAGTTATCCGTACGATTACTTAGGTGACGGCCGTTGTATTTGTTCAACGCATCAAGCATGGTGCGTTGCTCTTGCTGGCTCATGCCGCGGGCATTTTTGAGATCCAGAATCGGCGTGCCGCTAGCGTTGACGGTGACCCCCTGAAACGCCGCAGGCATGTAGCCGCTGGTCCAGTTCTTAGCACCGCTAATCGGGCCGCCGGTGGGATCGAGCATCACAACGTAGCCGGGCAGGTTTTCGTTTTCTGATCCCAACCCATAGTTCACCCATGAACCGAGTGAGGGTTTACCGCTGAGCACGTGACCGGAATTCATCATCAACATCGCCGAGCCGTGGATTGGCGAATCCGCGGTCATCGAGTGCAGATAAGCGATTTTGTCGGATTGTTGCCCAAGATGCGGGAAGAGATCAGAAATGTGTTTACCGCACTGGCCATATTGTTTGAACTGCCATTTGGGACCAACCACACGGCCTCCATTTTTCTTACCGCCGCGCCCAAAGGTTTTCACCTCAATGGTTTTGCCATCGAGCGGGTACATCTTGGGCTTGTAGTCAAAGGTATCCACTTGGCTCGGCCCGCCGTACATGAACAGGAAGATCACGTGCTTGGCCTTGGCCGGCAGCGGCGGGTTCTTAGGTTTAAGCGGATTATCCCACGGTGTTTGGCCGTCGGCCGCATGTGCCTGGTTTGCCAAGAAACCGTCCTGCGCCATCATGCCGGTGAGGGCGAGCGAGGTGAAACCGCCCCCTACCTGATGCAAAAATTCACGCCGCGAGGTTTGCCCGCAGAACGTGTTCATCGGTTTTTCAATATTCGCCATAAGCCTGATTTAATATAAAGGATTGTTAATGTTCAGTCCAAATAGACAAATTCATTTAAGTTCAGCACCAGTAGGCAGAAGCGCTGAAGGGCCTGGTTGGCATCCATACCACCCTGCTGGAAAGTGTTTATGAGTTTCAACCCATCGGAAATATCCGCATCGGTTGCCGGCCGGCTGGTGGCCAACTCGATAGCGCGACTTACCTGTTCAGAAGCTTCCTGCGAATCCCCCTGTAACCGCGTGGCCAGCACCTCGGCGGAGTCGTTGAGGAATTTACTGTTGAGCATGGTCAATGTTTGAGTTGGCACGGTGGTGACGAACCGCACATCGCATGTGTTATCCGTGTCCGCCCAATCAAACGAAGCCAAGAACGGCTCGTGCAGGGAGCGTTTCACAAAGATGTACACGCTGCGTCGAGCGGCGTCCTCTTTGGAACTGCGCCCCCAAGCCGCACCGGGACGCGAGGCTGTACGGGCCACTTCGGCGGGGATCTCGGTGTAAATACTTGGACCGCCCATCTTGAGGTTGAGCTGGCCCGTGAGGTTCAGGATGGAGTCCCGAATCTCCTCGGCGGCCAGACGCCGCATATCAAACCGCCAAAGCAGATCATTATTCGGATCCGCCTTTAATCCGGCGGTCTGGCCAGTGGACGACATCTGGTAGGTGAGGCTCATCATGATAAGCTTGTGCATACGCTTTAGTGTCCAGCCGCCCTCGATCAATTCAGCGGCCAGCCAATTGAGGAGTTCCGGATGCGTCGGTTCATCACCAAGGAACCCGAAATTGTTCGAGCTGCGCACAATACCCCGGCCAAAATGATGCTGCCACAGGCGATTGGCCATCACCTTGGCTGTCATGGGATTATTCGGACTGGCAATCCACTCGGCGAGCACGCGGCGTTTGCCGGTGGTTTGATTACCGTTCCCGTACCCCTCGGGAATATTAGCCTTAGGATCACCGAGAATCTGCGGGAATGAAGGATTCACTTCCTCGCCCTGCAATTGGGGATTGCCGCGTGCCAACACCCAGGTTTTCTGCCGACCCCGCTCGGCGACGGCCATAGCGAACTCTTCTTTAACCTCAATTTTCTGTTGCTCAAGAGTAACCAGCTGTTGATTCAATCTGTTGTATTCAGCCAGTTTCTTATCACCCAAAATTTCCTTCCCGTAGAGGCGGGCCAGCACCGGCACTGGGGTTACGTTATAATCAACAAGTAAACCCGCATCGATGTACTGTCCGCCCGAAGTTTGTTTGCAGTGAATCGCTATCGTGTTACGACCCGTTTGCAAAACATCAAGCGAGGCCTCAGTAATGTCTACATCTATGTACCTTCCGACATGGCCGGTAAACTTTCTAATTTGCTTACCGTTAAGGTAAACTTCCGCATCCTCATCATGATGAATGCGCAAGGTTAGTTTGCCGGGGATTTCAACCAAGCGGAAATCTTTCCGCAACCAAATGTCATCGGTTTTCCATTCGGTACGAACGATGCTACCAGGCGTGCCTTTGACGCCAAACCCAGACCAATCTTTACTCCACTCACGATCGTCATAGGCAATTTCAAACCAATTATCCCCGGGCTTTTTGGTGGTGTATTCCCAAATCTGCCCCTTACCGCGGGACGCATCCGGCAACGCATATGGGTTGGTGAGTTTTTTCTGATCCTTATCTTCCGCTCTATGAAGAATAGTCGGGTTGGTCTTGGCGAAGCCATCAAGTAAAGCTTCCTCAAAAGGTAGTAACTGCCCCCGAATCTGACTGACGGTTTTCTGTTGTTCGGCCCTCTGCTGTTCCATTTGCGCTTTAGATTTAGGGTCTGTAATCGGCACATGATTGGTACCACCCTTGCCGTGCGGAGAAATGTCGCTGAAGAACGACAGAAAGGTATAATAATCCTTTTGCGGGATCGGATCGATCTTGTGATCGTGACAACGCGCGCAGCCGACGGTCATGCCGAGGAACGTTTCACTGGCGGTCCGCAAGATGTCGTCGAGATAATCGTAGCGCGCCAGCGGACGATCGGCCGGTTCGTCATCCCAAATGCCCAACCGATAAAAACCGGTGGCGGTAATGGAATCGCCGGTCTTGTCGGGCAACTCGTCCCCAGCAAGTTGTTCCTTGATGAATCGGTCATACGGCTTGTCCTCGTTAAAGGCGCGAATGATGTAGTCGCGGTACTTCCAAATAAGATCCTTGCGGCTGTCGCGTTCGTAGCCATTAGTCTCAGCAAAGCGCACGAGGTCCAGCCAATGACGGCCCCACTTTTCGCCGTACTGCGGGCGGGCTAGCAGATTATCGATCACCTTCTCGAAGGCGTTGGGCGATTGATCACTCACGAATGCCTGCACCTCCCTCGGCGTGGGCGGCAGTCCGATTAGATCGTAATAAGCACGGCGTAATAGTTGACGTTTGTCAGCCGGGCCGTTAGGGCTAAGATTCGCCCGAGTAAGGCGATCATGCACAAATGCGTCAATGGCATTAGCGCTCCAGGCCTTGTCGGTCACCTCGGGTACTGCTGGACGTTTAATGGATTGGTATGCCCAATAGGCGCGGGTACGATCGTTGACCTGTGTGTTGGGTAGCACCTCCTCGGCTTCGCCGGCTATCTCGTGTTCAGGATTGAAGGGCGCGCCCATCTTCACCCACTGCGTGAGGATATCGATCTGGTCTTGTGGCAGTTTATCCTTGGGCGGCATTTCGTGGTCGCTGTCCTTGTAAGAAATCATCTCTAGAAACAGACTCTTCTCAGGCTCATTGAGGTTGATGGCCGGACCGATGTCGCCACCTTCCAATAGGCCTTTGCGACTGGTCACCCGAAAATGGCCTTTTAACCGCTTCTCGGCACCATGGCAATTAAAGCAATTCTCCTTAAGAACACCCAAAACTTTTTGATCAAAGAATTGAATCTTAGCTGCGTCAGACAGTTCTTGGGCGCGGACAGGGGAAAACCACGCTAGAATGATTCCAGTTATTGTTAATAAACGGGACGGCATAATTCAGTTTCTTAAAGGATAACAATAGGCCTGAATGTAGCAAGCCCAAGACGCCCAAAAAACACCTCGGATTATAGCTGAAACCTCAAAAATTTACTAATCCTTTATTTCACGAACTTTTAGCAACGAATACCCTACTCTTTAGCTGGATTGTAGATGCCGGTGTACACCAGCAGATCCTCCAGTGCAGCCTGCAAGGGCAGAATGTGGAAGTCACAAGATCATGGAAAATAAGCGCATGCCCAAAAATGGAGAATTCTGATGCATCCGGTATTTTTTAGACAAAAAACTTCGCGCACATCGCTTTCATGGTGCAGGCAAGCCGATGCCAGATTAGAATACCCCAGCGAGATGAGCAAACCAACCGCCAACTGGCCCGCGTGGCTGGCCGAACACAGTCCAAAACTGCTGCTGTTCGCCCGCACCCAAACACGCAGTGAAGCCGATGCTGAAGATATGTTGCAGGAGGCCATTGTGGAGGCGGCGCGAAAAAGTCACGGTGCCCCGCCGGATTTGCCGCTGGTCTACACCACCCTCCGCCGGCGCGCCGTGGATTTGGCCCGCCGCACCGACCGCCGCACGGCTCGTGAAGAGGTGGCGAGCGATGTCGCTGAGATTTGCTGGTTTGATGATCGCATTGAACAACAGGAAACTGCCCGACTCATTGAACAGGCAATGAAACGGATGCCCGAAAAATTTCGTGAAGTGGTGATGCTGAAAATCTGGAGCGAACTCACCTTCGCCCAGATCGCCGAGACTCTGGACATCCCGCTGAACACCGCCGCCTCACGATATCGGTACGGGTTGGAAAACCTGCGGCGCGACACGAATTTGAAACTGAAATAACCCATGAAGGACCTGAACCACGAACCGGATTTTGATCCCGCACTGGAACATGAGCTGCGCAAACTTGCACCGGCTCCAGTGAAGGAGCGTCTCCTCGAGCGTATGGAAAATGCCTTAACCCACGACACCTTGTCAGTGCAACAGGCGCAGCATCCGGCCCGCAACTGGCGGCTCTGGGTGATGCCCGCCACCGCCGTAGCCGGCATCACGCTCATGGCTTTGCTAGCGCCACAATCACCAACGCCTGAAGTCACCAAAACGATTGCCCCTCAGGATTCACTACCGACCGTAGCGGAAACCGAGGGAGAACCCATCGAGCTCTTTCCCGTTCGCCGCAACAACGAAGTGGTCGATGCCGTTCATGAAGGCATCATTCAGGTTCCCGGCCAAGCACCCTATCGCAAGGTGCGAGTGCAGGTAATGGATTCCATGGAATGGATCGCTCCCGATGGAGTGACCCGTGTGGAGTATCAAGTGCCTCGCGAAGAACATCTGCTTGTGCCCATGGAGATCCGCTAATTTTTAATAAACCACAAACCGACAGATCCTTGATGAAAACCAAACTCATCCTCACATTCGCCGCCGCTATAACTCTGCCATTGATGGCAGATGATCCTGCCAAGAAACCCGCGCCCAAACAGGCACCCAACGCCGAGGTTTTTAAAATTGAAGCCGCAGCTCAAGGCACCTATCTGGGCGTGGCCTTGGACGCCATCCCGGCCGTGCTGCGTGCCCAGCTGAATTTGCCCGAAGGCATTGGCGTCGTCGTGTCCTTCGTGGCAAAAGGCAGCCCGGCCGAGAAGGCCGGTTTGAAAGCCAACGATGTGCTCACGCAAATGGACGATCAATTGATCATCAACGCCGAGCAATTACAGACTCTCATCAAAGGCAAAAAACCCGGCGAAGACGTGAACCTCACCTATTATCGCCAAGGTAAGGAACACACGTCTAAGGCCAAGCTGGCCAAGGGCGCTCTGACCGCACAAGGCGTGCGCCGCCCGCAACCGTTGCGGCTGGAGAACGGCGAATGGAAACCGTTCAACGTGCCCAACGGCCTCGGTCTCATGAAACAGTTCCCGTTGCAACCGGGAAATCAGGAGGATTTACAAAAGGCACTGGAACAACTTCGTGAGCAACTGGAGAACATGCCGAATATTCAACCCGGACAATTGCCCAAAGGCTTCAACTTTCAATTCGGATTCCCCGGCGGTCGGCCCTTTCAAATTCCGCCCATGCCCAAGGACGTTCCCGACAAGCCCGGTTTCAATGCCAATATCGCTAGTAGCGTGACCATCGCCGACAACACCGGCAGATATACACTTAAGACCAACAACGGAAAAAAACTTTTCACTGCCAAGGACAAGAATGGCGATGAATTGTTCGACGGACCGGTGGACAATGAAAAACAGCGCGATGCCCTCGACCGCAACTTAATCAAAAAGCTCGAGCAACTTGAAGGCATGGGCAACGGCCAGGGCGGCATCCAAATGCGCCAATTCCGATTCAATGGCGGCCGCGCCAATCCGGGCGATTTAAATTTCCGTTTCGAGCTAAAACCCGGCAATGGGAAACCGAAGCCCGAAAAAACGCCCGGCAAGAAACGGTCCGAGGCCTAGTGAGAGCAATAACTTAAACAGCTGCGGATTCCTCAGAGTCCGCAGCTTTTTTAATTTCTATCCCTCCGGACCGCACGTGTAAATCCCGTTGAGGAAACGGAATTTCAATATCGTGCTCGCGGAATTTCTGGTCGATAGCGAAGTTGATATTGCTGATGAACCGGCGGGGGCTCTGAGCCATCTCCGAGGTCCACACTGCCAATTCAAAATCCAGCGAGCTTTCGCCAAAGGTCGTAAAGAAAACCGTCGGTTCAGGATCTTTCAGAGTCTTTTTGTTTTCCGCCGCCACCTCCAATAATAATCGCTCCACCAGTGCCGTGTCCGTACCGTACGCCACACCGATCGGGATGCGAATGCGCACCTTAGGATCGCCGTGACTCCAATTCGTAACCGTCTGAGAAATGAAATCACCGTTCGGCACGATCATCGTAATATTATCGTTGGTCACCACTGTAGTACTACGCAGGCTGATTTTCTTAACACGCCCAGCCACGCCGCCCACTTCAATGCGATCGCCAATGGCAATGGGTTGCTCGGCGAAAATGATGATACCGCTCACGAAATTGTTTATGATGTTTTGCAGACCAAAACCGATACCCACACCGACCGCACCGGCAATAAAGGCCAGTGAACTCAAATCAATTCCCACAAACTGAAAGGCCATATAAAACCCAATGACCGTGAAAATGTACCCCAGAATTCTTGCTATACCGTACTCCAGTGCCTCGGGAAGTTCGGTCTTTTCAAAAACTCGCATCACCACGCGTTCGCGCACAACTTTCTCGAGCACAATCACCAGAATGAATAAGATACCGAGAACCAGTAGGCTTTTCAGAGTGATGCTGTTTTCGCCTAGCTTGAAGAGTGGATAATTAATGACCTTGGTGAAAGTCACCCCGGATACCGATCCCACCTCCTCAAGCGCAGTCGCCGATGCCGACGCATTTTCATCGGCGGCCGGCAGAACCGGCACCAGCCACAGACAAAGCAAAGCGCAGACCCAGAAGGCCAATCGCCGATTCAATTCGAAAACCATAACCATAATTCTGTCGTTGAATTACCATCAACAGAAGCAAAAACTATACGCAGGCAAGACTACAATCATCATTGCACAGCCCCCAGTTTCATCGCTAATCTTTTGCCAATGAAACGCATGGCCCCTATGCTGGCGATGATTCTTGCCGGCTGCCACACCGTCCCGGTCAATACTGTCGCCGATTCGCTGGATAAAAAACTGCCCAATCTCCCCGGCGCCACAATCAACCAGCCGTTCTCCGCCCTGATGCCCAAGCGCGAGACCGGCGCGGAAGCCTTCCTCAAGGCGCATCCAGAATACGACGGTCGCGGTGTCGTGGTCGCCGTGTTTGATACCGGCGTGGATCCCGGGGCACCCGGCCTGCAAACCACGCCCGACGGACGCCCCAAGATCGTGGACGTGGTCGACGGCTCCGGCAGCGGTGACATAAACACCTCCTCCGTGCACGAACTCAAGGACGGCAAACTAACCGGCCTAACCGGCCGCGCGCTCACTCTGCCCAAGCAATGGAAAAGCCGGGATGGCAAATATCGCCTCGGCCTCGCCGAAGCCTATCGCCTGTTCCCCGCCGATCTCGTGAGCCGACTGAAATCCAAACGCCGTGAACAATGGGACATTACTCAGCGTAACCGTCGTACCGAACTGGAACAGGCCCTCAAGGACTGGGACAAGGCCAACTCCAAACCGGACAAGGAAACCTTTGCCGACCGCGAGGAACTGGAGGCGCAATTGGCCACCCTGAAAGCCTTGCAGGGCTCCTACCGCGATCCCGGTCCGCTATACGATTGTGTGGTGTTTCACGACAACACCCACTGGCAGGCAGCCGTGGACACCGATGAAGACGGCGATTTTGCTGATGAAAAACTCATGACCAATTATCGCGTGAAACGCGACTACGGCACCTTCGATGGCGAAGCACAGCTGAACTTCGCAACCAACATTTATCGTGAAGGCGATCTCCTTTCGCTGGTGGTCGATTGCGGTGCGCACGGCACGCACGTAGCCGGCATCGTGGCGGCACATTTCCCGGATCAACCTGAACTCAACGGCATCGCGCCCGGCGCCCAGATTGTCTCCGTGAAAATCGGAGACACCCGCCTCGGCTCCAGCTCCACCGGCACCGGTGCCATGCGCGGACTGATTGCCGTGCTGCAAAACAAGTGCGACCTCATCAACATGAGTTACGGCGGTGCCGCACCGCGGCCGGATGTGGGCCGCATTTATCAGGAATACTCTCAGATCGTAAACCGCCACGGCGTGATCTTTGTCTCCAGCGCCGGCAACAACGGCCCCGCTTTGTCCTCGGTCGGTTCTCCCGGCGGCACTACCAGTTCCCTACTCGGCATCGGTGCCAGTGTCACGCCGCAGATGATGCTGGACCAGTACGGCATGCGAGAAGCCCGGCCGGATATGCAATTTACCTGGAGCTCACGCGGCCCCACGCTGGATGGCGATCTGGGCGTGGACCTCACCGCCCCCGGTGGCGCCATTGCGCCCGTACCCAACTGGCAACTCCGGCGCACCACGCAGATGAACGGTACTTCCATGTCCTCCCCCAGTGCCTGCGGCTCCATTGCCCTTCTGCTTTCCGGGTTGAAACAGGAGAAACAAAACCACACACCGCATCGTGTGCGGCGCGCATTGGAAAACACCGCCGTGCCGATCGCCGGTTTAACGCCGCTCGAACAGGGCCGCGGCATGATCCGCGTGGATAAAGCGTATGACTGGCTCAAGAACCATCCACCTCTCAGCGAAAGTGACCTTCGTTTCGAGGCCCGAGTTTCTTCCCGCAACAATGCACGCGGGATTTATTTGCGCGAACCGTTCGAAATCAACCGCACCCATTCGTTAAGCGTTACGCTCAGTCCGCGGTTCCATCGCGATACAGCAAAAACTGAGCAGATTGAATTCGAACAACGCCTGCAATTTCAATGCGACGCCCCGTGGGTGGAACACGCCAGCCAAGTGCTGCTGGCCAACAGCGCCCGCCGTATCAATGTAAAGGTGGACCCCACCCAGCTCGAGGCCGGCCTGCATTATGCGGAACTGACCGGCACCGACCCCGCCCACCCCGGGCGCGGGCCCTTAGTGCGTTTGCCCATCACCGTGGTAATTCCCGAGCAACCCGAGGGACACACTTGGAAATCCGCTATCACCCTGAAAAAAGGCGAATCCACCCGTCGTTTCCTAACCGTCCCGGCCGGCGCCACCTGGGCCGATCTACATATTAAAACCCGTAGCGCGGCTGATCCCCAGCGATTGGTACTGCACACGCTGCAGATTCTGCCCGGTCTGTCGTTTCGCAGCGGCGATGAACGCATGTACCTGTCGCTCACCGAAGGCCAGGAACGCGTCGAGAGCTTCGCTGTCACCGACGGGCGCACGTTGGAACTTTGCTTTGCCCAATATTGGTCGAGCCTTGGCGAGGCCGAGCTCGAATTGTCCCTGCAATTCCATGGCCTGTGTCCAAGCAATCGCATCCTATCTCTGGACGGCAATGATCTGGTTAAGAGTTTCACGGTGACCGCGCCCCTGCGCGATGAGCGATTATCACCCACCGGCACGCTAAAAACTTGGCGACGCTATGTGCGCCCTTCCAAGTCGGAAATTAATCCACTCGATCCCGTACGCGATCAGTTGCCCGACAACAAGCAGATCCACGAGATGATTCTCACCTACACCATCGACCAACCGGCGACCGGCCGCGTGACTCCCATACTTTCCATGAAAAACAACAGCGGCGCTAATTACTTTCTCGAATCCGGAATCTGGCAGGTGTTCGACAGTGCCAAACGACACCTCGCCAGCGGCGGGCGGGGTAAGGCCTTAAGCCTCTCCAAGGCTAAGTACACCCTGCGCTATCACGTGCGTCATCCCGAGCGATCTGTTTTGGAACGTTACCAGCACAGCCCGCTGATCCTCGATCAACCTCTCTCGAAGAGCATTTCCCTGTCGTTCCATCAACATGCCGAGGGCGCCTTAAAAGACACCGCCGGCTTCAGCGCCAGCACATTGAAACAAGGCGATGCCGCGAATATTTTCGTAAGTATCCCCGCCCATTCCCGCCTGCCTTCCACCGCAAAGCCCGGTGATCTGTTGCGGGGTGAAATCTCCTTGGGCGGCAACATCGATGACTTGAATGGGGCCGGCAAAAAGCCCGGCGGCTATTCCGTAACCCTCACCGTGCCTGCGGCCAAAAACACATTCCCCTCCAACAAACCCAAGCCCGCGCCGGTCAAGAAAAAGGAAACACCCAAAACCAACGCCCAAGAAAAATTGCAAGAGGAAATCCGCGACCTGAAAATTGCTAAACTAAAAACACTGGCCCCCGACAAAGACAAGGATTCCGAACTGGCCACTCAACTTCACGCTGATCTCAAAAAGGATCACGCCGACCATCTTCCACTGCACCTCGCTTGGCTAGCGCACCAACAGAAAGGTGAACTGACCAAGCGCGCCGACGCCGTGCGCAAGGCCATCGAGATGGTTCAAAAACAGGTGGACCTCGACGGCTTGCAACAACATCTCGGCACACCACCCGATCCCGAGGCCGAAGATCGTGATGAACGGAAGAAAAAGTGGGACACCCAAAAATCCGCGCTCATTACCGCCCTACGCGCAAGCGCCCAACTCGACCTCGCCGTAGCCGAGGCCTCTAAGGAAAAAGAACGCCCCAAGGCCATCGAGACCTTTGACGCTTCCTGGAAACAGCTCATCCGCTGGAGCCCCGCCGAAGAAGCCGCCAACGCTGACTTGCGCCTAGATCGCGAGCAATTGCACAACCGCTATGGCAATGCCCTCAAGCTCGTGAACGCCCAAATCAGCAAAGCGCCCAGGACCAAGAAACACTACGAGACCCGCCTGAAATTACTCGAAAAACTGGGCTGGAACGAGTGGCAGAAGCACCAAAAACAGGATTTACTAGTCCGATTTCCGGCCGAATATCCGCCGTTCTAGGACCGGATTCGGGGCTTTTTTGGTTTGATTTCCTATCATTAGCGCCTATTTTCTCGGCCCTTTCCCGAGGATTAGCCAACGGAAGGACATAAACCATGCCCATTGCAACACCCCAGCAATACGCCGCGATGCTCGATGCCGCCCAGCAGGGCGACTACGCGTACCCGGCCGTGAACGTCACCTCAATCACCACCATCAACGCCGCGCTCAAGGCCTTCGCCGATGCGGAATCCGACGGCATCATTCAGTTTTCCACCGGCGGCGGCCAGTTCGCCTCCGGCCTGAACGTGAAGGACTCCGTGCACGGCTGCATCGTGCTCGCCGAAGCGGCTCATCGGTTGGCAGAGAAATACAACATCCTCATCGGCCTGCACACCGACCATTGCCAGCCCGAGGCTGCCGAGGGTTTCCTCAAGCCGCTGATCGCCGAGACCGCTAAGCGCCGCGAGGCCGGCCTGACCAATCTGTTCCAAAGCCACATGCTCGATGCCTCCATTCTGCCCTTGGAGGAAAACATGGCCATCTCGAAAGAATACCTCGAGTTGTGCGCCGCTAATGAAATCATCCTCGAGGTGGAAGCCGGCGTGGTCGGTGGTGAGGAAGATGGCGCGGCTGGCACTGAAGACATGCCCGCCGAGAAACTCTACACCACGCCCGAGGATATGCTCGAGGTGTACGAGAGCCTCAATGGCATTGGCCGGTACATGTTTGCTGCCACCTTCGGCAACGTGCACGGCGCCTACAAGCCCGGTGCGGTGAAGCTGCGGCCGGACATCCTCAAGCAAGGCCAAGACGCCGTGATCGGCAAGCATGGCGAGAGCGCGAAATTCGACCTCGTCTTCCACGGCGGCAGCGGCTCCGCGAAGCACGAGATTAAGGAAACGCTCGAGTACGGCGTGGTGAAGATGAACATCGACACCGACACGCAGTACGCCTTCACCCGCCCCGT
>Ga0163109_10002467_pt1 | contig 14401 bp, 14 predicted proteins | sample CRUFie1St13metaG_FD_108704 | JGI IMG/M metagenome (GOLD analysis project Ga0163109, IMG submission 108704) | Marine microbial communities from the Costa Rica Dome - CRUD Field 142mm St13 metaG | ecosystem: Environmental > Aquatic > Marine > Oceanic > Photic zone | place: Costa Rica: the Eastern... | reverse complement strand
TTCCTCGAGCAGGCGTCCAAGATGCAAGCCTTCGCGGCATGCCTTTGCCCGAGCTCGACCCGTCACGCGGGTCTTCCCGTCGCGGTGACGGACAACGAAACACACGTCGGCCCCCGTCCCGAGGAGCAGAGAGGCTAGGCGACCTTCAAGGGTCCCTGCCCGCGTTGTGACCAGACGCCAAGGGCCGGCGTCCGTGGTGGTCGCCCTTTGCAGACCTTTGAGTAAGGCACCATGGTCGCTTGACGTCACGTCAACCTCGGCCTCGATCCGGTCAACGAGGGTCCTGTAGTCGAGGTCGGAGTTCTCAAGCAAGGTGAAAGCAGAGTGAAAAGACGACGCTTGAGCGTGCTTGAATCGGCCCGTATCGGTGATCAGCCCAGCCATCAGCAGCCGACGCACCGGCGCGGTCAGAGCAGCCGGGTGATGACGTGACAAGTAGGCCGTGACGATCTCCGTGGTGGCGGACACCGGCCAACGCAGGCTCAAGTCACGGTCGCCGAGCGACCAGCCGTCGGTCGCATGATGATCGAGCACGCAAACGGGAACCCCTTCAGGAAGATCTAGCTCCAGTTGGCTCGGTGCAGCAGCGTCCACCACCACAAGCCCACCAAGCGCATTCGGCCATGCCGTTGGGCGTCCAAGACGACGGAAGGGTGCTTGCTCTTCATCGACCAACCGCTTGGCCAATCGACCTAAGTGGCGTCCGCACGCCATGGCCTGCGGCAGGGCCGCAGCCAAGGCGACAGCAGAAGCCACCGTGTCCATGTCGCCGTTGGCACCACAAACCACGGGCACAGCGCCGCGTGCAGCGGCCTTGCTCAACCAAGCGTGAAGCCGATCAAGGTCGGCTTCAATCTCCGTCACGCAGATCCCTCGAGGTCCTTCCGCATCGTTTCGTAGGCTTCGATGAGACGGGCTTCATGTTCCGTCAAGCGCTGAAGGTGTTCTTGGAGTCGTTCGTGGCTGCTTTTCAGGTCCTCAATGAGCGTTGCTCGATCGCCAACCTCGATCAACACGCCACCAAGGTGACGGTGCAAGGCAAGGCCCTCGGGCTGTGCTTCAACCGCCGCGATGGTGCCCTCAAGTTCGGCGACTTGGTTGCGAACGGTCGCGACCTGTTGACGTGCGGTTTGGACTTCGCCGACGACGACCTGCAGACGCTCGAGTTCGCTCATGAACCCCACGGAGGGGAGGTCCCTCAAGAACGCGGTGGTTGGGATACGACCTCGTCGGCAGCGATGAGGGAGCGAAGCGCGGTGTTCATCACGGCGCGAAGGTCGCTGATCCTTGCTTCACCAAAGGCCCATGAAAGGCGGTTTCCGTCGACAAATACCTCGTGCTCGGTGCTGAGGCAGGCCACGAGGGCGCGATGCACGGCTGGGGTTGCGACATCAACCGTGAGCGTGGCGGCGCAGGGCGCCGACAGCCGAATCACTCCTCTTCGTCGATCTCGCCGTCGGCAAGGCGACGCTCGTAGTCAAGCGCGGCCTGCTGGGCGATGTAGGCCATGTCGGCCGTGGTTGCGCCGTCAGCGTTGCGACGGACGATGCGAGCGTTGGTGTCAGAGGCACGGGTGAACGGCTCCCACACTCCACCGGCAAAGGTGTAGTCGCACTTGCTGCAATGCCAAATGCCGGCCGCCTTACGGCGGACCTTGCGGTATTGACAGGTGGGGCAGGTGTACTTGGCCGACTTCTTGGCCAAAGCCACGCCGGCGTTGCGCCGAACGCTTACACCGTAGCGGGCGCCGAAGCGACCGGTTCGTCCGGCTTTTTGGGTGCGCTTGGCCAATCAATTCCCCTCCATGCTGCTGACGAGTTCTCTGAGTTCACCACAGTGCGTTCGGGCGACCTCAAGGATCTCGGCGAATTCCGCGGGCGTGAAGGCTCCTTTTAGCCCCTTCTGCAGCGAGTGAAGGTGCTCTTCGTCACCGAGGGTGATGTGGATTCGTTCCTCGCCACCGGTCTCTTCGTCTTCGCTTGGATCATAGACGAAGCGACCACCGACGCGCTGGAAGGAGGCCATGACGGGCGTGCCCTTGACCGCGAGGACGTGGTCTTCACCGACGTCGAAGCGCTCTGCGGGCACGACGGCGGTGCGCAACGCAGCGATGGCCGCAAGGCCGCATGCGTCGAAGATGTTCCCCCCGTCCGAGAGCACGTGGATGTCGATCATTACGCCCCAGACCTTCTCGCCGGGCACGATGCATAGGGCTTCCATGTCGATGCAGCCGGACTCGCGGATGCCGCGGTCCACCACACGTCCAAGCTCGATGGATTGGGGACTGGGGGGGCCGGGCTCGTACTTGCGGTGAGCCACAGGGCGCAGCTCAGCACCGCACATCAGGGAACCTTGAGTGGGTCGGTCCGGCCATGGGGTGCGCAATTCAAACTTGACACCGGCGTACACGACCGTGTCGCCCCAGGTCACCTTGGCGGAGCCTTCAGCGTTGTAGAGGATGTCGACTTCGAGTTGGACTTCACGGCGGTCCCAACGGCCACGGCCGTCGATGCGCTGGTCGGATTCAGCCAAGCGCTCGAGTTCTTGCCGCAGCAGGCTGGGGACAGGGGCAGCCATCACGCCTCACCTCCGTCGTAGCGGGCCTTCAGAGCGGCGACCATGATCTCGTGAATTTCGGCCGCGGCCTTGTAGTTGTATTCCGTGGCAAGGTTGTACTCCTCAATGGACAAGTCGCCGTCCATCTGGAGGAAAACGAGTTCACCCGTGTTGGGGCAGATGCCCATCGGAAGGTCAGCCTGTCCGTAGTTGTCCTCGGCCTTGTCGAGGTCCAGCACCACGGTGTCCTGGATTTTTCCGGAGGCGATGCCGACGACCATGTCGCGCATCGGAATCCCAGCGTCGGCGAGCGCCACGGAGGCAGCGGTGATGCCAACACATCGGGTTCCTGCTTCAGCAGCAAGGATTTCGATTTCAACGCGGATCTTCGAGCGCGGGTAGCGCTCAAGCAGCACAACGGATTCGAGGGCTTCAGCGGTGACCTTGGAAATCTCGCGCGAGCGGCGGTTGAAGCCTGGGCGGATGCGGTCCGAGGTGGAGAAAGGCGCCATGTTGTAACGCACGTCGAGCACAGCGCGGTCTTGACGCTGGATCTTGCGGGGGTGCGCTTCCATCGGTCCATAGACCGCGACCACGGCTACGTTGAGGCCGTGCTTCACCCACGCCGAGCCTTGGGCAGCGGGCAGGATGCCGGCCTTGATCTCGACCGGACGCATTTCATCCACGGTGCGGCCGTCAAGCCGCGTACCGTCGTCGTTCAGGAGTTTGACATCACCGTATCCACCCATCATGCATCACCTTGGTTTGGAGCGTTTGCCGCATGCGCCTCGAGGATGGCCTCGAAGCGGTCCGAGCGTCCTGCGGCAGCGACCGCTCGGAGGAGGGCGCGCAGCCAGTCGATGCCGGCCGCGTCACCGTCAGCCCACAACCGACCGTTGTCGGCGAGGACAAGGCGGCAGTCGCTGAGGTCGCGAAGCCGCTTGAGGAGGGCCGCGCCTTCGGCGCGGAGCGTGTCGATGTGTTGCACATCGATGGTCAGGACAGCGCCTTCAGCAAGGCGGCGCAGACCGATGCCCTTCATCGTGGCCACGACGTTCTGGACCTCGTCAACTTCCTGCACACGCATGAGCAGGCTGTCGTTGATGTCCGCATGGTCGCGGGTTCCCCCAAACTCGACCTTCCAAGGTGCGAGCGACATGGGGAGAAGAGCTTGGAAGGGTCCGTTGATGTCGAGGAACCAGAGGTTGCTGCGTGCTTCGATGACCGTGCCGATCACCAAGTCGCCCGAACGGGGCATGTAGCAGCTGGCCACGGGATCGACCGACACGGTGCCGTGACGCTCACGGACGTGGCCAACTCGGGTGGCAATAATATCGTCGCCCTGGATGAGGGCTCCAGTTCCGACTCGACGCCCGGACACCGGCCCGATGGCCGAACCCGGGGTCACCAGGCGCAGCTCGGCGCCGTTTTGACCTTGGGACATTGTTCTCTCCTGACCCGGCCACCCGCGACCCCATCATAAACCCAACACATGCGACTTCAGGCTTCTTCGTCGTGTCGTGCGACCATGTCGGCGCTGACCAAAGCCCCATCGCAATGCGGACATCGGTCCTCCCCTGACAGCGCCTCGGGTCGAATGGCGAGCACCGCCAAGCAGTGTGGACAGGCAGCGAGCATCTCCCCTGGTTCGAGACCCGCCTCGAGGTCCATGGGTTTCTCAGCGTACGCAGCTTGGTAGGTCGGAAGCATGTGCACGCGAACGCGACGCCCTGTACCAAATGCGGCCCAGATCATGAGAAAGGCAAGGAGAACACCCATGATGTCCCCCCGAAGCCCGTTCAAGAGATAGATGAATGACAGGGCCATGAAAAACAGGAAGGTCAGGCCCATGACCACGACCGAAGGCCAGTACGCCCAGCCCTTTCGGGCCCTGTATCCCGTCCACAAACGGCCAAAAATCACGGCGAAAACCACCGAACCGGTCAGTCCTAAATTCACACCGAACAAGGCCGCAAGGGCAAAGGAAGCATACGCGAGGACGAAGAGGTCCACGGCGAGAATGAAGACCGTGCTGCGGTGATGCATGGTGAAGGGGGAGGAAGGCGCTGCGTTGCGCGCAGGTGGCGCACCCGCCAGCACGAGGTCGTCCCCCCTGTTCGCCATGTGCCCGCCTTTCGGGGGGATGCCATGAAGCCTCGCACTCAGCGAAGGAGTCATGGCAAGCGGCGTGTCCCGATGGATGTGAGCAGCGATACGGGCGTTGAACGCCTCGGTGATTCCCTCGATGGGCGTCGGGTCGTCTTGGGGGTTAGCGGAGGCATCGCTGCGGTGGACACGGTGCGTCTGGCACGTGAGTTACGCCGCCATGGTGCAGACGTGCTGACGGTGATGTCCGAAGCCGCACAGCGCATCATTACTCCCCTCGCCGTGCAGTGGGCCACAGATGGGGCGGTGCTTACCGAGTGGGCGAGCGGCATGAACCAACTCGATGACGTCGACGGGGTGCTCGTGGCTCCCGCGACGCGAAATACGCTCGCTGCCCACGTGCATGGCCTCCAGGGCGGGCCGCTAATGATGGCGCTCTCTGTGGCGCGTTCACGTGGCACCCCCATCATGGCCGTTCCCAGCATGCACCAAGATTTGGCGACCGACCCAATCACCGATGATCTGGTCGAGGCAGCACGTGGCCAAGGCATGCACGTGCTGTGGGGCCCACTCGAAGAAAGGAAGCGGAAAACAGCCGACCACACAGAAATCGTGGCCCGCTTTGCGCATCTGCTCAACGCTGGTGGCGCAGGACGGCGTTCCGTTGCGGTCACACTCGGCGCCACCGCGACGCCGATGGACGACGTGCGACGGCTGGTCAACACCAGCAGCGGTCAAACCGGCTGGGCCATTGCGGACGACCTCTACCGTCATGGCCACGACGTCACGTGCATTGCCGGGTTGACCACCGTGGAACAGCCGTCATGGTTGCCCCTCGTCATCCGGGCTGAAACCGCTCCCGACATGCTGGCCGAGTGCCAGGCCGTGGCCAGAGACCGACTGGACGCTTGGGTCCACGTGGCCGCCGTGCTTGATTACCTCATCACCGATCCCGCTGAAGGGAAAGTTGCCTCTGGCTCGGACGGCTTGCAGATTGACCTCGCCCCGGGTCCAAAACACATCGATGCACTTCGCGAGGCCTGCGAAGGTGCAGTTCGAATTGGATTCAAATTGGAAACAGGCATCAAACAGAAGGAACTCGTCCGAAGGGCTGTCGCGCAAGTGGAACGGGCCGGCATGACGGCCGTCATCGCCAACCGGCTCGAGGACCTCGGTGATGACGAGCGGCCACGTGGGCACCTCGTGGACGCCACGGGCGCCGATTTTGCCCTTCCCACTGAACGCGACCTTGTGGAGGCCGTCCGCCGATTGATCGAGCGGGGGTCCTGACGTGCGGCGTTTCGCCGTCGTCGGGCACCGCGCCATGGCCCGTGGGAAGTTGCCGCTCAACGACCTGGCCGGGGCAGGTGGGCGCTTTGACGTCCTCGTACGGGCCATGACCGCAGCCTTGCTCACCAGCCATGGACTACGCGATGATGTGGAGGTGATCCTCCATTTGGCCGGCGGACCGGGTCCTGCCCGAAGGCTGCGTCTAAACGGCGCTACGGTGCGCGGCCTCCATGCCGATGAACGGTCCGCCGCAGGGATGCTTGGCAAGGCTTTGCTGAATCCCCAACCGCCCAGAGGCCAGTGGCGAGAAGTAACCTCCGGCCTCGACGAAAGCGGTGGTACGTTGGTGGACACGCTGCGCGAATGGCGCGAGAGTCGCGTGTTCGTGCTTGATGCCGAAGCGCCGTCACTGGTCGATTTACTCGCTGAACAGCCGTCCCTTCCCCAAGATGATCTTGGCTTTGTCCTCAGCGACGATCAACCCCTGACTGAAGCCGACCTTGGTGACCACCCCGTGGACCGTTGCAGCCTCGGAAGCCGATGGTTGCAGGGGCATGCTGCCGTGCACATCGTGCATTGGTTGCTCGACCGTCAAGCCTGATGACCCATCCACAGCGGCCATCCGTCCTCACCGGCATGCAGCGCTTGGGCCAGCAAGGCCTCTTCCAACGCGAAAGGATGCGTGGCGGGCCACGTCGGGAGTGATGACAGGCTCGCGGAGCCCGCATCGACCGCGTCGCAATCTCCGTCTTTGACGACCGAGTGGTCGATGCTCGCCGCACCGATGCGGAAGGTGGCGATCTCACCTTCACCGGCGTCCTCGAAACTGACCGCATCGCGGTACCATCGCGTGCCAAGACGCGTGCTGGACCAGGACCCGTCCCAGTTAGGACCGACGTTGAGGTTGAGCATCAGTTCCCCGTGCTGGAAAGCGGTCACGACAGCCGCGAACGGATCTTCGGCCCAAGCGTGCTCAAGGGCTTCGTGCGGCCACGGGCTGATGTGTGCAGCACTCAGGTCAACCTTCGGACGACAGAGGTTCACCGCGGCTTTTGGCAGCATAGGGAGCACGCGCTCAATGAGCATCACGGTAGCGTCCACGGCCTTCTGCATGCCCTCGTGCTCAAAGGACGTGAAAGAAGAGGCGATGGCGGGCATGCCGTAGAGGCCTGCCTCACGGGCGGCCCCCATGGTGCCGCTGTGGTACGAATCTTGGCTCAAGTTCGGTCCGAGGTTGACGCCAGAGACGACCAAGCGCGGCACGATGTCTGGAGCCACGTGCGCCAGACCACTGTCAAGGGCGACGATCATGGTGTCGCACGGCGTTCCATCCAATTCAAACAGGCGCACAGGGGCTTGACCGGTCAGGTCCCAGGACTCAACCAAGTCCACACGTTCTCGAAGCGGCATGGGCGAGCCAAGCTGGATGCGCATGCCCGCGGCCGAGTGATTGCCTTTCGGCGCAAAGGTCACGACGGGGTGCCCTGCGGCATGCAAGGCTTTCACGAGCAGCTCGAAACCGGGTGCTTCGATGCCGTCGTCGTTGGTCAGCACCAGCCAGCCATCGTCCGTCGACATGCTTCAAGCACCCCAACGTGCTACATGATGGTTCGCTCATGGGTCATGTTCGAAGCCGTTGCATGCGACCAGAGATGGCTGCTCCGATCAAAGCCACCAACACGAACAAAGAACCACCGGGATGACCAAGTTTGCTCTCTGCCTGTTCCTCGTCCAAGCGGTCGGTGAAATCTTGCCGCTCTTCTTCAATCAAATCGAGGATGTCATGATTTTCGACGGTGTTGCAACGGTAGTATAGATTGTAGCAATTGCTGCTGTAACCGTAATAGTAGTACGAGTAGCAACCGTCGGAACCCCCTTCCAAGGAGGAGGGATAAACCATGATGGAACCAAACACATTCAATCGGAACAAGGCGGGTTCATCGGGAAAACCAACGAAGGTCATCCGAACCCTCACCGTTCCCATTCCTCCCGGCTGAATGGTGCCTCCGTCTTCAAGCACTTCCATGACGAGTTCACCGTCTCTCCCCTTGTCGTACTCAGGAATTCGGTCATCGTCGTAGTCCAAGTGTTCCGAGTAGAGCTCATGGGTTGACTCTGTGGCGATGGAGAGGCTTGAGCCCTCGTTCCCGTCGAGGCTGACCTCCAACACCACGTCGCCGTTGCCGTTGTCCGGACAAACGTCTTGCGTTCCATCAGAACCAATCGACTCGTAGTGGTCCTCCTTGAGCTCCCAGTTCATCTCAAACCAAGCAATGATGTTGACTTGCTTGGTGCGGGATTCTTCTTCGCACGAGTCGCAGGTCATGACGCTGGCGTAGCGCGTGATGATGGCGGTGTACTCGACCTCATGAGTCCCCTGTGGCGTGGAGCGATCACGCAAGAAATTCGAGGGGATGTAGATCGTTTCGCCGGCGTTCACCGTCACCGACTCATCCGGAAGTTCCATGTTGAGGTCGGTGGTCATGGTGATCTCCACCGTAATGTCGTGTTGGTTGTTGTTTTCCACTGTACACACGATGAAGTCGTAGTAGTCATACCGAGGATCAACGTCTGAGCCGTAGTAGTAGTAGAAATCGCAGCTAAAGTCCAACACAGGAGTGTATGGGATTTGAGCAGCCGCTGGAGGGGCCGCGAATGGCACGAACAGCAATGCGATTAGGAGCGCTCGCAGACGCATGGGGAGCCGATGGACGCCAGAAAAAAAAGGCTAACGGCGAATGAGGTCATTCAGGCCTCGTTCACGTTAACATCGAAGAAGCTCGCCGTCCACGTCACGCTGAGGGCTTCACCGTCATCTTGAGGGCTTGGCGGTGGAGCTGGGCTTGAGGCAGACACGTCGAGGTCAAGGGTGAAGGTGCCCACACCGTGGGTTTGGCTGGCCCATGCTGCTTCGTGGTCCGAAGCTTCACCTCCAACCACGCTCATCATCTCACCGGTGTAGTCAGGGAACACCACCACCGTGAGGACGATGTCCGAACAGTCATCGGATGTTCCCGTCAGCACGGAGTTCATGTTGCCCCAATCCGCGGAGGGCCCCGACGGGGGAATGGCCGCCGTGACCGTGTCGCATCCATCGAACGGGATGCCAGAGGTTTCGCTGTAGGACACCACGACCTGCAGCAGACCCATGCCATGGTGTGCGGCCAAATCAACCGCGTCGACCTCGAATTCCATGGTGACCCGTTGGTCCTGAACGTAGGCCTCATCTGCGTCAGATAACGTGGTCTCCTCGAAGGACAATTCGAATTGCGAAAGGTCGTTCTTTGTCGTGATGTCGTCCACCTTCACCGTGGTGAACACCAACATGTGGTACGACATCAGGAGGAACACAAGAGCGTACAATCCAAGCAAAGGCCGACGGGAGTCACCCTCTTCAATGAAGTCCTGGAACAGGCTGCGTTCGCTCATCAATTCGCCCTCCATGATGAGCCGCGGTCAAGCAACAGCATGTCGTACCATGCGTTGGTTTGCCATTGCACGAAGGCGATGAGGATGAAAAAGAGAATCAAAATCGCCATGATACGATCGAGTCGGAAGAAGAACTTCCGTTCAATGGGGAACTCGGGGAACCATCGTGCATCGAGGCCTTTTCTCATTTGTTTTGAGGCGTTGAGCAGCCGCTCGAAGGAGCGCTCCTCCCAACCGATACCGAAGGCCACCAAGACACCCAATGCTGCCGCAGAGAACATTTCGTTCATCGGCACCAAGGCTTGGACCAACTCGAGCAGCGCCGATGTGGCGATCACGATGAGGATGATGACCATGAGTTTCGCTTTGGGTTTCATGTCCTCCGACGTGTCGAACAGGCCGTAGCGGAGGATGACGTACATCATCACCACGGGCCGCATCATGTTGAAATGCATCGAGGTGGTCAAACCCGTCCAAATCGTGGCCAGATTTTGCGTACCAGCCTCCTGCCAAAAGGCCACTTCATTGGTCAAAATGGGATAGCCGACCAGACCGATTGAAAAATATCCAACAAGGATGTAGGTCAATATTTCTGCCCGTCCCTTGGTCCACTGGTACACCTCGACACCGCACATGAACAGGCCGACCGCGATCAGCAAGGTGTAGGCGGATTGCCACAGGAGATCGACGCTCATGCTCGTGATGCTGCCATACATCTCGATGAGGTAGAAGTACTCCGCCTGAAGCAGCATGCCCGGCCACAAGAACCAGACGTGCCCGGCATGAAACAGCAGCAACATCCCGGCAACGTTGGCAATGTTGCGCGAACTCTCCTCAGAACGCGCCTCGTCCATCAAGCGGAATTTGACGTAGACAGAGCCCCATATCAGTCCAGAAGAGACGTAGGGCAGGCCAGGTACCTGGATGAGCGTCACGCCATAACCAAGCAACTGAGCAGCAACACGGAGGATCAGGAAGCCGATGATGAATCCAAAGGCGATTTTCGCATGCTTTGGAGTACGGAGCAGTGGCAGTGGAAAGACGAGGGCCAGACACATCAGGCCGACACCGAAGATGGAATCCAACATCCACGACATGCCGAGGCCAAATTGCCACACACCTTGTTCGACCGGTCCGTTCTCAGCCAGAAAACGGATGGTGTAATCCGCGGCGGTGTTTCCGATGCCTTTGGCAATAAGGATCCATGAAATGAGGTGGGCGGCCAGGCGTTCGTTCCACTCAAGATTTTCATTCCGACGCGTAAAGAACAGCGCCATGCAACCAATGAGAATGGTCAAGATTGCCCCAATCAGTCGGAGACTGCTGGGGTCGGTGGCCATGAATCCCACTCGGATGGAGACGACATGAACTTTTCACCGGAACATGAGCGCCAAGTACGGCCTGTGGCGTACAAACCTGGTTTCACGCGCGGCCTGCTTCATCCAAATCGTGCGCCTCTGGGATGGTCACCACCAGCAGAAGGCCTGACAACATCACAAGTCCGCCAATCAGCGTGGCGGGACCTGGAATCCCCGTTCCAAAAGCGGCAAACCCGATGATGGAACCAACAACGGGTTCCATGGTGAGGGTCACGGAAATCGTGAGTGGTGTCATGGTCTTGAGGCAATGATTCAGGCCCGTATGACCCACCAACCCGGCGAAGAAAGCGAGCGTCAAGAAACCGACCAGCCACGTCGGCCCCGTCCACCCAACAAGGCCGTGGTCTGCGATTGCATCAGGCTCAAGCGCACCCGAACCGACCACCAGCAGCACGGAGGCAAGGCCAGTGACCACAGCCGCATAGAGAAACACCGGCCAGCGGGCTCGAAGCACGCGGCCTGCGGCGAGGTATCCAACCACAAATACCGCGCCGAGGAAGGCCAAAAAATCACCAAGGAAGGTCACCTCTTGCCCACCGGTGGCCTCGCCCACATCGAGCAAGGTCAGCGATGCACCAAGCAAACCGAGCAAACCGCCTGCCCATCCCCGCCGGCCAGGAGGTACGATCTCCCGGCCAAGCCCGAGCAGCACTGCGCTGCCGACAAGCACCACGAGCGGGTGAGCGGTTACGAACAACAACGAATGCGTCAACGTGGTGCGGTCCAACGAAACGGTCCACGCACCAAAATGCAGGGCAAGGAACACGCCGGATGCGACCAGCAGCACAGCGTCTCCTCGTGCTTCGCCCGGCGAGGTCCACGGTGCGCCCTCGCGACGCCAGTCCATCAGCGCCAGCGGAAACAGCAGCACCGTGGTTGCCTGCAGCCGCCAAGACGCACGAAGCAGCGCGGGCACGTCATCGAAGGCCTGCAAGAGCGCGCCGCCGCTGGACACCCCAAGCAAGGCTGCGCCAAGAACGCACCACGTCAGCACGCTCGGTCGTGCACGTTCCACGTCGGTCGCCCGTCCTCAGGCCGTGCTGGTCTCGGCTTCATCGTCGCCGCCGATAACGCCAGCGGCCTTGAACAGCCCGTAGATGGCGCCTCCGATGATGACGTTCAGACCGATGAGCATGCCCATGCGAGCCGCCCACCAGGCGCGGGAGTTCGCGAAGTCCTCATCAAGCACTGAATCGATGAACGACAAGATGCTTGACTCGGTGCCGAAGAAAGCCTCGCCGGTCAGCAGGCCCGCTGCGACCATGAAGGTCCCAAGCAGAGCGAGGGCGCGGGTTTTCTCAGCCGCGGTCTGGCCTTCCTCTTCACGGACTTTGTCGATGCGGGGCTTGAGCTTCTTCTCCTCCCACCAGTCGCGCGCGCCGCCACCGATGAGCATCGGCAGGGTGTGCGGAATGTCGAGGTACATACCAAGACCGAACGACGTGCCCATGCCCGTGGCCCACTCGACGAACATGCCGAGCAGCAGGCCGAGACCGAGCAAAAGGAGGTCGCCCTGACCCTCGGCGAAAATCACCGAGAAGGTGGCGAAGGCGTTGGCCTGAGGCGCGAGCAGGTCGATGTTGCCGTTGGCCAACTGGATGGAGAGGAAGATGGCCACGCCAGCACCAAAGATGGCTCCTGGCACGACACCCATGATGTTCCCTTTCGAGATGTGGTAGGGTCGGTTGCCGATGTAGAGGCTGTTTTTGTAGTCGCCAATGACGGTGCCTGACATCGAAATCGCGGAGCCAAAGACGGTGGTGCCGACCAGACCGAGAAGCACCGCTTCTTGCGTTTCAAGACCAAGGCTTTCCTGGGCGCCAAGAAAGACGCCGAGGAGCAAAAGGAGGACGATGAACGACGTCCCGGACACCGGTTCGATGCCGGTCTCACCCATGACGCGCACGGCGATGGCTCCGAGCATGAAGGTGGTGGCAATGAGCACGGTGGCGAACAAAGCCGATGCCACCACAGGAAAACCACCCAGTGTGAAAATGGCGATCATCGAGAAGAAGGTGACGACCATGAAGATGGGAATGTGCTTGAGCGGCCACTCATACCAGCCCTTGCCCTCGATGTACTCGGCGCTGCCGTCACCGCGGAAGGCGGAACCGATGTCGCTGAAGATGGCAAGGAAGGTCTTGTACATCTTCGCGAGGCCGAACAGACCGCCACCGACGATGCAGCCGATGGCGACGGTTCGGATGGTCTTGGCGAAGGCGATCATCTGGAGGGTCGCAGAGCCGCCGTCAGCGAAATTGTGCAGAGGGATGTCGGCCTGGGCCTTTGCGTCATAAATGGGCACGTTCAGGATGACCGCGAGCGGCACGAGAAGGAGCCACCCGACGAGCGTACCCATGTTCACCAGCAGGGCAACGCGGAGCTTCATGAACCAGCCAATGGCGAACATGGAGGGCGTGAAGGCCAATCCAATGTAGGTGTAGGCGAAGGGATTCCACGTGCCTTGAGTCCATTCGGTGACGCCCTTTGAGATGCCGTTGTCGGTGCCCGAGGGCTGGTGCAGTTTGCCATGACTGTAGATGCTGGCCAGTCCGAAGTCACCGATGCTGAGGGTCTCAGCGATCCAGTCAAACAGCGCCAACTTGCGGTTGTTGACCCATATGAGCGGGTACTCGATCAGGAACAGGCCGATCATGGTCGCACCGGTCCAGATTCCGATGGTCTTGAGCGAATCACGGGCGTGCTTGACCGCGCCGGTGTTGACGTCTGAGGCGATGTCCAGCATCTTGAGGGTGGCTTCGAAACCGGGCAAGGGCAGTGGGTCTTCGACGAGCCACACACGCCTGAAGATGATGAAGTACATCACGCCGAGGAAACCGGCAAACATCGACGCCACGATGCCGATGAAGGCCAAACGGAGCGCCTCGCCTTCACCCAAGATGATGAGAGGCCCTGCGGCCAACTCATACTGGGATTGTGAGGCCAGCAAGAAGATGGCGGGGAAGGTAAAGATGAATCCCGTTGATGCGTGCGTCGCACCTGTCGTGGCCGAGGTCGCGATGTTGACTTCGGAGGGCGACCACTTCAGCGCCATGCCGAGCAGGTAGGCGATGTACCAGGCGGCGCTGATGGCCAGACCCAACTTGAGGCCGATGTAGGCGGTCACGCCGGAGAACACCGCACCAATGGCGATACCAAGCAGGACCTTGGGGGTGCTCCAGTGGGAGACTTCGAAGGACTCCTTGAGGTTCTTTTCCTCGAGGTACTGTTCCAACACACCCGTGTTGAGGTTGTTGTACATGTCGTCATCGAGCCACGTCAGCGTGCCGTCCTCGATGGCCTTGAGGCCTTGAGGGGTCACGGGCTGGCGGTAGGCAGAGCGTTGGACACCCATCACGAGACCCTCCGGTCCCTGCGAGGTAGGAACGGCACTTCAAGACCATTCCCCAACGAAAGGCAGGTTTTCGCCTAGGATTCCTGACCGTCGTCGCCGTAGCCGCGGATGTGCTTGACGAACTTCGCGGGCACTCCGGCCCAAACTTGTCCGGGTGGGATGGTCTTGTGCTTGGGCAAAACAGCACGGTTCGCCAACACACAATCGTCGCTGAGGGTTGAGCCCGGCATCATGATTGAGCCTCCGCCGACCACGCAGCGGTCACCGATGGTCACCGGAGCAAGGT
>Ga0163109_10002464_pt1 | contig 14412 bp, 13 predicted proteins | sample CRUFie1St13metaG_FD_108704 | JGI IMG/M metagenome (GOLD analysis project Ga0163109, IMG submission 108704) | Marine microbial communities from the Costa Rica Dome - CRUD Field 142mm St13 metaG | ecosystem: Environmental > Aquatic > Marine > Oceanic > Photic zone | place: Costa Rica: the Eastern... | reverse complement strand
GTTATTCTTCTGTTATAGAAGACGCAAGAGAAAATTTATTTAGATATTTCTCCACTACTTTGCTGCCAAACAGCCTCGTGAACATTATTATCGGTTACGGGAAGATACCCATACCCTGGTAGGCCACTCCCACTTTAGTTATCGCCAAAGTGAATGCTGCTGTACGGAGATCTGTCTTCGTTCGTTTCTGAGTTTCCTTAATCGCGTGGTAGGCTTCTATCATGGTATCTTCTAGCCCCGAGTTCACCAAATCCGTCTCATTGGAACCACGAATCATGGCTTTCTTTTCTCGAGCACCTACTGATTTACCTGTCATATCCTCAACCATCTCAATGTAATTGAGCTGCGTATTTTCTTCAAAACGCTTCTTCATTCGACCAAAGCGAACATGCGATAAATTCTTAAGCCATTCAAAATAAGAAACGGTCACACCCCCAGCATTCGCATAGATATCCGGAAGAATCAAGATGTTTTTCTTGAGTAGTATATCTTGCCCTTCGCGTGTAATTGGACCGTTGGCCGCCTCGGCAATAATTTTTGCCTTGACCTTTTTGGCATTCGACTTATTAATCTGGTTTTCTAGTGCTGCGGGAATCAAAATATCGACGTCCATATAAAGGATGTCATTTCGTTCTTTGAGCACAGTTGCCCCAGGGTATTCTAGCAATGACCCATTGGCTTGGCGAAACTTATAGACTTTCTCGACGTCAAATCCTTCGGCACAATAGATAGATCCTTCACGCTCTGCGATACCTACTACTTTACATCCGTATTCTTGAATGATTCGAGCTGCATGGTATCCAACATTTCCTAGGCCCTGAACAGCCACAGTTTTTCCCTCGAGACCAACCTCAAGGCCAAGAGCTTCCATGTCTTTTTTGTAGCTACAGGCAACATTGAGTGCATACACTACTCCACGCCCCGTGGCTTCTGTTCGTCCTCGGATTCCATAGAGATGAACAGGCTTTCCAGTAACACACCCATATCCATCCACCTCACCGGGCTTCAAGGCCGTATAGGTATCGAGTATCCAAGCCATCTCTCGCTCACCTGATCCGTAATCAGGGGCAGGGACATCCAAACCAGGCCCAATAAAATTTTTCTTGACGAGTTCTGTGGTATACCGACGAGTTATCTTTTCCATCATAGCTGGTGAAGTCTTGGAGGGACTTACCTTGATTCCTCCTTTTGCTCCACCAAATGGAACATCGACAATAGCGCACTTATAGGTCATTAAGGCAGCCAACGCTTTTACCTCATCCTGATTAACAGCAGTTGAGAAACGAATGCCTCCTTTTGTTGGGAGTCGGTGGTGGCTATGTTGAACCCGATAGGCTTCAATGACATGTACTTCATTTCCCATCTTAATAGGAAACTTCATGCGATAAACACTATTGCACTGACGTATTTGGTCAAGTATTCCCTTTTGGAATCGGGTATACTTTGACGCCTGGTCAACATAATGCTCCACATCTTGATAAAAGCTATAATTCGACATAGTTTATGTTTTTATGACTTCGTGAAGGTAAGCAGGAAAAGCCCTAATTGTTAAAATTTTTTAAAAAAAATGATTGGGCTTAATGTCTTGAAGAAGATTATTTCTCGAGCTTGCGCAATCGCCTCTCTAGATAAACAAGCACCCCACCTAAACCGAGAAATACGATAAGAAGCACAATGATTACTACAGGATACTTTCCATCACCCCTAGGATTAAAAAAAGCCACCTTGCTGAGTAGAGCCAACAGCTGCATTAATATTGTCATTATTCTGCTAGTTTATATTGTTTAAAGCATGCATCCTACGGAGGATATCAAAGATCCAAAAACCAATGAAGGTCCATCCAATAACCGCCGGATAAAACACAATGCGAAGTGCATTGTCCAAATCATACGATGAAAATGCTGGATTACCACCCTGTCCTGGGTGTAAACTATCTACACCTTGTAATCGCGGAAGAACAAAAATGAACATGATATAGAGCACAAAAGCAATCACGTTATATGCCGCACTAATGCGCGCCCGTTTTCGGGGATTATCAATACTGTTTCTTAAAAGGAAATAGGCGAAGTACATCAAAACCCCAAGACCTGCTCCATTTAACTTAGCATCATTAACCCAGAATGCACCCCATGTATACTTCGCCCATACCATACCGGTAAGCAGTCCCAGAATGCCGAACCCTAGACCCACCGCATTAGCTAAGGATGCCCAAAGATCACGCTCAAGATTATTTCCAAGGATATATTTAATGGCATAGATGAATCCAAAAAGCAATAAACCAACCATACCAAACCACATCGTAACATGAAACATAAGGTTCCGAATGGTCTCATCTAAAATGCGGCGATTGGGGAAGACAAATCCTTCACTCCCTCTTGAAAACGAAGAAATATCCTCACTTGGCAAATCCTCGATCCGTTGCGCTGCTTTAGCAGGGATCGCATTATCCGATCCCACTAAACCCATTGACTCCGTGAATGCAACTAAGTCTAGATAAGCCACCTCCCCACTGCTATCAGCATAATGAATGTTGCTGAGTGGAATGGTAAGGCTATCTGATCCTTCAATGGAATAGTCTGTAATGGAATAGTATCCGTCAGGGCTATGAGCCCAAAGTTTTAGTGTTTTTTCTCCGAGAACAAAATCAGCATTGTGCGCCTTGACCGAGAGCAAGGTATCGGTGTTCTGTTCTATCAGGTTGACTTGTATTCCCGAACTCAAGGGAGTTGCCAAGGCCATAAAAATGGCATATAATGTCAAGCACAGCCCAAGAACTTTCCACCACCAATGTCGCAATAATCGATTCAAATTTTCCCGAGTTAATCCCCCCAAATATAGGGAAAGAGCAATAAGCTTAAGCTAAGAATTAAACCATCAAAAATCAACAGAGAAGACAGGCTAGAAAGGTTGAAACCCTGCGCATACACAAGATCAATTGAGCTTAAGTTTTTAAGGATAAAGAGCAGGAGAGGAATGGCCAAAGGGAATCCAAGTACTACCGCTAAAATCTGACTTTGACTAGTCTTAGAGGCCATTGATGCAATCAATGTAAACAGCGTAGTCATTCCTGCAACACCACAAAACATTACGGCAAACCAGTGAACGGAAATCATGTAACTGTATGCAAAAACTTGATGAAAAATCAAGGTGAGTAGCAAGGAATGAAAAAGCGTTGTGACAAGAGAAGACAATAATTTTCCTGTAAAATAAACCAAGGGGTGAAGCAAGGAATAATAGTATAAGTCCCTACCCGATGCATCTCGAAAGAAAGAAGACGAGGTAGAATTGACTATCGTAAAAATCATAACAAGCCAAAAAATTACATGAACCACTTGACTCGACACATCCGTATGCCCAAGAAGAACCAATCCTGCATACAATAAATAACTAGCGACCACGACAAACATGGTTTGAGCTGCCAGACCTTGTAAGTGTCTAAGTTCTGCCCTAAGCTCGTTGCCAAGAAAGACCCAATTCCTAGAAATTTTACTACTCGTCATGCTATTTTGACTTGTTCTGCGTTATGAAAGTACAAATCCATGAAACATCTATAATTTCGGTGACGTTATTTTGTATAAGGTTTGAGGCATGACTAAAAACATTACACTCCTTCTTTTCTCTCTTTGTATAGGACTAATTCAACAATCATTTGGTCAAGATATACCTGCCAATGATTCGTTCACCATTCGTTTTGATTACGGCGGATTAGACAGCCTTACCTTCCCAAACAAACAAGATATTCAGCGAATACACAATCATCTTGATCAATTCTCGCGAGAAAATCCCGCATATTTTGTCGATCGCATCTATTTCACCATGCACGCCATACCTGAAGCCGTCAATAAACTTCGCTATGAGAATGCGTCCAATCGAATAACCAACGCGATCAACTATGATGTTAGAATCAATGCGGGGTTTGGGCAGAACTTTCGAAAGTTGGATAATACCCTGGATGTGGTGTTTGAATATGCACCAAGGGAATCTATTTCATACATAATGGATAAGCTGAAGCAAGTAGATGACATACGCTATTGGAATCCGACACAAGATGGTCTCTTTCTCACGGAACAGGGAGCGCTTATTTACCTACCCAAGAACTCAGCAGTTCTTCCTCCTGGTTTTACAGCAGGGAGTAAAATTGAGCTTTTGATCTCCGAGGGTGTCGAGCCTCAGCAACTTATCAGCAACGGCATGCATACCACCACAGATCAAGGAGCTTTTTCACCAGTGTATGTCAATCGTTTTTACGCTCGCTTCGATGGCAAAGTTATTCAGCCTAAACGTGCCGATTCATGGTTAATCATAATGCCCGGAAAAGCTATGGCTGCTAGCTACAGGGCAACACCAGATACGCTCGCTCACTTTACCGCAGATCAAAATGTCTCTAAATTTTGGACGCAAAGTGTTCAAGACCCCATCATCCTTTCAGGTCTACTACACCTTATCGAGAATGGAGATACATCTAACCTTCATCACCTCCGAGACATCATGGATGGCGATTCAAAAGCTTTTAGTGAGTTAACGAAACAACAATTCAATGACGTTATTACTAGCCAAGTAAGAGATATCGAAGCCCTTGAATCAAGCTATTCTTCAATCTTCTCAGATGCTGGGCTTCCTAGTTTTACCAAGGTATACAGCCTAGCAAAAGAGCTTTTCAGCCAATATAACCGACCCTACTCCAAAGAAAATGAAATTATAGGTCGTGTTCTTGATAAGACAACGAGCATAACTCCTCATCAGCTGGCGGTCGATCAAGCTTTGTATGAATTGGCTAGAAAATCTCTAGAGGTAAGTATTGATGAGCTCAAGTCCAATCACAAGGAGTTGTATAAGGCATGTAAAGAAGTATATAGTAATGAGGAATTGGAGGAAAAACTAACAACGCTCTATGAATCAGCCCTGATTTACAGAAGCATCAATTTACTTCAAAAGCAAAACTTGTTCGAAGGCTGGCAAGTAATGGCAAATTATCCCAAATTTATGAGGGGCAAAGCAGATATATTAGGTGATGAAGGGCTGGGATTATTGATGGGGTGGCACAACCTCTTTTTCCCTCAGGAAATCTATATGAATACAGCAAGTAATCGTCGCGACAATCAAGATAGCCCGCGAAGCTTAAGAGAGCGACCGATGTATGCCCATGTACTCAATAATGGATGGAACGGCCTTGGAAGACCCATTGAGCGAAAAGAAAACCCGACCCTATCGGTAGACTTTCCCTGTGCAGACTATGGTAAAGTATTTTTCTATGCAAAAGAAAGTGGTGCTGTAATCATTCCGAGAAGCTTTAATACCTACCATAGCTTCACAAGAAGCCTTGATGTGAGCACTGAAGGACACATTATTGCCTTTTTTATGGCCAATAGCCGACCGGTCTTGTCCATTACTGCTGCAGATTTCTACAATGAAACCTGGGCTAATTTTGACTTCACACCCTTACCACCGCGCACGATGTATACTGAGCTTACCAAACTTGGTAAACCGTAGTGGCCAGACCCCTACTCTAAGCTTAACTTGGCGTAAAGCTCTTCCTTATTAGCATATAAAAATGCCGATAGATTACCAGGCATTACCAATAAGATTCTACCATCATTGAAAACATAAGGTGTGTACTCCAACTTGGCATTGTTTATGAGTTGCTGTAAATGATGATCAACGACTCCTTGATATTTCTTTATTCCAGGTTCGATATGATGGGGAGCAATTAGCTGAGGCATCCTTAAATGTAAAACATGAAATCAATATGTATCTTCATTTGAGTGGTTTTTCGATCAAGACAAATCACACCATAACAAAATCAACTACTATGCATTCACCTTCTTTCAAAATGTTACCCTTTATGTTGATGGGGTTAATGATTCTAATGAGTTGCCGAAAAAGCTCCTATCAAGAAGCCATGAGCCAATTCGATCAAGAAGGTTATGAGCTGAATAAGGAGCGACAGGGTGGGCTTCTCATTGTCAAGAAGGACCAAGTAAGCCAAAAAGGGCAGGCCACCGGGGAAACAGAGTACTACGTTAGAGCATCAAGTCAAGATTACTTGATCAAATTTTGCGAAAGTTACTGTACTAGACGACAGTTTGAGTCCATGTTATCTTGTGATCTTTCTGTGGATGATATGATGCACTTATGCTCTTGGAAAGGATCGTATCGCGTAAAACAGGGGGCCTTAGATCATTGTGAAGTCGCCGATTCACTATCCGCAAGCAGAATTGGATATTATGCTGTGCTTATTCGAGACTAAACCAACGCGACCTACCTTATGCATTGTGAACGCCATGTGCCATGCGCTCGGCCAAATCAATTATACGATCTGATTGTGCCAAATCAGTAAGCCAAAGTGTTGGGATGGATGCCTCTCCATAAAGTAATCCAGCAAGGCCTCCAGTAACCGCACCAGTTGTATCTGTATCCCAACCAAGATTTACTGCGTTCAGTACGGAATCGGCAAAGTTATCTGTGGTTAGTAGACACCATATACTTGCTTCTAGCGTGTGCACAACATAGCCACCGCTATAAATCTTCTTTTCCTCGATAGAAGAGATATCCTGTGTGAGCAGTCGATTTAATACCGTAAGCTCTTGGTTTATGGCTGCGTTATCACGAAAGAATGAAGGAATACGACCTTGTAATTCTTTATAAATCTCAACCTTCGATCTGCCCTCAATCAACTGACGAGCAAACTCTAGATAATAAAAACAACAAAGCACAGAAATACCATGACCATGAGTTAGACTAGCAACGCGTTTTGTCCATAAGAATCGATCTTCTATTGGCATATTCAGAGTATAGAAGACAAGGGGTAAAATGCGCATAAGTGCACCATTCCCATTGGAGCGCACATCATCTAGTCCACAATGGTCTATATCCTTACCAAATTGAATATTTTGAATGGCTCGCTTCGTGGTATTGCCAATATCAAAAACCGATCCTCTGGCAGTCCAGTAGTTTTCTCTTCTCCACCGGACGAAGTTATCCGCTACTTGACGCAAGTCGAAAGGATGATTGCACAAGCCCTCTGCCAAACAAAAGGTTAATGAGCTGTCATCTGACCATGTACCCTTGACTTGATAATGAGTCCCATTCCCTTTCATCTCCGTTACAGGAAGAAGTTTACATTGATCACGGGTTGTGAATTCCACAGGAACTCCTAGGGCATCTCCTACCGCCACTCCTAGTAAAGCGGATTTTACATAAGCAGTTAACTCAGTGACTTGGATATTTTTCATACCGTTATATGATAGGGAAAAAGTCCAAATTCTTACACAGAACTTATCAATAATTTCTTGTGACTAACCCTTAATCACTTGGTTGAATCAAATTGAATTAATCAGAGAAACTTCGCAGGATGCTAGTGAAGCTTTGGTCATCTGCCCTGCATGGAATTGAAGCCAAACCCATTCGAATTGAAGTAGCTATTCATCAAGGAATAGGATACCACATGGTAGGCCTTCCCGACAACGCGATTCGAGAGTCTTGGCATCGAATTGAAACCGCGCTTAAAACGCTAGGTTACTCCATGCCTCGGCAGAAGATTATTGTTAATCTTGCGCCAGCAGATCTTAGGAAAGAAGGAAGCTCCTTTGACCTATGTATTGCCCTAGGCATATTGGGTGCATCAGGACAAATCGATATTGAACGCTTTACGCAATACTTGATTTTAGGTGAGCTCTCCTTAGACGGTATGGTGAAGCATGTCCAGGGAATTCTAGCAATGAGTAGAGTCGCTTTTGATCTTAACTTGAAGGGTCTTATTCTACCAGAAAAGAATCGCTTGCAAGGCCAGTGGATTAAGTCAATGCCCATGATATTTATTGCCTCCCTTGCAGAACTTCTCTCTCAAAACAACACAAAAGAAGAGTGCTTTGAGCCCCCTTTAAGGAAAGAATATTCAGGTATAGCAAGTACAGATATTCCGGATTTCAAAGATGTTTATGGGCAAACTATTCCTAAACGGGCTATGCAAATTGCGGCCGCTGGTGGTCATAATTTACTGCTCATCGGTCCGCCTGGTGCAGGAAAAACCATGTTAAGTCGATGTTTACCGAGTATCCTGCCCGCACTATCCTATGAAGAATTCATTGAAACGCTCTCCATTCATGAAGTTGCAGGCCAAAACATTGATAACATTTTAACAGGATTACGGCCCTTCAGAGACCCACATCACACCACATCAGACGTCGCCTTGGTTGGAGGTGGGAGATTCCCGCAGCCCGGTGAAATATCACTAGCACACAATGGTGTACTCTTTCTTGATGAGATGTACGAGTTTAAACGATCGACCTTAGAGGTACTTCGACAACCGATTGAGTCGCATAAGATCACCATAAGTAGATCCAATGGAAAAGTTGAGTTTCCTGCTCGATTTATGCTAATTGCCAGTGTGAATCCTTGCCCTTGTGGCTATCTCAATCATCCTGCTATACAATGCACATGTTCTTCCCGGAAAATTGCACAATATCAGTCGAAGATTAGTGGCCCTCTGTTGGAACGAATCGATCTACAGATTGGAGTTGAGCCCATCGATGCCAAAACACTCTTAGAAGTAGACAGTACAACGAAATTGGATAATCAATCTTCTGAAGTGCTCAGAGAAGGCGTCTTACAAGCTCGACAAAGACAAAAAGATCGATTTAATGCAACAGGACTGAACGAGCAAATCATGCTGAACTCAATGATGTCTAGTGCTCAGATAAAAGCGCTTGTAAAGCTAGATGGTCCATGCAGAAAATTGCTTCAACACACTATTGATAAACTCAATCTGTCAGCTCGCCTTGTACATCGCACAATAAAAGTAGCCCGCACCATTGCTGATCTTGAGGGATGCGACGAAGTCGGTGTAAATCATCTGTCGGAAGCTTTACAACTCCGATGTGCGGTCTGATGCTGCGCTTTCCTTGAGTCCTTTGCGGTGGCGATATACATAAATGCCTAGAGTCAAGATTATTGAAAGGCCTGCAATTACCCAAGCGAACAAAACCCTATTGAAAGATTCCTCATCCGATTGATCTGCTTTGCCGGAATCGAGCCATTCTTTTATGCACGGATCATTGACCTCCTCTGGACTACCCTTTCCTGAAACATAGACCATATTTTCTGAAATCATACCTTCTTCAACAACGCGTCTAAAGGTAAAGGGGTGCGACCTGCCTCCCTTGTAATTGATAGCATCGATTAGATGGCCCTTTTCGTCAAGAAGGAATACATAGTCCTCCTCTTTTGAAAGATTGACAAAACCAGAAGCAAACCATAGACTGCCCACCACTACAATCTCCTGATTGGCTAGCAAAGTATCTTTAAAATAGCTTTGCCCATGCTTAGTGATTATGCTCCAGCCGGTCAAGTCAATCTCCTTTTCATTGCGCAGAATAAACTCTATCCATTGTTTCGCGCTATCCTTATGCGGTCTAATTTCATTGATCAAAATCTGACCTTTGTATTCACTGACTTCTCGTTGAACAGGATTAAATGTAATCCGTATCGAATCTTCAACGTCGCTACCTTTCAGGGTATCGCTCGTATGCTCGAGATAATAATGGTGATCGATTACTCTAGCCTTCCAAGGAATAGATAACTCTTTAAAGTACGTGCCCTCCAAGACCGTATGATTAATCCAGCGATTATTGTTAATCTGATACTCTACAACATCTGGAAGTGGATTGTCAAAGATTACCTGAATCCTTTCACCACAATCTAACGAGGCAGCTACATGGTCGATAAAGTATGCTGGTCGCAATTCGGCAAAACGACGCATCTTGTCTATGTCATCTACCCATTTAGACCATTTACCTTGAGGATGATTGTTTTTTATGTCAAAGTAATATTCGTCCTCAAAGGCATCAATGTAACGAAGGACCCTAGACACTGGGAAAATCTCACTCATGGCGTAACACGATTGCAGAATAAACTCATGGCGATACACAGAATCTTCCATTAACCTGCGCAGAGGAAAAGTAGACCAAGGTGGATTGTGGTAGGCGGTCGAATAAGGACTTAATCTCATGGCTAGGAAGTTCACGTGAGGCTTATGAATGACACCAAAAGCATAATCCGTATCATACATTATCCAGCGCAACTTTCCATGAGGCGCTTCTCTCCAAAATCGAATATTCCCTCGATAGTCCACATTGATGAAATAGATTTGCGCAATATGAAAATTGATGAAATTCTGAATATCAATCGATGAATCAACCATGTTTCGAAAGGCCTGCGTATTGGGCTGAAAGCGCTTAAGATTATCCCAAAACTGGCGATAAGGCTTGGACGAGCCGCTTTCCACCGTCATATGACCTTGAAGCAAATCAATGTTTTCCTCTTTACCTCCTTCTAAACTTTCACTGGCAAAGCGCGCATTAATCTTTTCACGCAAGTTATAGACTCCCCAATTTTGGCCGTTTAAAAACAATATAACGGGCTGATACTCTTGGATGTCAATGTTAAAGTCCTTGCTAATCTGAGTGGCTAATGCATCACGGAATCGAGTAGACTTCCGGTCTTGACCACTGATTCTCAGGACCAAACTCTTATAGCTTTCGCGGTCGCGATCTCTAAAAAACTTAAACTTGAATCGGTTCTTACCATAGATTGCCCGACTCACAAGACGAATTGACTTCTCCTCATAAAATTTTGAGTTCCCACCAAAGATTCGGAATCCACCTTCCTGAGCAATCATTTCATTGTTTGCTGTATCAAACATCACAATGGATACAGGCTTTTCCCAATGCTTTTCAAAGTTGTTATCTCGCCATTTGTCGGCAACCGAGTCGTAGTATATATCAGGACCGGGGACATAGATTCCCTGAATTGAATCCCACATATCCATGGTATCAATGGCGATGGAGACAATAGGGAAATTCGTCTTAAAATTGATGGCATAGAACAGTTCTACGGTAAACGACGTGTCTTCATTGGAAAAGAATAGACGCATGGGAGTTGTGGTGGATATCCTAATAGAATCAGGCATGCGCGCTCCTTCACTGGCCATCGTACTCAGTCCCCTAGCGTATCGAAGTGTAGCTCCTTCAACTGCCCTAGCCTTTAAGTAAAAGGGATTTTCATAATGTCCTGATTCATGAGATATCTGAATCAAGTCCTTACTAGTCCCTTGACTAAAGCCTTGAAATTGAGTAGTAAAAAATCCAACAAACAAGATAAAGTAGAATAACCGTCTCATGTACTTACTTCCCTCCAAAGCTAAGGAGAGCAGATTAAACTAATCCATTAGCCATTAAACTTCTTTTCCTCGACCCCTGCGCCCTAATTCCACTACTTGGAGATGGTCGAGCTTTCCTTCCTTGATTTCAAAACGTAAGAGAGTTCTTATAGCATGGAAGCCATGATGTCCGATAGCCCCAGGATTCATCATAAGGTGATTATACTTGGAGTCACGCATTACCTTACAGATATGGGAATGGCCACAGATAAAAACATCACAAGGCGTATGAGTAAAGATATCACGCACTCTTGAGGCATAACGGCCTGGATAGCCCCCTATATGGGTCATAAAGATTCGAAGTCCTTGAATTTCAAAATGAAGATCGAGTGGATATTCCGCGCGAAATGTATGGTCATCAATATTACCGTAGACCACCCTAAGCGGAGCAATAGTCTGCAACTCCTCAATGACATTCCAGGATCCGACATCCCCAGCATGCCAGATTTCATCCACGCCTTCGATGGCCGTTGAAATGGCTTGATCTATATAGCTATGGCTATCACTGAGTAATGCGATCTTCATATCGTCCTTCACGTTCTAATCGGCGTATGAGTTTGTGATACCCAATTACACCCAAAACATAAATTGATGCAGTAGCAAGTATAATAAATACATAGTCTACACCGTAATCTCGTAGCTTCCCGAAAATCAAGGAGGAGAAAAACCATGAACCACTCCATATTGCGCTTTGTACCGAAGCGACTAATTCTCTATTTCGTTCGCCAACATAATACATACTCACTTCGGTTGTCAAGGGCCCAGCGCAATTCATCAAAGGTTGTCGAATCATAAAAGCCCCTAATGCAATGGGTAAGGCCCACGGCATTTCAGCATAAAATTGAGTCGTACCCAAAACGATTAAAATCAGCACTCCTACGCTCTGAAGACCTGTAATTCCCGTTACATAGCCCAGATGCTTTTTTATGGTAGGAATAAAGGTGGCAGTAATCATGACAAGTACGTGCGATAACGCGCCAAAAAGCGCGAAATATGCATCCCCCAATCCATGAACCTTGGCAAAAAACATATTGATAAAAGGAATCGTAAGCCCTGCACCAACCGCAATCATTAGCGTTGGAAGAATAGCCCACGTTATACGACGGATATCTTCGCGCTCAACCGATGACAAGCTGTTTTGGCCTGCAGACCGCTTTTTTTGAACACTTAACTCGTGCTTAGGGAGGCGCAGTAAAAAGACAAAGCCTAGGAAGCTAATGAAATTGAAAGTGAGCAATACATTCTTGAGATCAAGTTGCAAACCTCCAGACCGAAGGAAGAACACCAAAATACCTACCGTCAGTGTGGCTAAACTAAAGGTCTGAAAATATAGGGTAATACTTGCCGTATGGTTTTCATCCTTTGCAGTTTTCAGAATGTAGGGCATGCCTGGCACATGGAAAAGCAAAAAGCTCATCCCCCAACACATAAAACACGCCCGCTGAATCAATTCAGAAGAGGTATCAAGAGAGAGAATCAACAGCAAACCAAAGATTGGCGTTAAGAGCGCACCCACTTGCATTACCGGGCGCAAACGCTTACCGCGTATATACATTCCAAAGGGAAGGGCAAACAAAATGACCCCGAAATATCTCGTACTATGTAGGCTTGCAATTTGAGCATCCTTATAACCAAGATCCATCAAGTAATAATTCAATAACAGGAAGAGCGCAACATTTCCAAATTGCAGAAAAAGATCCCCTAAAACGAGCATACGGATTGAAGACTCGATGCGGAGAAAGGGTTGAATAACCTCCCTTAAAAACTTACTCATTCGGCCCCATTCTGTGACTTTCTAAAACCTTGGACAACCATTGACTGCTTGTTTCAGGTGTAACCCATTGGCAGTCTGTTTGGTTGCGAAACCAGGTAAGTTGGCGCTTAGCATATCGTCTTGAATTTCTTTTGATGAGTCGAATGACTTCGTCTTTAGAGCGATTGCCAGCGAAAAATGGCAGCCACTCTTGGTAACCAATTGTATCATCTAGTTTTTGAGCATTCTCATTTCTGAGTTTAGATACCTCATCCTCAAGGCCCTCTTGAATCATTCGATCGACTCGCTCATCTATCCTTGCATATAACAAATCCCTTGGCCAATCTAAGGCCACCATATTCCATGTGAAGGAGCGTTTTTTGGGGACAAATTCATCCTGCCATGCTTTTAGTGAGCGACCACTTGACTCCATGACCTCCAAGGCTCGAAGAATGCGCCTAGGATTTTGCATGTCGATGTGTCGAATGATGTCAGGATCTCTATCCTCCAAAGCCTTTTGTAATGATTCAAGGCCCTCATTGACTTCAATGTTTCGCCACTTTTCGCGGATTTCTTCAGGAACGGGAGGCATGGGACTTAATCCATAAAGCACCGCTTGAATAAACAGTCCAGAACCGCCAACCATTATCGCATGATCTGAAGTCTTAAAGATTGCATCTAATTGAACTAGGGCATCACGCTCATAGTCTGCCACATCATAGTCTTCATTTAAATCCAGAGAGTTTATAAAATGATGCTTAACGGCAGAAAGCTCCTCCTCGCTTGGCTTGGCCGTTCCAATATCCATGCCTCGATAGAATTGACGCGCATCGGCAGATAAGACGTCAGTCTCTAAACCTAGCGCGAGGTCTATTCCAAGAGAAGTCTTGCCGGAAGCAGTAGGCCCACCAATAATCCATAGCGTTTTCATTGGACTGGCGTTAAACCATGATCTGCACCCAGTTTAATCATAAGGGCTTTCGCCTCTTCCACATCGTTTTCAATATCTCCTTCAAGAATGGCCTCCTTAATCTGGCTTTTTATATCACCAATTGCCCGACAAGGACCTATACCAAAGGTTTCCATAATCATTTCACCGGTTACCGGCGGTTGGAAATTGCGCACTTGATCCTTAGCCTCAATATCAATACACTTTTGGCGGACGAGGGTAAAATTCGCCATATAACGCTTTACGCGTGCCTTATTTTTTGATGTGATATCTGCTTCGCAGAGTTTAAAGAGACTCTCTAAATCTTCTCCTGCATCAAACAACAGTCTACGAATCGCGCTATCTGAGATTTCATTTCTACTTAAAGGAATCGGCCTTAGGTGAAGTCGAACCATTTTCTCGACAAACTTTCGCTCTTCACCCAACGGAAGCTTAAAGCGTTTAAAAATTGGTTTGACCATGCGCTCCCCCACAACTTCATGACCATGAAAGGTC
>Ga0163109_10002463_pt1 | contig 14415 bp, 10 predicted proteins | sample CRUFie1St13metaG_FD_108704 | JGI IMG/M metagenome (GOLD analysis project Ga0163109, IMG submission 108704) | Marine microbial communities from the Costa Rica Dome - CRUD Field 142mm St13 metaG | ecosystem: Environmental > Aquatic > Marine > Oceanic > Photic zone | place: Costa Rica: the Eastern... | reverse complement strand
GGAGGAGAAATTTGATGTCATCGCCCAAGGCCAAATGGACTGGCGCACCATGCTGAAGGATTTTTACCACGGCTTCAAGAAAGACGTGGACAACACCCAAGAAAACGCGGAACGCGCCTCGGGTGAGCGCATCTTGGGCCAGCACCCCGAGAGCGGAAAAACAATCCTGGTGCGCATTGGTCGGTACGGACCGCTCGCGCAAATCGGCGATCCCGACGACGAGAAGAAAGAATTCGCTTCGTTGCTGAAGACCCAAAGCTTGGAAACCATCACCTTGGAGGAGGCGCTGGACCTCTTCAAATTGCCACGCCGACTGGGCGAACATGAAGGCAAGGTGGTGACCGCGGCCATTGGTCGGTTTGGCCCCTACGTCCGGTACGACGGAACATTCGTGTCGTTGAAGTCGGCGGACGGAGACGATCCGTACACCGTCACTCTGGCACGTGCGATTGAATTAATCGTTGCCAAGAAAGCGGCCGATGCCAAGGCCCTGATTAAAGTTTTCGACGAAGACGAAACCGTTCGGATTCTAGAGGGCCGCTACGGACCGTACATCAAGGCCGGAAAGAAGAATGTCACCATTCCGAAGACGGAAGACCCGAGTTCAATCACGTGGGAACGCGCCCAAGAGTTGATTGAAGAAGCGGCCAAGCGCCCGAAAGGCCGTCGACGCAAGAGCTGAGCAGAATATCACCGATTCGGTGTCAGCAACCTTTCCGGTTTTCAGCGCTTCCGCCGCTGTAATCTGCGAAATTGCCTTCCATGTTGGATGGCATCTACGACCTGTTTGAATCGGTAATCACCCCGCATTACAGCAATGCGGAAGGCTCCCAGCGCATCGCCGAACGCATCGACGTTCACCAATTCGATCACCGTCCGGAATTGGAAGGCGCCCGTGTGGCCCTTTTCGGTGTCATGGATGGGCGAAAAAGCGGTGACAACGAAGGGTGCAGTGAGGGCCCGGCTCGCATTCGGGAAGTGCTGTACCGATTGACGCCGCACGCGCATTGGCAGACCACCATTGACCTCGGTGACCTCAGGCCCGGAGTCACCGAGGCCGATACGGCTGCTGCGGTGCAATCCGTCGTCGCCGAATTGACGCAGCAAGGCATAATTCCTGTCGTGCTCGGTGGCGGACAAGACTTGACTACTGCCCTTTACCTCGCGTTGCAGCCGTTCGGCAAACCCGTGCAGTTGGTTACCCTCGATTCCCGACTTGATTTCGGTGCCGACCCCGACCAAGGCACGTCGCGGAACTTCATGAACGACATCATCCTGCACGAGCCCAATTACCTGTTCAACTACACCAACGTCGGCCACCAGGGCTACCTCACCGATCCCGATACGCTTGAGCTGCTCGATAAAATGCAGTTCGAGAGCATCCGGCTCGGCGAAATCAATCGAAATCCCGCGTTGATGGAACCGGTGCTGCGCGATGCCGACCTCATCTCCATCGATACATCCGTCATTCAGGGCTCGGATCACGTGGCCCATGCTGATGCGGGACCCAACGGCATCGATGCACGTACCATGTGCCAACTGGCCCGGTATGCAGGGATGAGCGACCAGATGAAAGCCATCGGCATTTTCGAACACAACCCCGACCTCGATAACCGCAACTTGGGTGCCCAACTCATCGGTCAAATCGTGTGGCACATTCTCGATGGCATTTATGCCCAGAAATCCGATTATCCGAAGTGTGGTCTGGACGAATACGCGCGCTACGTTGTCGATCTAAGCGACGTGGAACAGGCCGTGGTTTTCTACAAATCCAGCAAGAGCGATCGGTGGTGGATGGAAGTTCCATTTCCCGGTGAAAAATCCGGCACCCATATCGTCGGTTGCGCCTATGAGGATTACCTCGAAGCCAGTGCGGGTAAGATGCCCGATTGGTGGTGGAAAACCCTGCAAAAACTGAACTGAAACGAGGCCAAAACGCGGCGATTTCAGGCACCGGAATTCACAAGTTTTAGAATTTCTCTATATTAGCGTTCTTGGGAAAGTTGCCCCAAGAAAAAACCTGCTGTAAATCAACTAGTTAACATGACTCGACTTCTACTCCTCGCGAGCGCTTGTTTCGTGGCTTTGAGCACCCTAACAGCTCAACAAGACCCACAGTTTACCCAGTGGTACATGGAGCCTGCAGCGTTCAACCCCGCAGTTGCAGGGAATAGTGATCTCACGTGTATATCTGGGACCTACCGCAACCAATGGGAAGGGCTGGATCGCGACCCCAACACCTCCATGTTGACGGCGCACACGTTCGTCGATCCGCTGAAAGGAGGAGTTCTTTTGTCGGTTTACCAAGATGCACTTGGCCAAGAGGAGAACATGATGGCGCGCTTAGGATATGCCTACCACTTGGAGCCTCTTTCCAACGGCGCTATTGTGAGCGCGGGTCTTTCCGCCAGCTGGTTTCAGAAGAAACTGGGCAACGAATGGATTGCCATTGACCCCGTCAGTGAGGACTCTGCTATTCCTAACGATCAATCATCCTCCAGTACCATTGACTTGGATTTCGGTGTTTTCATTCGCAAGCCTGGATCTTTCTATGCGGGCCTCTCTGCCACCCATCTGCTCGAAACGGAATTGACTGATCTGAGCATTCAGCCGCGTCGTCACCTCTATGCCATGGGGGGATACACACACCCATTGGACGGAGACTACCTGTTGCTTCGCACGAATGTTCTGGCAAAAACTGACCTTGCGGCGACCATCGCGGACATCAACATTAATGTTCTCTGGAATCAAATGGTCTGGGGCGGACTGAGCTGGCGACCTGGCGATGCGGTCGCACCTACAGTAGGTTTCGAATATGCCATGGAATCCAGTGACCGTACGAGCACATCGCAGCAAATTTTCCGTTTGGGATACAGCTACGACGCCACCACATCTGAACTAAGTAACTATTCCTCAGGTTCTCATGAGGTATTCCTGAGCTACTGCTTCAAGTTTGAAACCATCCCGGTCACGAACCGATATGCAAACCCGCGTTTCCTCTAAGAGATACGAAACAGCAACAAATTGGAGTTAGTACTCGTATATCCTATTTCAAGGATTAGCCTGCAAGCAACATGAAAAACTTCCTTCTCATCTTCATCACTGCTGCTGTGTTATTCAGCTGCACTGCCGGACCCCAAGGCGAATTGGTTGGAGTCTATCCCCGTGAACAATGGATTCAAGTGAATCCATACGGCATGAACTACATCCACCTCGGCTCCTATACTATGGGCCCGAGCGACCAAGATGTACCGTTCGCCATGAACACCCGCTCGAAGACGGTGACCATGCCGGCCTTCTACATCGATGTTCACGAAATTTCGAACAACGAATACCGTCAATTTTGCGAATGGGTCAAGGACTCCTTGTACCGCAATACGCTCGCTGAAGACGACAATGAAGACTTCTTCTTCGCAGAAACAGAAGACGGCATTGAATTGGATCGCTTCATTGACAAAGGGTACATCCTCAATTGGGAAACCCCCATCGATTGGGAAGATGAAGATATTTTTGACCTGCTCTACGATGAGTACTTTTTACAGGGTTCTGATCAGTATTACAACCGTCGGCAATATGACACACGCAAACTGAACTACCGCTACTGGTGGTTGAACTTCGATGCCGCTGCATCCAAAGAAAGCCGGGATTCTGAATTTGGCGAAACGAACAGCCTAAACCAGTTGCATTCTGTGCGAGGTCACAGTGACCGTTCGCAGTTTGTGGTGGAAGAGACCATCAACATTTATCCCGACACCTTGGTATGGGTACGCGACTTCACGTATGGATTCAACGAGCCGTTGGCTGATTACTTCTGGCACCCTGCCTATGACAACTATCCCGTTGTTGGCGTTACCTGGAGCCAAGCCAAAGCGTTCAATGCGTGGAGAACCCAACTCATGAACAACTGGCGCAACAGCAATGGCCAGTCGGACGTCCAGCGATTCCGGTTGCCCACAGAGGCAGAATGGGAATACGCTGCACGCGGCGGTCTGGAATTGAGCCCTTACCCTTGGGGTGGACCTTACATGCGGAATGCGCAAGGTTGTCCATTGGCCAATTTCAAACCGATGCGCGGTGACTACGTGGAAGATGGTGGAGCATACACCGTGGATATTTCGAGCTACAGCCCGAACGACTATGGCCTCTACAACATGGCCGGAAACGTTGCAGAATGGACGAGTACAGCCTACGACGAAACGGTATACGAGTTCTCACACGAACTCAGCCCGGAATACTCCTACCACGCCAAAGTCACAGACCCCCCCGCCTTGCACCGAAAGGTGACCCGCGGCGGATCGTGGAAAGACATCGGATACTATTGTCAAACGGGTACACGTTCATTTGAGTACCGCGATACAAGCAAGGCATACATCGGCTTCCGTAGCGTGATGTCGTACATGGGACGTGGCAAGAGCGGCGACCCTGAAGAATGGAATTAATTCAAAACCGGTGACTCAGCACCGTTTTGAACTGCGAGAAATAAAATTGAAACCAAAAGCAAGTGAAAAATGAAACCAGGAAGTAAAGGCTGGAAAAACCTGATGGCGAAGATGTACGGTATTGGTGCCGCCATCGTGATTATTGGAGCAATGTTCAAAATCAACCACTATCCCGGCGCGTCCGAGATGTTGGTGGTTGGACTGTCTACAGAGGCGATTATCTTCTTCTTCTCCGCATTTGAACCTCCACATGAGGATCCAGACTGGTCCCTGGTTTACCCCGAATTGGCAATCCCAGCGGACGGCCCCAAGCCGCCCACACGTCAACTCGATGACATGCTGGCCAAAGCCAACATCGATGAGGAGCTCATCAACAACTTGGGCGACGGCATGCGCCACCTCGGTGAGCAAGCCGCGAAGATGGGCAAAGCTGCAGACGTAGGCGCCGCAGCGCAGAATTACTCTGATTCATTGGAAGAAGCAACGAACCAAGTGAAGGCGCTGTCCGGAACTTACACCCAAGTGAGCGAATCACTCAACGGCTTGAAAGACGCGAACGAAATGGGGGAATCAGTTGGAGCTGCAATGCAGCAGATGAGCACCAACCTCGGTTCATTGAACGAAATGTACGCCGGCCAATTGAAGCAATTGGAGGTCAACAGCCAGCTGTACAGCAGCATGGGTGAGCTTGTACAGAATTTAAGTGACTCAGTCGAGGACACCAAAGCGTACAAGGAAAACATCGCCGACCTCGCTAAGAACCTGTCTTCTTTGAACACCGTTTATGCGAACATGCTCAACGCCATGGGCAAATAAGCCCTCTAGTTTTATCCGATTGAACAGATAAATCATGGCAGGAGCTAAAGAAACACCCAGGCAGAAAATGATCGGGATGATGTACCTCGTCCTGACCGCACTTCTCGCACTGAATATTTCAAAGGAGGTCCTCAATGGTTTCGTGAAGGTGGAAAACAGCCTGCGCACGACGCAAGGCACATTGAACGCGAAAGTCAACGAAACCAGCTCGGAACTCGAGACCAAGTACCTTCAAAACCAAGAAAAGGTCAAGCCCTTTTACGACAAGGCCCAACAAGTCAATGCATCCTCATCCGATTTGATTTCGTACATCACGGAGATGAAAGCGCGCATCATGGCCGCCTCGTCCGGAGACTACGATGATGCCGGCGAACTTGCCGTTGGGAATTACATCGGCAAGGACGAGAATGGAATGGATACGGTATTGAACTTGGCTTTGATTCCCATCAAAGACGAATACCAAAATCTCACCACTTTCGTGGGCATGGCTGAACCCAATGAGCCCCTCGATGGGCCCTGGACGGCAGTCGAATTGAAGCAAAAAATCGAAGCCTTCAGCAACCAGTTGAAGAACACCAGCGTGGTGGACAACCAAGGCACGCGCCGCGATCTTCCTCAATACTTGAAGGACCAAATCGACGAGACGTTCGCCTTCCCTACCGAAATCCAGGAGGGTGAAGAAGTGAGCTGGGAACATGCGAACTTCTACCACGTTCCTCTGGCCGCGGTCATGCCGCTGATGACCAAGATGACACTCGACATCCAGGACATTCAGGACGACATCCTTTCTTGGTTACTAGGCTCCGTGGACGCCAAGTCCTACAAGTTCACCAACTTGATGCCGCTAGTCGTGCCAGAGAGCAATTACATCCTCCGCGGAGATTCGTTCCGCGCGGACGTTTTACTGGCTGCGTTTGATGGGACTAACCCCCCAGACATATACGTTGATTCCAAAAAGTGGAACGAACGCGACTCGTCACTGTTGAAATACGAAAACATAGATGCATTGCCGATTGGCACTGATGGACTTGGAAAGCTCCGCATCTCAACGCGCGGCATGTCCCTTGGTGAATCCAATTACAAGGGATTGATTCGATTCCAAGGACCTGACGGGAACATTCAAGATTTCCCTTACTACACGCCGAAATTTACAGTGGCTGAACCGGCGTTGGTGGTATCACCGACGAAAATGAACGTGTTCTACCGAGGACTCCCGAATCCCGTAGAGGTCTCTGTTCCTGGCGTTCCAGGTGATAAGATTGACGTGCGCGTCTCAGGAAATCACCGCCTGAAAAAGGAATCGGACGGAACCTTCACGGTTACACCAGGTACTGATAAGAAAGCGAACATCACCGTATCTGCAGAGTTGCCCGATGGGAGCAAGAAGACCCTGCCAGCGCGTGAGTTCCGGGTGAAGCGAATTCCTGACCCGGTTCCGTTTTTCGTTGGAAAGACACCGAGCGACCGTTCGATTTCCAAGCAAGCCTTGGTGGGTGCAGACGGCATCGGTGCCCAGATGGTCAACTTTGATTTCGACGTTCGCGTTGTAGTCAAAAGCTTCAGCGTATCCGTCAGCCGAGATGGAACATTGGTCGAAAAAAAGTCCAACAGCAACAGACTCAGCGCAGACATGAAACAGCTCTTCAATCGTGTATCCCGCGGCAACGTGGTCTACTTTGAAGACATCATCGTAGGCATGCCTGACGGCACCGAGCGCCAGGTCGCAGCCATGAAGCTAAAAGTCAACTAACAACCTCATCCCATGAGTAAGTTCATAACACCCCTCATCCTCTGTTTTGTGAGCCTCGCCTTGACGATGCCGGCAACCGCGCAAGTATCCAACGTACTTGACGGGGCTTACGTCAAAGAGTCGAACATCACCAAACGCGTTGTACCCTACCCTGCGTTGCGTGAGGCCGATGTGATGTACACCCAACGCATCTGGCAGGAAATGGACTTGCGGGAGAAAATCAATCACCCCTATTACTACCCTGTCAAACCCATTGCTGACCGGAAAAACCTCTTCGACGTGCTCCGTACGGCGTTGTTGGTAGAAGGATCATTGGTCGCCTACGGCACGGGACCAGCGGGTGACGACGACGAATTCCGGTACCCCCTCTCTCCGAATCAAGTTGATTCTCTGTTGAATCCCACGGTCCGATTCGAGAAGTACGACCTCGCGACGAATGAGCGGCTGCCCGACAGCATCGGCACCGTAACGCTCGAATCTTCAGCGATTACACGGTACCTAATCAAAGAAGACTGGATCTGGGACCGTCAGCGTGGTGAGCGCTTTGTACGCATCATCGGCATCGCTCCGCGCATTGAAGAGTTCGATGAGGATGGCATTTCCAAAGGCTTCAAGACGCTCTTCTGGTTATACTACCCCGAATGCCGTTATGTATTGGCCAACGCGGATGCGTTCAACCCTATGAATGATGCGCAACGGCGGACGTATGAAGATTTATTCCAGAAGCGCTTCTTCAGTAGCTTCATCATCAAAGAGAGCAATGTATACGACCGACCCATCTCTGCATATGCAAGAGGTCTGGACGCTTTGGCTGAGTCGGAGCGCATCAAGGAAGAGCTCTTCCTGTTAGAGCACGACCTCTGGCACTACTGATACAACCCATTTAAAAAGAAAGCCGGTTCCTTGGAGCCGGCTTTTTTTTGGCCCTTCCCTAACCGAACTTTGCAGCCCATGTTGAGCCTCACCAACCTTGCCGTACACTTTGGACAGCGCACGCTGTTCGAACACCTTGACCTGTTCATTGGGCAACGGGAGCGCGTAGGGCTCGTCGGCCGCAACGGCGCCGGCAAATCTACCCTTCTCAAAATCATCGCTGGCATTCAACGGCCATCCGAAGGATCTGTTGGGTTGCCCAAAGAAGCTCAAATCGGATACCTACCACAGGAAATGGAGCACAATGAAGAAGCGACCATTTTGGAGGAGGCCATGAGTGCATTTGCCGAGACCCAACGCCTCGAAGAGCGTGTGGAGCAGTTGACACACGAACTGACCCACCGCACCGACTATGAAAGTCTGGAATACAGCCGCATCATTGAAGAATTGACAGCGGCCAACGAACGCATTGATCTCCTTGGAGGTGCCTCGCAGGAAGAGCAAGTACAGCGTATTCTGCAAGGCCTTGGCTTTTTGGCAACAGACATGTCCCGGACGATGAGTGAGTTTTCCGGCGGATGGAAAATGCGCGTTGAGTTGGCTAAGCTCCTTCTGCGTAGCCCCGACTTGCTGCTGTTGGATGAACCCACCAACCACTTGGACCTCGAAAGCATCGAATGGCTCGAGCAATTCCTGCTGCAGAGCTCAAGCGCCATTCTATTGATCTCCCACGACCGTGCGTTTTTGGACAACTTGACAACACGGACCATCGAAGTCACTCCCATCAAACTCTTCGACCACAAAGCGAGTTACACCAAATACCAGGTCTGGCGAGAAGACGAGCGCACGCGACAAGAGCAAGCGTACAAAAATCAACAGAAGTACATCGAAGACACTGAGGTGTTGATCAACAAGTTTCGCGCGAAAAAGAACAAAGCCGCATTCGCTCAATCCTTGATCAAGAAGCTTGAAAAGTTGGACCGCATCGAAGTCGATGCAGCCGACAAAGCCGCCATTCGGTTTCGGTTTCCACCTGCACCACGCTCCGGTAAAGTCAGCATTGAAGCGAAAAACTTGAGCAAATCATTTGCGGACCTCAAGGTATTTGAAGAACTCAATTTCATCCTGCCCCGTCAGCAAAAGGTGGCATTGGTCGGAAAAAACGGCGCCGGAAAAACGACGCTCACCCGCATCTTCATGGGGTTGGAAAGCAGCGGCGGCGAATTGACCATCGGGCACAATGTCGATATCGGTTATTATGCCCAGAACCAAGCCGAAGAACTGGACGGCGAATTAACCGTATTCGAAACCCTCAACGAGGTGGCTGTAGGGGAAATCCGTAAACGCCTCCGCTCCATCCTCGGCTCGTTCTTATTCTCAGGCGAAGACGTAGATAAAAAGGTCAAGGTCCTCTCAGGGGGTGAAAAGGCCCGTTTGGCCTTGTGTAAATTGCTGCTTCACCCCTACAACCTGCTCATCCTCGACGAACCAACCCACCACTTGGATATCAAAGCTAAAGAAGTTTTGAAAGGTGCGCTGCAGGCCTTCGATGGCACGTTGATTGTCGTTTCGCACGACCGCGATTTCCTGTCTGGACTCACCGAACTCGTCTATGAAGTCACACCCTCTGGGCTCAAACAATACATCGGTGACATCAAGCAGTTTTTGCACGAAAAACACGCAACCAGCATCCGCACATACGAATCCAAAAAGGGTGAAACCCTAGCGAAAACCACTGCCTCCAAACCCAAGGAACAACCCTCGACCCAAAAGGAATCCTACCAGGAGCGCAAACAGCGCGAGCGCAATGAACGCAAGCTCAAAAACCAAGTCAAGAAGTATGAAACCAGGATTCAAGAGAAGGAACAGGCCCTGAAAGACTTGGATACGGCAATGGCCGAAATAGACCCCAACGATCGCCAAAAACTCACCGAACTCGCTTATCAGTATGAAGCCATTCAACAAGAGCTGAACGATGCATTCGAAAAATGGACCGAGGCCACTGAAAACCTCGACAACATCAGCCCTTGATTGTGTTCATATGTTAATAACCGATGTTTAAAAGTCGGCTGTTTACAGCAGTTTTCTCCTTCAAATTGTGCAACTTGTAGAAGATTTTCGTCGTATGCAGATTGTGAAGCGTCTACTACCCATTGTTGTTTTTGCGATGAGTGCCTGTGTTGGCCTCAGTCAGCACACCCCATTGTCTGCCGGATTTGTTCTAGGAGGATCGAACTACCTCGGTGAAATTGGTGGTAAGTTGGAGCCTCGTGCATCACTGCTTGACACTGACATTCTGACTACCTCACCCACATTTGGAGCATTTTTAAGGTACGCTGCAAACGATCGGGTGCGAATCTCAGGGGAAGTGAATTATGTTCATATCCGTCAAGCGGACCGCAATGCTGAGGATCCAGCCCGCCAAGCACGCAACTTAAATTTTCGCAATCGCATGGTGGAATTCGGCTTCCGAACGGACTTTACCGTCTTCCACATTGCCGACCGCAGCACCAACCGCAACTTTGCGAAACCCGGCAAACTATTCGTTAAAGGTTTCGTCTTCACAGGAGCCTACGGCGTATTGCACAACCCTCAAGCGCAGATTACCTATGATCCCAACAACGAATGGGAAGACCGTTGGTACGACCTCCGCCCCTTGCGAACGGAAGGCCAAGTCGAGGAGTACGCTGCTTTAATTGCTGCCATCCCACTGGGCTTCGGCGTAGAATTCGGCATGGGATACGGCTGGGTACTGGGTGTTGAAGGGTCATGGCGCTCGACCTTCACGGATTATCTGGATGACATTTCAGGGATGTATGCAAATCCCGATTATCTGTCACCATTGGCAGAAGCCATCAGCTCGCAGGCCAATGAAGCGACCATTGCAGCCATTGATAACCCGGCCTCTGGAAACGTGTACAACCACCAATACCATGAAGGCGGAACGCCCCGTGGAAACCCAGATACCAATGACAGCTACGGTACGATTCAGGTGACGCTGGCTCGCATCATTGACACCCGTACTTCGTTCGAGCGCGCCCTAGATCATATCGCGCGCCGCCGTTACCGCTAAGCGGAAAGCCCTCCAAGGTAGGCGTTCCACTTCGCCAACACGTCTTGCATATCGGCTGGCAGGGGCGTATCAAATTCCAACCACTTTCCAGTCTCAGGATGGGTAAATCCCAGGCTTCGGGCATGCAACGCTTGACGCGGTAATCGCTCAAAACAATTGTTCAAGAAAGCCTGGTATTTGCCACCGCGTACACCCTTCACCGCGCGATTCCCTCCATACGAAGCATCCCCAAACAGCGGATGGCCTGTATGTTCCATGTGAACGCGAATCTGATGCGTCCTTCCCGTCTCGAGTTTACACTCTGTCAGCGTTACCGGACCCAATCGTTCCAGGATGCTATAGTGTGTTACCGCACGCTTCCCTTCTTCTCCGTCCGGATAAACCGCCTGAATCTTGCGGTTGCGGCGGTTACGGCCAATGTGCCCCTCAATGGTGCCGTCTGTTTCCAAATCACCCCAAACCAATGCCGTGTAGCGACGCTCGACTGTTCGTTCAAAAAACTGCATACTCAGGGCTGTCATGGCTTCCTCTGTCTTGCCCAATACCATGACCCCTGTGGTGTCCTTATCCAGCCTGTGCACAAGGCCCGGTCGAGGAATAGCCGTTTCATCCGAAGCGAAGTCCGGTGATGAGGTATCTGGCGGCAATTCCAGCTTTTGCTGAAGCAAGTGATGCGCCACACCGTGCACCAGGGTGCCTGTGTAGTTGCCGTTGCCGGGATGAACGACCAAACCGGCAGGCTTATTCAAGACCAGCACATGATCGTCTTCGAAAAGGATGTCCAGTTCCATGGCCTCTGGGACCAGCTCAAACGTACGAACAGGGTTGGGAAACTCGATGGTTACGACGTCGCCGGCCTTGACCTTGAAGTTGGGCTTCACAGATTCCCCATTAACCCGCACGTACCCGGCTTTAGCAGAAGCCTGCAGCCGGGACCGCGACATTTTCGAAATCAAGTTTGTCACGAATTTATCGACGCGAAGCGGCTGCTGTCCCGCGTCCGCGACAAGGCGGTGATGCTCAAACAGCTCCTCCGCACCGTCGTTTTCTTCGTGGGCTTCCATGGCCATCAATTCACTATGAAACGAACAAATCTCCCTTGCGTCGTGGTCAACAGGTACGTGCCAGAAGCGAGACCCGACACATCCATGCTGTGCATACCGGAGGCATTCCAACGTCCCGCGAGTAACTGTCTCCCAAAGGCGTCGAACACAGTCCAATCGCTCGCAGCATCAACCTGAACCTGCAGCACGGCTCCCGAGACGGGATTGGGATACACATGGAGCGCCGCTCGCGACGGCGAATCCCCCGTACCAACCCAACTGTCCTGCACATCCGCACGCAGCACCGGCCGAATCATCACGGTTCCCTCGATATCTGAGTTTAACCAGGCTCCCCCTAATCCGAGTTGATAATGCAGCTGTCCTGCATTGGCATTGGTATTCTTATCCAAGCCAAAATTGAGCATGGCCTCACCAGCTTGCACCAACCCTACATGGATGTTGCCCTCGACGGGGATGGGATCGTCGTAAGGATAGTAGGCAAAAACATCGTACCCGTCTGTGAAGTACTGTGGCGAATGAAACTCGTAGTGCTCTCCGAGCTCTGTGCCAGGCAATCCTGCACTGTCTGTCCAGGCCCGAAGAAAAAAGGTCTCATCATCCGCGTTGTTGTAGTACGGTGTGAAATGGATGGCTAAACCCAACAGGGTGTCTGGCACTTCCAATGCGTACCGCATGGCAAGTTTACCGCCGGCAGCAGTGAGGGCGTATGCCTTCTCGGCGGTGCCGTCATCGTAGGCAAAATCAATATCGAAAACCTGTTGGAAGGTGATGCTGTCATTGTCCGGTACCCCGACTTTCTCCGTGTGAAGCAGGCCAATGGAGCTCTGCCAAACGGCCACATCAAACACCGCCGTGGTGTCGCTCACGGACGTGTCAAAGACAAAGTCCTCCCCTTGGGGGTTGTTGCCCAGGTAAATCGGTGTAGTAAACGGTGACTCTGGCAATACGTTGGTGTTCTGGAATGGGCTCGGGTACGTTTCAGATGCCCCATTGAAGGCAAAGGAGAACCCGCTTTCGATGTTGTCGGCTTGGGTTGTGCTGAGGTTGCGCTGTTCCATGACCAAGCTATCGCGCATGTAAAACGTCGGGTTGGCCGTGAAGTGATTCCAGGGCATACGCGTGTACTCGCGCAAAAACGTATTGACCGGTTCAACGATGGCTACCTCACTTTGCACCTCAAAGGTCAATGGATCGATTTGGTCGTCAAGCAAGACGTAGTCCAAATGCCACAGGTCCACATTGCCCGCCAAGGCCCCCCAATTGCGGAATCGAAATTGGAACGCATTGTCCAGCCATTGGAATTGGTCCACGGCCACGAACACCCGTTCAAAGGTTTCCGTCGTCGCACTGTCCGATGACCACACCTGCGTCCAAAACACCTCGCCCGTCACGTCGTCTTCCGATCTGAATTCGAGCACCAATTCGTCTTCTCCCGGATCGGGCGCATTGCCCCTTCCACCCCCTTGAACGTAGAACATCAGGTGGATGTTGGACTCGGGAAAGTAGCCATTAAGTGCTATGGGCATGGACGTCAACGTGTCTGCCCAGCCGGGGGTGTTGACCTCTACAAAATTGTATGGGTACCCTGTCCGGTCCAGTCCGTCCAAGGTGGCGCATCCGATGGTCGGAGCATTCAGGGCGTAAGTGGACGTAGTGCGGGCGGAACCCGACTCCCATCGCTGGTAGACGTCGTAGCCTTCGAATCCCGGACCGGGCATTGAAGGAGTCGAAAAGTCATCAAAAAACGGAAGGGATAGCGCCGCGCCGCGCGCACCTGAGCGGTTACGGCGTACTTCCTCGATTTCGTGGGCCATCGGCACAACCACCAAATCACGTTCGGATTCGTGGGTTGACGCTAGCGTTTGAGCAGCCACGGGCTGCAGCGCCCATGCAGCGGCAAAGCCCAAAAGCAACAGGTGCTGCTTCCAAAAGCAAACGGTCATCGCACGGTTGTCATTCCAATTTTGCATGCTTTAATTCTGTTCTGTTCTTCCCCGATCCCACCGCAAGCCGAGGTATAAATCCAATTCAGTTCCAGCCGGTACGGCCTTGTCTCGCGTCGGCAGCAGGTGCTGCTCAAGCACTTTCGCACGGGCCGAATCGCTCGCGTCTTCTACCGACTCCGCAAATTCCACAAGGCCCACACTCAATTTGGCTTCCAGCAAAGCCGTTCGCGCCTCCTCCAGCGTGAGTCCCTTGACATTCGGCACGCCCACCAACTCACGCGTTGTCGTCCCAGAAATCAAGGTCACACGGGTCCCTTTAGGCCGACGATCGTCGGCTGACAGCGTCTTGCCACGTTCGTCTTCCATCCGAATCACGCGCCCCACCAAGGCCACGTTGGGCTCGAATGCCTCTTCCACTTCAAAGCCCTTGTTCTCCAAGATGATGCGGGCGATG
>Ga0163109_10002462_pt1 | contig 14423 bp, 16 predicted proteins | sample CRUFie1St13metaG_FD_108704 | JGI IMG/M metagenome (GOLD analysis project Ga0163109, IMG submission 108704) | Marine microbial communities from the Costa Rica Dome - CRUD Field 142mm St13 metaG | ecosystem: Environmental > Aquatic > Marine > Oceanic > Photic zone | place: Costa Rica: the Eastern... | reverse complement strand
TCTAGCACTGCAACAGCCGTAGCGGCCACTGTAAGCGCCGCACAACAACAAGTCGAGATGATTGCTCGTATATTTGCAGAAACCGGTATTAAGCGTATGTATGAGCTTGTACTGAATTTAGTAATTAAGCACCAAGACCGTGAGCGTATGATAAAGCTTAACAATGAATTTATTCCAATTGATCCGCGTGTGTGGAACAGTAATATGGATGTTACGGTAAACGTAGCTCTCGGACGGGGTTCTGATACTGAGCGCATGATGATGTTGCGCCAGATCGCAGAAATGCAGAAAGATGCAATGCAGACAATGGGCCCGATTAACCCACTTACTGACATGCAAAAACTATCTAATACTCTTAAATCTATGACAGAAATAGCAGGATTTAAAGACACCTCACAGTTTTGGGGAGACCCATCTCAGTTTAGACCTCCGCCGCAGCCAAATAAACCAGATGTTAATGAGCAGCTTATCCAAGTTCAAATACAACAAATACAAGCGGATATTCAAAAGAAAGCTGCCGAGCTGCAAATGGAGCGTGAAAAGTTTCAACTTGAAGATGACCGTAAGCGTGACGAGCTAGAGGCGGAGCTGTTTGTAAAGGCAGAAGAGATGAAGGCAAAATATGGCACGCAACTCAACGTGGAAAAGATACGGTCCGATCTGGCGATAAATCGGGAAGTTATGAAGGCGCAGGCTGATGTAATAAAAGAGGCTGCGCGTGAAGACTAAGCAGCAAATAATAGACGACGGTAGAGAGGCAGACCGTCTACTAAAAGATACGGATCTCAGAAGATTTTTAGACGAGATCGAGCAGGATTGTTGGCTTGAGTTCAGAGCAACTGAGACCAATGATAGTGATAGCCGTGAGGCTATTTATATGAAATTACGCGGCGTCGAGTCAGTACGACAATCGTTGCGTGCAATGGTAGATAACGGGGCTATTGAAATAAAAAGAAAATAAGCCCATAATATGGAGTTAATGAGATGGCAGAAAACAACAACCCACAAGGGACTGATCTGTACAGTGCTCAAAATGCAATCAGAGCCATACTTGCGCCCGAAGAGGATAACGCTGCGGCCACTGATGCGCTTGAAGCTGAGACCACTGAAGAAGTAGTGGAGGAGGCTGAAGCCTCTGAGGAGACGGGAGCGACTGAGGAAGATAATTCAGTCGTCGAAGGATCTGAGGAGGAGCTTGAAGTCGAGGAAGATGCGGAAAGTTCGGAAGACGAATCCTTCGATATACTAGGGGCCATAGTAGAGGTCGATGGTGAAGAGATAACCGTTGAAGAGCTGAAAGCAGCTAATCTAAGGCAGAGAGATTACACACGTAAGACGCAGGAATTGGCAGAACAACGCAAAGCGTTAGAAGCACAATACTCCGAGATCGAGCGTGAACGTGCACAATATGCTCAGATGTTGCCTGCGTTGCAGCAACGGCTTGAGCAGAAGGAGCAGGAGCCGGATTGGGACACACTGTACGACACAGACCCCACGATGGCAGCGAAGGCAGAACGTCAGTGGCGGAAGCAACAAGAAGAGCGTGAGGCTCAAATTGCCGCCGTCCAAGCCGAGCAACAGCGAGTGCAGGCGTTGCAGCAACAAAAGGTGCAGCAAATGCAGGAGCAGTACGTTACTCAGCAACGCGAGATGCTGCCGGAAGTCATACCCGAGTGGCGCGACAGTAAAGTTGCGGCGCAGGAAGCAACCCAAATACGGGACTTTCTACTTGGCGAAGGATTTACCGAGCAGGATATTAGCGGTTTGACAAATGCCACGCTTGTGAAGTTAGCGAGGAAAGCCATGCTTTATGATCGAGGAGAAACGCGAGTTACTGCGGCAAAGGCCAAGCCGAAAAAAGCACGCGCCAAGACATTAAAGAGCGGCACAAAAGCGTCACAGCCTAAACCTACTTCAGATGCACAAAAAGCGATTCAGAACGCAAAAAAATCCGGCCGCATCCAAGACGCGGCTTTAGCAATAAAAGCCTTACTATAGGAGATTTATAAATGGCTATTGTAGCAAATACTTTCACGTCCTTTGATGCCAAAGGTATACGTGAATCGCTCAGTGATGTAATAAGTAGCATCGCTCCCGAAACTACGCCTTTTCAAAGTAATATTGGCTCTAAGACAGTATCTAATACTTATTTTGAGTGGCAAACTGATAGTTTGAACGCAGTAAGTAAAACAGCCAACATTGATGGGGATGACGTAGGTTCTTTTGATTCTACTTCAGCAACTACTCGCGTTGGTAACTATACGCACATTCTACGTCGTACATTGATTGTAGCCGACAACCTTGCAGCGCAAGACCTTGCAGGCCGCAATGATGAGTTGGCATACCAACTGGCCAAGCGCGGCAAGGAAATCAAGCGCGATTTAGAGGCCGTTCTAACTGATAACAATGCTCAAGTGGCAGGTAATAGTTCAACCGCACGGGAAACCGCTGGTCTTGGTGCTTGGATTGCTACTAACGATGTTTTCAATACTTCGGATGGAGCTTCTCCAACTGGTGACGGTACTGATGCTCGTACAGATGGTACGCAACAAGCATTTACCGAAGCAATGTTGAAATCTGCAATGCAGGCTGCATTTACAGCCGGTGGTGAGCCAAGCATCTTGATGGTTGGACCTCATAACAAAACCGTTGTATCAGGTTTTGCAGGTATTGCAGCGCAGCGTTATATGGCTCCAGATAATGCACCGACCACAATTATAGGTACGGCTGATGTCTACATGTCTGATTTTGGGACCTTAAATGTGGTGACAAACAGATTTAGTAGAGATCGGGACGCATTTTTCTTAGACCCAGAATATGCGGCTGTAGCTACTCTACGTCCGATCCAACAGGTCGAACTTGCCAAAACTGGTGACGCTGAGAAGCGCATGGTCATTGTTGAGGCAGGGCTAGAGGTGCTCAATGAGGCTGCTCATGCCGGCGTCTTTGATCTGTCTACATCATAATATAGTCGGGGCGGCGTTAGTCGCCCCACTTATTTGGAGTGCAAAATGAAACGATTGTTTGATAGAGATCCTGCAACTGGAATAACCAAATACTGGCACGTCACTGATAAAGGCGAGTATGTCGTCGAGACAAAGCAAGATGTCTCCGCCATAGCCGAAAGAAATAAAAACGAATATAAAGAAACACCCAATAGATACAGAGACGTTAATAAAGTAGCGTCGATACCTCTTTCAGTGTACTATGAGCTAAAGAAGCAAGGTATTGCAGATGACCCAAAGGCGATGCGAAAGTGGTTAAATGACAGCAACAACCAAGTATTTAGGACAAGGGCCGGCACATTATGAGCATTACAACCTACTCTGAGCTCAAGACATCTATAGCCAACTGGCTAAATAGAGATGACTTAACAAGCGTTATTCCTGATTTTATTGCTCTTAATGAAGCAGATATGAATCGTAAGATTCGACATTGGCGTATGGAGCAAAGAGCCACTGCGTCCATTGATGCGAGGTATACATTATTACCAACCGATTTTATGGAGGCCGTGAGGTTTCATTTGGATGTTGATGAGCGGCCAATAGAGTTAGCAACGCCATTATTTTTACAAAAGAAAAGAAACGAAAACTCTGACGCAACTGGACGTCCACAATATTATGCGGTTATTTCTGGGCAGATTGAGGTTTGGCCAAAACCTGACACAACATACACCGGAGAATTGTATTATTATGCGAGGACGTCTGCTCTAAGCGACAGCAATACCTCAAATTGGATATTACAATATTTTCCGGATACTTATCTTTACGGTTCATTAATTCACAGTGCTCCTTATTTAATTGATGATGCTCGAGCATCAACATGGTCAGCGTTGTACCAAAGTGCGGTCGGTGGTATAAATGGAAATAATGATAAAGCAAAATATGGCGGCAGTGGCCTTCGTATGCAAATAAACAGTTATTCATAGGAGAGTAAAATGGCAAGTTTAGCAGATTATGTATTAGACGCGGCTTTAAGTAAGTTGGATTTAGAAGCTGATCGAATTGACATAACCTCTCAGGAGGCAACAACTTATGCCGAGGCTACAAGCACGTACACGCTAGGCAATAGCACGTCTGTATCTTTTGGGGCGCCCGAGGATGGTGACACGTCAGGAAGAAAAACAAGGTGTGCGGCTATTTCAGATGGAAGCGTGACGGGAAGCGGAACTGCGACACATTTTGCTATAAGTGATGTTTCCGAGACACGATTACTTGCTACAGGATCTTTAACAACTTCACAGTCAGTTGTATCGGGTAATACGTTTACAACGGCAGCTTTTGACGTAGAAATCCCTGATCCATCATAGGTGAAAAATGGTCACATTAGCCAATAGAGTAAAAGTTGCCACAAGCACAACTGGTACAGGTACAATAACTTTAGGAAGTGCCGAAACTGGGTACTCTACGTTTTCTGGTGGCGGCATTTCTGACGGTGATACAGTTAGGTACACGATAGAAGATAACTCAAACTCAGCTTGGGAAATCGGAACTGGCACATACACGGCTAGTGGGACTACGTTATCACGCACATTAACTGAAAGCTCCACTGGCTCTTTGCTTAATCTTAGTGGTGATGCGGTTGTGTTTATCACGGCGGCGGCTGAAGATTTAATTTTGAGTGACGTAGGTAGCCAGAGTGTAGGCGCAACTTTTAAAGTGGGTGGCACAAGTAGCCTTAATTACCCTAGCTTTTCTACACAGCTAAACGTTGAAAATGACGGCAGTGGTACTACTGCTATAGCCCTTACAAATGACAGCGCCATTGAAAAAGTAAATTTAATAAATAATAATGGTGACTTTTTAATTCGCACAGCAAGCCAACAAGCTTATAGATTTTCCTCTAACGCAGATAGCATTACATTTGAAGGCGCAACGGTTGATGACTTTGAAACCACACTTTCAGTAACAGATCCTACGGCTGATAGGACGATTACCTTACCTGATGCTACTGGCACGGTGGCTGTTTTTCCGTCCGATGGAACTAACGGTCAGGTTTTGACCACCGATGGCAGCGGAAACCTTAGTTTTACTACTGTTAGTGGAGGTGGAGGCAGCGGTAACACTTTTGATAGCAGTATTGTCTTCGAGGGCGCAACGGCTAATGACTTTGAGACTACACTTACAGTAACTGACCCTACGGCTGATAGAACCGTTACCATTCCCGATCAAACAGGCACGGCAATGCTCTGGCAGTCAGATTGGCCTGATGATCCGCAACAAAATGCTAGTGGCTATAACATTGCAATTGGTTCAAATGCATTAAGCACTATAACAGGAAATTTTAATTTTTATAATATCGCAATAGGCCGAAATAGTCTTGCTAATTTAACTGACAGCGGTGGAAAAAATGTAGCGATTGGTATAGAAGCAGCATACGTCCAGACAAACGCATCTAAGACAACTGCGGTAGGTTATCGCGCCTTGTATGATAATACAACAGATAGTGGTTCTACTGCCGTTGGTTATCAGTCAGGCGGTGGTGATTTTCTAACAGGTGGCACTTATCTTGGCTATGAAGCAGGTAATTTAGACAGCAATAGCAAAGATTATCAAGTTGCTATTGGCTATTCGGCAATGAATGATTGCTCTGGTGACTATTCTGTAGCGGTTGGCTACGAGGCTATGACAGATGGAAATCATTATCAAAGTGTAGCGATTGGTTTCCACGCACTTGCGCGAAGTTCCACATCTAATCCGTATTATAATATAGGTATAGGCGCCTATGCTGGGGATAGCATATCTAGCGGTGATCGCAATATATGCATAGGTCATCAGGCGCGTTCATATTATAACAATTCGTCTAATGGCATTGCGATTGGGTATCAAGCGAAGTTTGGCATGAATTACTGTACTTCCGTAGGGTATCTAGCGGCTAGTTCAATGTATTTGCAAAGTGATTATTGCACCGTAGTAGGAGCCTACGCAGGCTATGATTTAGACGGTGGTGATAATGCAACTTATGTCGGTTATAGGGCAGGTTATAATGGGGGAAGCACTACTAAAAATACAGCAATTGGAGCTGAAGCCTTATACGACATAGTAGGTGGGGATAGCAATTCGTGCTTGGGGTACAGAGCAGGGTACAATGTTACCAGTGGGAGTGGTAATGTATTAGTTGGCCCTCTTTCGGGATATGAAATCAATACTGGCGATAGCAATACCTGTGTAGGACAAGCCGCAGGTCGTTATAACGGATCAACTAATGACAATGCAACAACGACTGGTAGTAATAACACTTGCCTAGGTTCACAAGCGGTACCATCAACCGCTACAGCATCAAATGAAGTTGTTTTAGGAAATAGCTCAGTAACAACGCTAAAATGTAATGTTCAGACCATTAGCAGCTTGTCAGATGAACGTGATAAAACAGCTATTGAAGACTTACCCTACGGATTAGAGTTCATTAATGATATGCGTCCTGTTCAGTTTACTTGGAACAGACGCGATAAGTCTTTGGGCGCAACTCCTGACATGGGGTTCATTGCTCAAGATTTATATGATGTTGAACTTTCACATTCATCTACGTCACGAACCCGTTTAGTAAAATGGGAAAATCCAGAAAAATTAGAAGCGGATTATGTGCGATCATATCCGATTTTAGTAAAGGCCGTGCAGGAATTATCGGCAAAAGTAGATGCGCTCACAGCGCGAGTAAAAGAATTGGAAGGAAGCTAATATGGCTGTAAATGAATTAGATCGTGATTATTTAAAATTATTACATATGTGTGATCATATTGAAAATATTATTGGTGGCATGAAAATGGATCAGGAAAGTGATGCTGAAAAGAAAAAACAAGTCGGTAACATGGTCATGCATTTAGAGATGGAAATATTAGATAGTAAATATGCTGACGCAAGCAAAGATTTGACCAGAATAAATTCTACTATCACTTCAGGGCGCACTTACTGGAAGTCATAATCAATGTTAGGCTTTACACCACTAGCTAGTGCGCCACTGGCAGATAGTGGCTCTGTAGCATCAAGTATTTCTATAAATGATCTATCAACGACTCCAGTTGTTGATAGCATTGCGTTATCAGTCACAAGTAATTTTACTTTTCAAGATATAACAACGACTCCTGTTGTTGATAGCGTTGCGTTATCAGTCACAAGTAATTTCACGCTTCAAGATATAACAACGACTCCTGTTGTTGATAGCGTTGCGTTATCAGTCATAAGTAATTTTGCGCCTCAAGATATAACAACGACGCCAATTGTTGATAGCGTTGCGTTATCAGAAATACGAAATTTTGTTCCACAAGACATAGTCACAACTCCGATTGTAGATGACGCTTCTGTTTTTGAAGGGGAGACAATTCCAACAGAGCAAATTGTTGCAGGAACACCAGTAATTGATAACCTCGCCGTCTCTGTTACATCAAATTTTAATTTAAATAATATTTCAAGCACACCAATTGTTGATCAAGTTTTCGCTGCAATTAGATTTGATCTCGATTTAAATGATATTACTCTCGATGCTCCAACTATTGATAATGTCACTATATTTGAGCGAGAAACATGTAATGTTAATGATATTTCAAGCACACCAATTATTGATAGTCTTAATATTTCAGTGGTGTCAAATTTTGTGCCACAAGACATTACAAGCGGAACACCACAAGTAAGCTTATTAACATTTATACAACAACATAGTTTTAACTTAACAGATATAATAGCTGGATCTCCAACGCTTTCAGCAAGATTTATTTGGGACTTTCAAGAGCTCGCCTCGGACAGTTGGACAAATCAGGCTGATGATGATAGTGTATGGACAAAACAACTTGTAGCATCAGACACATGGACAGAATCCGCTACAGTAACAGACGCATGGACAAAAGTAGCCGACGAAACTGACACTTGGTCAGAAGCGGCATAGGAGAAAGTAGATGGCATTATCAATAACGAAAGCAACTGTGGGTGGATCTGAGGACACTTGGGGAGCCACAACAAACGCGGCATTGGACAGCATTGTATCCGAGATAAACAACAACGCTGACGGCACAAACGCAACTACGCCAAACATGACGTCCTTTTCAGTCGGTGGGACTGCGGTCACAAGCACGGCTGACGAGCTTAATATACTAGACGGAAATACATCGGCTTCAAGTGTACAGGTTGCGGGGTCAGACGGCATTATTTTAAACGACGCTGGCGTAATGAAGCAAATTGATGTGGACACTTTAAACACATATATTCAAGGCCAAGCTGGGGGGCTATCAGATGTTGTCGGAGATACAACGCCGCAGCTCGGAGGAAATCTGGACTTAAATAGCCAAGACATTACCGGCACTGGCAATATTAATATTACTGGTGGCGTCACCGCAACGGCGGCAACAGGGATCACTCTTGGCGATTGGACTATATATGTTTCTGGAACTGATTTGAAATTTAAGTATTCTGGGACTGACAGATTTAAGTTAAGTAGCTCTGGCGCATTGACTGTTGAAAATAACGTGACAGCTTATGGAAATGCATAATGGCTTTACAATCATCGGGTGCAATATCTCTAAATGAAATACACGTTGAAGCTGGGGGTAGTAGCGGCACTCAGGCATCTATAAATGACAGTGATATTCGTGGCTTGATAAGTAAATCTTCTGGCGCACAAATGTCTTTTAATGAGTGGTATGGCGCAAGTTCTTCAGTAACAATGACTTCGGCAGCTCAAATAAATGGTCAAAATAACCAAAAAGAACAAGCAGCAAGCTCTTGGGTAAGTGCTGGAGAAACGCTAATTATACCATCTAATTTTTGGGTTTGGTCAGACAATACAAGTGTGGCTGCATTAACTATAGATGTAAACAATATTACTGTGCAAAATAATGGCTACATAATAGGCCGAGGCGGCGATGGTGGATCAGGGAATAGCGTAGATGGCGGTGATGGCGGCTCAGCCATAAAAATTAACTCAGGTGTAACTGGAGTTACTATTACAAATGCAAGTGGAGCTTACATTGCTGGCGGCGGTGGTGGTGGCGCATCAGGCGCAAGTGGTGACGCTTATGCAGGTGGCGGCGGTGGAGCTGGTGGTGGATCTGGTGGCGATGGGGCTGGCAATGACATTAAACAAAGTGTCTCTATTGGAAGTGCGCCATCAGGCGGTCAAATTAACGCTTACGGTGACAATGTAGAAGACTATGATGATGGTGGAGCGATAGGAAATACTAACCATCCAAGTCCGCCTATTGCAGGCGTAGTTGACGCTGGGGCTGGTGGTCAAGGTGGTCATACAAACTACGATGACGTCGGACTTGGGGGCGGTTCTGGCGGTCGTAAATTAGGCAGCGATGCCGTCGCTGGATACGGCCCTGCTTTCACATGGTATTCTTCTGGTAGTACTAACTACGGCGTTGCTGGCGGCGGATCAGGCGGCAGCAATAACAATGCCGGAACGGCTGGTGGTGACGGTTATGGTGGTTTAGGTCATGCCGCAGGTGGTGGCGGTGGATGGGGAGCCGCAGGTGGCGGCAATAACGAAAGTCCTTCAGCTTCTGGTGGCGCTGGTGGCGCAGCAATTAATGATAGTGGGCAAACATATTCTTTAACAAATAATGGTACAATTTGGGGGTCAACTTAATGCCGCTTATACCGTTAAAAATTCCTGCCGGATTTTACAGAACAGGCACAGACCTTGACGCAGCCGGCAGGTGGCGTGACGGTTCATTAGTACGATGGAGAGACGGATCACTTAGACCAATTGGCGGTTGGCGTTTAAATGAAAACATAGCGTCAATTACAACTAATCCGGCTCGAGGTATGCACACATGGGAAAGCAATAACGGAACCAGATACGTTGCGGCCGGATCATATAACGAGCTGTTTGCAGTTATCTCTAGTGGTACTTCATATGATATTGCACCCACAGATCTTGCAACTGGCTCTCTTGATGGTGGCGCAGGGACCGGATATGGCTATGGCACTTATGGGTCTGGGACATATGGTACTCCGCGACCAGATACTGGCAATCTTGCTCCTGCAACCACTTGGTCGCTGGACAATTGGGGCGAGTATCTTTTAGCCTGTTCGACATCAGACGGTAGGATTTTGGAATGGCAGCTTGGCGCTTCGTCGAAAGCCGCCGTAGTGGCTAACGCACCAACGAATAATCTTGGCTTAATTGTAACTGAAGAGCGTTTTGTATTTGCGCTCGGCGCAAATGGCAATCCGCGTAAAGTAGCGTTTTCAGATCGTGAGGATAATACGACGTGGACGCCTACCGCAACAAACGAAGCAGGAGATATAGAGCTACAGACGTCAGGACAAATAGAAACTGCCATAAGAACCCGTGGCCAAACACTTATCCTTACGGATGTCGATTCTCACGTCAGTCGATATATAGGCCCACCCTACGTTTACTCTTTTCAGAGGGTTGGCACATCTTGCGGCATCATATCAAGACGTGCGGCGGCCGACGTAGACATGGGCGTTTTCTGGATGGGTAACGGCGGCTTTTTCCGATTTGACGGTAATGTTGTGTCAGAAATACCCTGCGCGGTGCATGATTATGTTTTTGGCGATTTAAACACCTCGCAGAAAAGTAAAACGTGGGCGTTTACAAATGGACAATTTGGAGAGATCTGGTGGTTTTATGCTTCCGGCAGTTCAACGGAAGTAGACCGTTACGTTGCATTTGATTACAAAGAAAATCATTGGCTCATAGGAAGCCTTTCACGCACATCTGGTGCAAGTCGAGGTGTGTTTGAGTATCCTATGCTTATGGGGTCAGGTGGCGATATGTTCGACCATGAGGTCGGTTTAAGCTACACAGATACTCAGACATACACAGTTACAGTTGCAAGCGTTGATGGTGCTAATCGTTTTATTTTAAACGGCAGTAACTATCCTGCAATCACACTTAAACGCGGATACACTTATATTTTTAACCAGAGCGATAGCTCAAATACTAACCATCCCATTGCGCTCAGAACGTCTGATGACACTTCATATACTTCGGGAGTTACGACCACCGGAACCGCCGGCACTGACGGAAAAACAACTTTTGTCGTGCCAAGCGACGCGCCTGCAAGCTTGAAATATTACTGCACTGTGCATGGTAACGGCATGGGCAATAATATTACGGTAACAGACGCAGACGGCGTATTTGCAGAAAGCGGCCCGTTTAGCATGGGGTCTGGTGATAAGATTATGCAAGTAACCGATCTTATTCCTGACGAGAAAACACAAGGCGACGTAAATATTAAGTTTAAAAGTCGATTTTATCCAAACGCAACCGAATCAACGCACGGCCCTTACACGCCTGCAAACCCTACAGCCGTCAGGTTTTCTGGTCGCCAGATACGTATGAGGGTCGAGGGCGACACACCATACGCGGCTTGGCGCGTTGGTACAATGCGTATTGACGCTAAAGCCGGTGGGCGAAGATAATGGCGGCTCCGGTACTCCCACCTATTGGCGATGATATAAAACAGTGGGGGCAAAGCTTAACGGCATACTTGCAGCGCCAGTTATCACGTTTTTATCATAAGACGCCTGACGATAATCCTTCGGAGGATGGCGTAGTGCTTTGGGATAGCTCTAAAAAATATGCAGTTATCTCGTCAACAGGCGCATTTAGGCAGCTAGCTACAAAGCAAGCTACCCCTGCGTCTAGCGTTGGCTCTGCCGGAGATGTTGTCGGCATGATTGCGTGGGATACAAATTACATTTACATTTGCACCGGCTCATATAATGGCTCTACGGCTATCTGGAAACGTGTAGGATTAAGTACGTGGTGATAGGGGTGTAAATATGTTAGATAATGTAGTAAAGTTAGATACAAAGCCGAAGGTAACCATATTGCCCGTGTTAGCCGAAGACTTCGACGACTACATTAGCGAGGGCATGGATTTGATAGCTCCTGCGGTATTAAGGCAGTCTCACAACGTCACTATGCAGGACGTTGAGGATGACATAAGAGGTGGTGGCTCTGTAATGTGGCTTATTCATCTCGAGGACAAGTTAGTAGCGGCCATGACAACCGTGGTTGTAAAGCACCCTCAAAGAAAAAATTTAAAGATAGAGTTTATTGGTGGTAAGCGAATGAGACAGTGGATGAATGAAGCGATAGACTTATTGAGAAAATTAGCTTTAGACGCAGGTCTCGATGCAATAGAAGCCGATGGCCGAAAAGGTTTTGAAAAATATGTAGACACTTCGCCTTTTGAAGCGATGTACACTCACTATGAGATGGAGTTAAGATAATGGGAAGTAAAACCGAAACAAAAGAAATGCCGGCCTTCCAGCAAGAGTTTCTTGAAGGCACTGTAATACCATTTGCTCAAAATTTTTTATCGACGGAATTTCAGCCATACACCGGTGAGCGCGTCGCAGGCATGACGCCATTGGGCGAAGCAGCTCTAACAGGTTACAGTAATTTAAGTATGGGAGCGCCTTTGTTTAGTGAGGCGGCAGATGCGTATGGCAACTTAGCAACAATGGAAGCTCCGCAAATAGCTGACGTTGGTAGTCTTGCAGAAGCAAATTTAGATCCATATATGAACCCGTTTCAAGATGCAGTGATAGATCGCAGCTTATCTCGACTAAAAGAATTTCAAGATATGGGCCTAAACACAGTAGGAGCGCAAGCAACCGCCGCTAAGTCTTTCGGTGGATCTCGACAAGGCGTACAAGAGGGGGTAACACTTGCTAAATATGGAGATCAAGCTAAAGATCTTATCACGCAAGGCAATCTCGCAAATTTTCAGCAAGCACAACGTGCAGCCGGAATTGATTTAAAGATGGAGCAAGATAGGGCAATAAGAAATGCTCTGCTTGAGGGAGATGCTGCAAGGCTGCGAGGCATGGGCGCTGCCGGCCTCACCAATGTGGCATCTAGTCAATTAAGAAACGAGCTTGCAGGGCTAGGCGCAATGGCTGCGGCGGCCGAAGCAGAAAGAGCTATCGGTCAGCGTGGACTTGATGTTGGTTTTGAAGATTATATGATGGCACAAAATTATCCCCTTACCCAGTTTGGCGTCCTTACCGGTGCAGCCGGAGCAGTTCCGCAAGGTTACGGCACATTTACAACGCGAGATCCTTTAGGAACATTTGGTAGATTGTTAACAGGGTTTGGTGATTTAGGAACGGGTTTTGGCGGATTTGGATTTGGTTAAAGGTGCAACATGGTACGTAGATTAACACAAGAAGAGATAGACAGATTTAACCTTATAGACGCCGTAGCAGGCGATATAGCTACGCCAGAGGATTTGCAGAAGATTGGTCTGCCTACATTGCCAAAGCAAGAAGTTTTGGCAGTAGACCCAGAAGTAAAAGACATAGTAGATCAATCTTTAAGCATCGTAAATCAGCCTGTTCCTGTGAACAATCAGCCGCCTGTGGATCAAAATATAGTTCAACAAAATGCAACTGCCGGAAATAAACAACTATTAGACTTATTGGCGCTTATGCAAGAACCTCAAGTGCCGGTTGACCCATTTGAAAATTTGTCAAAAAATCAAAGAAGGATGCTTGCATTTGCAGGAATTAGAGATGCAGGTTTAGCTCTTCAAGGTAAAGAGGGAAGCTCAGTAGCTAACTTAATGAACCAGTTTACTGAACGCGCAGACATTGAGCGTAAGCGCAAGGCGGCTTTGGCTCAAAGGCAGATGCTTGGAACATTTTTAAGTGGCTCGGCCGCAGGAACTATAGACCCTCAAGCGATTATAAATGCTATGGCCTATAACGTTCTTGATCCGGCGGCAGGAACCGCAATGCTCAATCAAATTGAAAAGTTAAGAGTGCAAAAAGCGGCGCAAGAAGGCATTGTGGCAGGCGGAGCAGGCGCAATAGAAGACTTGAATAGACTTACTGATATGATTAGTACCGGCGGTATGGTTACTGGGTTTACTGGGTGGCTTTTCAGTAAAATACCTTTTTCAGAAGCAAGGGCAGCCCGAAATGTTGCAGACACACTTCGCTCTGGCATGGCTTTAGGAGCATTAAGAGAGCTCAAGGCAGGAGGGGCAACTCTTGGATCTGTATCTGAAAAAGAACTTGAGTTACTTGAAAGCGCAATTGCAAGGCTTGATTTAAATTTAGATAGAGATCAGGTCATGGCTCAGATGGCTACAATCGAAAAACATTACAAAGACGCAGTACGTCGTGCTTACAATAAAGCAAGTGAAAATGAAAAAAGAGGATTTGATGCTTACTTTGCAGGCACAACGCCTGCATGGGTGCTTGATCCAAGCGCACCAGATCCAACTAAAATTATTGACCCAACAATAGATGATTTAAGTAAAGAAGAAAAACGAAGATTAGGACTCGATTGATGGCCGATGCACTTACCGTATCTCAGTTAGAAGAGCTTGCAAAGTTTGCCGCCGAGCAAGGCGATATTGAGAAAGCTCGTCAGCGCCTAGCTCAAGCTGACGCGCTAAAAATGAAACAAGCACAAGAACGTGGAGAGTTAAAAGAATTTGG
>Ga0163109_10002461_pt1 | contig 14425 bp, 21 predicted proteins | sample CRUFie1St13metaG_FD_108704 | JGI IMG/M metagenome (GOLD analysis project Ga0163109, IMG submission 108704) | Marine microbial communities from the Costa Rica Dome - CRUD Field 142mm St13 metaG | ecosystem: Environmental > Aquatic > Marine > Oceanic > Photic zone | place: Costa Rica: the Eastern... | reverse complement strand
TATAGATATAAATCCTATTAGAGCTACTCATAGTAGTCTTATACCTGAGTTCTTTACAAGCCCAGAGTTTGTAATTAGAAAAACTTTAAGACAGTGATAGAAAAAGTAGAAGCTTACGTAAGAAAGCATTATAAAAGAATGTATGGAGATAAACCTCTTATTATAGAAGAGTTTGATTCTCATTATACAGTTAAGTCCAATAAAGACGAATCACCATTAATATTAGGAAAAGGAATTACAAATGAGTGAAGTACAAATAGAAGAAGAAAAAGTACTTATTGCAACTAGAGTACCACCTGGAGATAACTGGGAGTTAGTTATTGATCAAGGTACTACAATAGAAGGTTTAGTTATGGCACTTACGATGTATATGCGTAAAACTAAATTTAAAGGTCACTATAGATTAGAACCTCTAGATGGTAAATTGTATGCAATAGAAGCTAACGAAATTGAAGTAGTAGAAGAAGAGCCAATGAAGTTTGATCTTTATGGTGAATATTAGGATTTACGAGTTAAAGTTCTTATATTTACTTAAAGGTTATTTTATATGCAGTTAGAAAAAAAATACTACACCGTACAGGATTTTCAAGACTTTAAACTAATGCTCCGACATATAAGAGAGTCGGAAATAATAGCAGTCGATACTGAAACGACTGGTCTTAATCCTCGAAAGGATAAAATTATTGGATGGTCTATTTCAGCAGATGAAGGAATAGGATTTTACTTACCTACTCTAGTATGGAACTTCGAGAAAGGTACTTTAGATTTACAAAGTATTGACGGAGAATCTACTGAGGATCTATCAGTTAGATTACTAAATGAATTAAAAGGTAAAAAGTTAGTATTTCATAATGCTTCTTTTGATGTTCAGTTCATAAAAAACTATTTCAAAGTTGATTTACTTCCCTATGTATGGGTAGATACGGGTTTGTTGGTTCATACTGTTTATGAAGAAGGAGCATTTGGTTACGGTAACCCTTTTGGTTTGAAATCTATTGCTATAATGAATCAAAAAGCTTTAGGTTTAGATGTTGAAAAAGCAGCGAATGAAGAGCAAGTTGAATTAAAAGAAAGTATAAAGAAAAATGGTGGAAGTGTTACTAAAGAAAGTTTTGAAATTTATAAAGCTGATCTTGATATCCTTAGCAAATATGCTAGTGCTGATACTGACCTTACCCTTCGTATTTGTAATTTATATCTGGGTAAACTTAGAGATGAGGGCTTGGAAAAATTCTTCTTCGAAGAGGAGGTAATGCCAATATATAGAGAGGTCACTGTTCCTATGGAAGCATATGGAGTAGATCTCGATGTAGAACTACTTGATAAAGTACATGCAGAAATAGTAGAAGATCAAAAGAAAAATAAGGATATAGTAATGGAATCCTTATTGAAAATGAAGGAAGTTCAAAACTGGGTTAATCGTACAGCTGCTAATGCTTTTAGACCTAGTAATAAAGGTACATTTGCTCAAAGACTAGTAGAAAGATATTCTTTACCTTTACCTAAATCTGAAAAAACTGGTAAGTATTCTCTTACTGCAAAGAATATAGAAGAATTAGAAGATTCAAAAGTTAAAGAGTTTTTACTAACAGGAGAACTTGATAAATTACCTAAGGATGAACTTTTACGTATATGCCGACAGTTATGGAAAGAATCTAATGATGGTGAATACATTAATATACAGTCGAAAAAGCAATTAGGAGAGATTGTATTTGATTATATGGGAATTAATCCTCTTAAATCAGGAGCTAATACTAAGTCTGGACGAGCTAAGTTTGATATGGATATGGTAGAAGTTCTTGCGAACGATTATACTTGGGCAGAAAATTTACGTATATACAATAAATTATTAAAAATTAAATCTACGTATGTTGATAGATTTAGAGATAGACAAGAAAATGGAAGATATTATTTTTACTTTAAGCAAAATGGCACTGTTAGTGGTCGTTACGGTTCTGATGCTCAGCAACTTCCTAAGCCGCTAGAAGAAGGAGAAGATGCTCCTATTATTATGAAGTACGTTAATATAGTACGTGCTTTCCTAACTGCTGGAAAAGGAAGAAAGGTTATTGATGCAGATTACGAATCTCTAGAACCTCATTGCTTTGCTTCAGTATCTGGTGATAAGAAGCTTCAAGAGATATTTGCTAATGGTTGGGACTTTTATTCTTATGTAGCTATTCAAACTGAAAAGATGAATGAGCAGAAAGATAGATTTCCTAATGGAGTATCTGCTGATAAAAAAGCTGATAACTATCTTAAGAAGTTAGATGTTGTTGCTCGTAATAAAGCTAAAGCTTATTCGTTAGGAGTTGCTTATGGAATGGAAGCTTATGCTCTTAAAATGACGCTAGATGTTGATCAGAAGACTGCTGAAGGCTTAATAAAAGGTTACTTAGATGGTTTTCCTGGTCTTAAAAAATGGAGAGAGGATTCTAGAGAGCAAGTTAAGGCTCATGGGTTTATAAAAAACTATGTAGGTAGAACGAGACATATACCTAGAGTTAGAGAAAGATTAGATGAGCATGGTACATTTATAGATGGAGACGGTAAGGTAAAATGTAAGGTAATGAATTGGAAGTATAGAAAAGATAAAATGGAACCTACCTACTCGAATCAATACTATGCTGAAATTGTAGATTTTATTACAAATGAAGGTAGACTAGATTTTGATCTTTACGATGACTATTTCGGTAAACCTAAAGAACTAGTTAGAATAATAAAAGAAGCAGATAAATTAGAGAAAAATCCTAAACTTAAAGAAGAAAAGAAAGCTGTATTAAATGAAATCAAAGCTGCATTAGAAGATAGAGAAACACTCCTTAGTTTGTATAAAGATGATTTAGGAAATAGATGTAGAGAAGTAGGTAAAGCTAGAACTATAAGATCTTATAGAGATTATCGTAACGGATTGAATAACTGTCTTAACTTCCAACTCCAGTCATTAGCTGCAGCGGTAGTAAATAGAGCTGCTTTACAGATTAATAGAAAAGCTAAAGAACTTGGCATAGATGCTAAGGTTCAAGCTCAAGTACATGATCAACTGTTAATTAATTGTGATGAAAAAGATGTTGAAATGTTTGCTCCTATAGTACAGGAGATTATGGAAACTACTACTAAACTACCAGGTGTGACTCTAAAAGCTCCGCCTGAAATATCAGATAACTGGAGAGATGGCCACTAAAAAACAAATATGGATTGCAGGATGTAGCTTCTCAGCTGCTAATAAAGACTTTCCTAACATGCACTGGTCGCAAATATTAGCTGAAAAACTAGATTGTGACTATAATACTTTAGCTAGAGATAGTGCTTCAAATGGTTTAATAATGGAGCAAATAGATCATATTATAGATAATGAAAAACCTGATCTAGTAATATTTAACTCTACTCTTAATCCTAGAATAGAATTTCCAAGAAATAGGAAAAAGTATGATAGAAAATTAGGTATCTTTCAATTCTTTTATTATGATAAAGAAAAGCTTCCTGGTTTTCATTCTAATACTTTGAGTTATTTAAATCTAAAATCAAAGTTTGACAGCACCCCTACTAATATGATCGCAGAATCTGTTACTCATACTAATAGAATAAAGATAATGGCTGATGCTGGTTTATTAATAAAGTATATTCCTAGATTTTTAAATAATTATCTTGATAATTTTTATGACTTAGAATGGGAAACTAAAAAACAGGTTTATATGATGCAAGGTGTAATATCTAGATTAGAAAGAAATAAGATAAACTATCTTTTTATGCCTTCTCCTTCATTTCATGATTACAAAGACTATTTTAAAGGATTCGATAAACATAAAATACTTTTTAACGGAGATTTAAATGTCTATACTTTTTATGATGAGACTAACCCAGAAGATGGGTTTGGTCATTTACCTTTTGTAAATCATAAAACTTTAGGAAACAATATTTATAATCATATACTGAAGTATAAACTTTTAGACAAATACAAATATACGTTATGAGAATATTCATTACAGGATGGCAAGGTTTTATAGGAAGTCACTTAAAGAAAAGGTTGCAAGAACATCAGTTAACTTTTTTACAGAATGACTTAAGAGATCACGAAAAAGTCTCTGAAGAACTATTAGCCGCAGATCCTGAAATCATAGTTCATTTAGCTGCTCGAACTGAAGTAGAGCAAAGCTTTTATGAACAAATTACTTTCTCAGAAATAAACTATACCGGAACAGTTAATCTTATAGAAACAGCAAAGAGACTTAAGAATCTTAAGAACTTTGTTTTTGCTTCTACTATGGAAGTTTACGGATGGCAACCTATTTCTGATTTAATTAAAGCAGGTACTAATAAAGGTATTATTGCTTTCAACGAACAGACACCTCCTAATCCTAATGCTCCTTATGCAGTAGCTAAGTACGGCTGTGAGAAATATTTAGAGTATGCTAATAGAAGTTACGGTTTACCTTTTACATCTATAAGACAAACTAATGCCTATGGACGTAAGGATAATGATTTCTTTGTCACTGAACAAATAATTACTCAAATGATTAAAAATAAAAATGAAATTAATCTTGGGTATGGTACTCCTTATAGAAACTTTATCTACATTGATGACTTATTAGATGCTTGGGTTGAAATTATTAATAATCCAGATAAGGTAAATGGAGAAGTATTTTGTTTAGGTCCTGATAATGCTATAAGGATATCAGACTACGTAAATATTATAGCTAAAAAAATAGGTTGGTCCGGAAAAATAAACTGGAATACTAAACCTGAAAGACCTGGTGAAATCTGGTTACTTAATTCTACTAATCATAAAATTACTTCTAAATTAGGTTGGGCTCCTAAAGTTTCTATGGATGAAGGGCTAGATAGAACTATAGAACACTGGAGATGGAAACTTGGCAATATAGAGGAAAAGAATTCGTAATAGTAAGATTTACTATAGATCACTATACAAATATTAATGTATACGATCTAGGTTACTATACACCGTTCTTTGGTGATGATAAAGTAGGAGAATACCTACATAAAAATCCTCAATGTTCTATACTTATTTTAGAAGAAGCTGAAGTAGATGAATTTTTTAGAAGGCCGTTACTTACTGAATTAGATCCTTGGAGAAAAAAATATAACTTAAGTAATGAAGTAGTTATTTTTTATCAAGGTACAGGTCAAGAAAACTGGAAAGGTTGGAACACATACCTTCAGAAAATTCCTGAGTATATTACTTATGTTCAATCTCACACAGCTCCTTATAACTTAATTCATAACTGGATTAAAACATATAGTCAAGCTCATTTTACATACGAAGATTTAGAGAGTCTATTTATTCCTGAATATTCTTTATACCCTCATCCTGATTTAGAATTTAAACGTAAGTTTATAGTAATGGCAGGTAAACCTAGAGTTCCTAGACTAATGATGTTTGGAAGTTTATTAAATAATGACTTATTAAAAGATTCTTATTATAATTTTGGTAGAGAATATATCAAAAGATTTAAAGAATATATCTCTAAAGATTTAGCAGATAAAGTATTAAAGCATCATGGGTTTGAAAATTATAGTGGGAGATTAGAGATTGATTTCATACCAAGCAGAAGACCTACATTATCTAAAACTGAAGAAAGAGAACTCAGAGATCTACATAGAATGCTTCCAATGAAGGATATTCCTTATGATGAAAATGAAGATTACTACTATAATCCATATTTTATACTTCCTGATCCTGCTCTGTATAGAGATGTTTTTTGTGATATAGTTTTAGAAACTTTTAACCATAGAGGAGCATACGATGACGGTATATATGGGTATGCTAATTTTTTTACCGAAAAAATAATGAAACCTACTTTAACATGTAGACCATTTATGGTTTTAGCAAATCAACACTATCTAAAAGGATTAAGAGACAAGTTCGGATTTAAAACATTTTCTGACTACTGGGATGAATCATATGATGATGTAACTGACTGTAGAAAAGCTATAGATATTATAGCAGAGAATATGAAATACATTAATAGCTTATCCTACGATAGACTACTAGAAATACTTTTCAGTATGAAAAATATCTTAGTCCATAACAATAAAATAGCAAGACAGTATTTAGAAGGAGAAGAGCCATGGATAAATGTAATGAAGGACTTTATAGATGGTAACGGAAAAGCATGGAGAGGAAGACAAGTTATTTCTCCAATATAGTTGGTTCCTAAAGTTTTTTTTCTTATATTTATATTAAAGAAGGTCGACCTCAGAGCGAACTTAATTTTTTAATAACCGATGACCCTAGGGCATCATAAATACAAATGATATGAGTACATTATTTTTAGAACGAAATCCGTTCGACATTTTAGTAAGGAATTTTTTCCAAGACGCTAGCCAGTACAGACCGCTAGCAGAATCCAAATTACCACACCCAGTAGATATTTACCACGGAGAAGAAGGTTTAGGCATTGATATTGCTTGTACCGGTCTCATGAAGGATGATATCGAAATCTTAATTGATGGTAATATAATCAGAGTAAATTACGATAAACCAAAAGATGAAGACCCACGTGACTTTGTACTTAAAAGCATTGCACAGAGATCTTTTAATTTAGGTTGGAAAATTGATAGTAAATTTGATTTAAGTAAAGCAAAAGCTGACTTCGTAAATGGACTATTGAGAATATCTATACCTTATGCTAAGGGTATGGAAATAAAAACACTTAAAATTAGCTAAATAAACCTGCTCTGAGGTTTGATTTTCAAATATCTTATCGTATATTAATAATAAACGTTATTTAAATGGCAAATCCGAAAACACTAAAACCTACAAATGATCGTATATTGCTCAAGCCTATAGATGAAGGAGAGCAAACTTACGGTAATATTGTAATCCCAGATATGGGAAAAGAAAAACCAGAAATAGGCGAGGTACTGGCAATAGGACCTGGAAGACTTTCTGAACATAATCAACTCATTACAGTTAGATCTTGTAAAGTTGGAGATATAGTTATGGTTCCTAAAATAGGTACATTAAGAATAGATTTTGAAGGCGATGAATATTATATCGCTCAAGACAGAGAAATTTTAGCAGTTATAGAACAAGAACCTGAGATTGGTTTCGAATCAGATTAATATGAGTAAAAAAATAACATTTTCAGATGATGCTAGATTAAAACTAGCAGATGGAGTAAATAAATTAGCAGATGCAGTTACTGCAACGTTAGGCCCAGCCGGACGTAATGTCATATTAGAACAAGATATGGGTAACCCTACATCTACTAAAGATGGAGTTACAGTAGCTAAATCTATAGAACTTAAAGATAAAGTTGAAAATCTAGGAGCTCAAATAGTAAAACAAGCTTCTATAAAGACTGGTGATCAAGCAGGTGATGGAACAACTACTTCTACGTTACTAGCTCAATCTATTTTAGATGAAGGCTTAAGCAGAATTCAACAAGGAAGTAATTCAGTTGAAATAAAGAGAGGTATAGATCAAGCAGTTGAACATATAACTGGATTCTTAAATATAGAATCTAAAGAAATTACGGATGAAGAACAGTTAAAGCAAATAGCTACTATTTCTGCCAATAACGATAGTGAAATCGGTGAATTAATTTCCACTGCCATGGACAAGGTTGGTCAAGAAGGAGTTATTACTGTGGAGGAATCTAAAACAGGTGAAACATATCTCGAAACAGTCGAAGGTATGCAATTCTCCAGAGGTTATAAGTCTCCATATTTCGTTACAGACAATAACTCTATGCTTGCTGTTCTTCAAAATCCGTTTGTATTAATTACTGATAAAAAACTTAATCAGGTGAAAGAGCTACTTCCTATCTTAGAAGCAGTTTCTAATCAGAATAAATCTCTTCTTATTATTGCAGACGATATAGGGGGAGAGGCATTGAGTACCCTTGTGGTAAACAAGATGAGAGGTATTCTTCCAGTCGTAGCAGTAAATGCTCCTGAGTTTGGAGATAGAAAGAAAGCTGCATTAGAAGATATAGCTACTCTTACTGGTGGTAAAGTAATCTCTACTGAAAAAGGTATGAGGTTAGATAAATTTGATCCTGATTGGTTAGGTTCAGCTAACAAAGTAACTGTTGGTAAAGATAATACTACTATTATTGATGCTAAAGGATCTGAAGAAGATATCAATACTAGAGTAGAAGAGATTAAAAGTCAGATCGATGATACTAGTTCTCCTTATGAAAAGGAAAAACTACAAGAAAGACTAGCTAAGTTTATGGGTGGTGTAGCTGTAGTTCATGTAGGAGGTTTAACTGAAATCGAAATGAAAGAAAAGAAAGATAGAGTAGATGATGCTTTACATGCTACCAAAGCTGCTATAGAAGAAGGTATTTTACCTGGTGGTGGAACAGCATTACTCAGAGCAGCACTCTGGCTTTCAGATACTTTAACAGTTGACAATCAAGATGATCCTATTGAAGGAGATACCTTGACAGGCTATGATATTATTATTAATGCTTGTGAAAGACCATTCTATAAGATATTAGAGAACGCAGGTTACTCAGAACAAGAGATAGGAGATATAGAACTTAGACTAAAAGAAGAAGATGATTTCTGGTTTGGTTATAATCCAAGAGAAAAAGACTTCTTTAATATGTTTAAAGAGGGTATTATTGACCCTACTAAAGTTACTAGATTAGCTTTAGAAAATGCAGCATCAGTTGCAGGTACATTATTAATTACTGAAGCAGTAGTTAGTAAAGGTAAAGATAAAAAGAATGCAGCACCAGGAGTAGATCCTAATATGCTGTTAGGTTAAATTTAAATTTGATAAAGATGAGTGCAAAAGATGAATTATTTGAGCAAATTGCAAGTCAGTTTGCTATCCTTCAAGGAGAGAACGGCGGTTCTACTAAAGCTTCTCAAGCTAGAGCTAGAAAAGCAGCAGGTGAGATCAAGAAATTGATTACTCCTTACAAAAAAGCGAACATGGATGCTGTGAAGGGGTAGGGCGTTTTCCTCCCCGACGAAGTCGCCACGCGCATTTTCTAAGCCCTTCCCTTTCCGGAAGGGTTTTTTTATTGAATTATAGTTCGTATATTAATTTAATATTATGGCAATATTAAGAGAATATTAAGAGATTGCCTATTTATTAATATAAATCCTTTATATTATGAGAATATTAAGCAAAATACGATTAGTATTGGCATTTATGTTACTCATCTTAGGAATGATAACATTACATGCTAAGGAGGATAGCAAAGCTTTAGAGTTAAAGAAGAAAGCTATCTATTATGAGATTAAAGCTCAACTCGCGACAGAGGAAATAACATTACAGGAGGCACAACGCCTTTGGAAGAAAAAAGTTAAACAATTAAGAGAGAAGGAGGCTAAATAGCCTCTTTTTTTTGTTACTATTTATAAGAAAGTTATTGAATGTTACCGAATTTCTTAAATGATGACTACCTTAGAGCTATTTCCAAAGCAGGTATAAACATAAAAAATAAGGAAGCTACCAAAGATCTTGACGATATACTCCTAACTAGATTTAGGCATGATCAAGAAAAAATGCGTTCCATAGCAAAAATGCGTTCGCAATTGCTGGAGACAGTCCCTTTTGTAGACTTTGATTTAAGCTTATTTACTACTCCAAAATACTCAGTATTGCACGGACATAAGCATGGAACTCAAACATTTCTAAGTAGTGCTAAAAATGTTAAAGATCATACTTACCAATCAATAAATGTTAGATTTAATTTAGGTGATAAAAATTTTCCATCTGAACCTGCATTTAGGACTTCGCGTTCTACTAATATGAGATTCAATGAAAAGTATACAATTAAAGAAGAACTTACTAGGCATGCTGCTGATAGAATAAAGAGCAAAGATATACCTTTAATATTTATTACCCGAGATCCAATATCTTTATTCTTCTCAGGTCTTACTCAAGCATTATGGGCATATGATGGTAGGTACTATCAAAATGAATTCGTAAAATCTAATCCATATATAGGTAAAAAATTATTAAATTTAAGTAGTGACTTTGGTACTGAAAAAGGTATAAAAAAAGATAATATTGATTTAGAAAATCAAGAAATAAAAGATTTTTATCATAGTTACTTTCAATATATTATTTCTAATTATTCAAAACGTCTTACTGGAGATGTTCATTTAAACCAAATTGATTATTGCTTTAAGTATACTCAGTTGTTAGAATTGTTAAAGTGTAAAGGTTATGAACCTCTCATACGTATTATAAATTTAGATGAAATAGATTCAACACCATATCTTAAGAAGTTTTTTATTACTAATAAATTTGTTCTTGAAGACGATAATTACAAAGTCAATGAAAGTAACCCAAGACATTCAACTAAGCCAATTAAGAATATAGTTAAACAGGCATTTTTTGATTCAGTACATGATTGCTATAGTCATTTTGCTCCTATAGTAGATCATCTGGTAAGGTCAATTAATACTTTTAATTTACTTCACTATTCGAAAAATATAGTTTATATAAAAGCAGATAAAAATAATCGTCAAACCTTAGGTCAATATATACATTCAAGAAAATAATGATATCACTTTTTACTAGATTTAGAGGCACAGGAGCCCAATACAGCAATTATATTTATATTTCATCTCAGAAGGCTGGGTCAACTATGATTGCTCATACCGGTACTAGAACGTTTAATTTTGATGATACTAATATAAAAAAAATATTAGACGAAAGGTTTCAAATGCCTAACGTAGAACCTACTTTAAGACTTTTTATAAGAGATCCATTAAGAAGATATTTATCTGGATGTATTGAAAATATGTTTATGGATGTTAGAAAAGCAGGAAATTACTATAAATCTGATTATTTTAGCGAAACGTTATATTTTAAGAATAATAGAGAATGGTTAGACTTAAAAATGGAATGTGACGATAAATACGATGAATGGAATAATAGTCAATATATCTCAGAATCAGATAAAGAACTTGTATATAAGTTAAGTCAGTTATATTTTAGATACCAAGCTGAAACAGAAATTTATATACAAACACATACTATGCCTTTTTATACTGCTTTTTACGGTTTATTAATTAGAGAAAAAATTAACTTTGAAACATTGCATTTAGAAGATTTTAATTTTCCATTAACTAAGATGCAACAGAAGAATGAAAAACATTTAAAGCATACTAAAAAAATATATATAGAAACTGTAAATAAAGCTTTTGATGATGTAGCTAAACCAGCTTTATTGAATATGCTTGAAACTGAACAAGTACATTATGAAAAATTAAAAAAATTTATGAACGAAGAGATTGCTATTTCAGGTATTTAATCGTATATTTAATTATGAGGCACGTTTACTTTAATGAAAGTTGGAATGGAGAAGAATCTGAAAAAGACAATACTTACAAGAGAAGAATGGATAAATTCCTTAAAAATGCCTACTCCAGTACGCAACAGGAAAAAGTACAGAAGAAAAACTAAACATAAAAATAAAGGGTTATAATGAAACTTAAAAGTTATATTGATAGTATTGAGGATTTTCCTTCCAAAGGTATTTTATATAGAGATATACAACCTCTTCTAAATGATTCTAGAGCTTTTGAAGATGCTATACAAGGTATGGTAGATTTAATTGATATTGAAAACGTAGAATATTTTGCAGGTATAGAATCAAGAGGATTTATATTCGGTACTGCTATGTCATGGATAACTAATAAAGGTTTTAAAATGATTCGTAAACCAGGTAAACTCCCAGGTAAAATTTTATCAATAGATTACGATTTAGAATACGGTAGTAATACTTTAGAGATGCAACCAGGAGACGGAAAAGTAATTATAGTTGATGACGTACTGGCAACTGGAGGTACAATCAATGCAGCAAAACAATTAGCAACAAATGCAGGCTATCAAGTAGTAGATTTATTATGTCTATTAGATATAGGTTTGCTTAAAGAACATAATATTAAATGTCTAATATCTTATTAATATCAGCTACTAAGCTAGAGCATCACGACACCGATATAAATGGTATACCTATTCATATAATTGGAATTGGTAGAGTAAATGCAGCTTTAAATACTTATAAACTAATCAAAGAGCATAAACCAGATCATGTAGTAGAGTTTGGCTCATGCGGTAACTTAAAAGATCATAAGGTAGGAGAAGTATTAGAGGTAGGTAAAATTTATGATGACTTTTATGGAGGACCAGTTCCTAATCATTCACCAATAGAAATATCAGATTCAAATATTAAATTATTTTCAACAGATACTTTCTACGAACAAGGAGGAGTTTATAGTAATCATTATTCTGAAATGTTAAAGGAATGTGACATAATTGAAATGGAAGGATATTCTATAGCAAAAGTTTGTCAGACTGAAGGAATTTCACTATCTTTATACAAATGGGTTAGTGATGACGGTAATTTATCGTCCTGGATTCATAACGCATCAATAGGTTATAATAATTTTAAAAAGGTTTTCAATGAGCGATTCAATTAAAAAATGGCATGAAATGCAAGAAGAAAAAGGACAAACAGCAACAGGAGCTGGTACTTTTATATATGAGTCTCCTGATGGAGGTAAAACAGTAACACAAAGACCTTTCGCAGGAGATATATCAGAAAGGGTAGTTATTCAAAGTCCTCCAACTGAAATAGAAAAAATAAAAAAAGAAGCTTATTCTATTTTAGTTCATTATTCTGAAGAAGCAGTTCGTTATGCTAATAAGTTACTAAATGTCGACAAAGGATAAAGAGCCTCAAATAGATTACTACCTCGGTAATACTAGTGTAAATGCAATCTATAATAACACTATAGTTATAGACTCTTTAAAAGACTATTTAATTAACGAAGGAAACATTAAAGCTAGTATAGATCTTTTTAATAGAGAGATCGAATGGGATGCAATGTGGGATTTTGAACAGGGTAAAAGCAGAATACAGAAACCTAATTATAAGCTTTTTCTACTAGAAGTAGACTCAGAAGTAAAAGGTCATGTATGGTTCCACAACGGATATCTTCATAATATGTTTATATCTAAAACTAGACCAGATAATATATCAGTTAAATTTTTACAAGGTACATTTAACTTTATTCCTGAAGCTTGGATAGGTCTCAGGGTAGATGAATGGAATAAAAGAGCTCAAAGATACTTTGAAAAAGTTGGCTTTCAAAGAAATAATTCGTAAATTATAGTATGATATTACCCTATAATAATTTACTTCATTCTGAATCTTGGTTGAAAAACTATCTTGGTAAGAATTATTTCAAGAAAAAGTACGATAGGTTTATGTGGTGGCGTTCTTATAGTCTTAGAAAGAAGCCTTTAGATACTCTACAACCTCTACGTAAGAGAATAGAGAATGGTGATTTTGATTTAGGACCTTACATATTCGAAATAGAATTAGTTAAGCATAGAATAAATGAAAAGTTTCTAAAGCATAAACACGAAGATACTTTTAGAGAAGATACTCAGGTTGATAAGGCTCGTATCAAAAGATTAGAAGAGGATAGAGATAAAGATGAAAAGGTTAAACTAGCGGCACTTGAGAAAGCATTTGTGTTAGAGTTTAACATGACTAAGGAACAATACAATAGGGAGATTAGTAAACCTAATAAGTCAATTTTATCTTTTTATGATAAGATGGAAAAGAGATTTGGAACTAGAGGATGGACAAGAATGAAATCAGCTGTTCCTAAAGGATTAGTCTTAGCTAACAAACGTAATAGCTAGGCTATTTATAGTATATTAACGTTAATTAAATAAATTTAAATGAAAACAATTCTAATTATTGTACTGGTTTTAGCAGCGATTGCAGGAGCAGTATGGGTAGGTACGAAGTTTTTCGGACTTGCTAAAGATGAAGACAAAGATGGTATTCCCGACAAAGTTGAGGATGCTGTTGAAGATGCAAAAGAAGTTGCAAAAACTGTGAAGCGTAGAGCTAAAAGAGTTAAGGAAGAGTTAGGTGATGTCAAAGACGCTCTTAAAGACGTTGTTGACCAAGCTGGGGATATTAAAGATGCAGTAAAAGGTAAACCAAGAAAAGGTAGAAAGCCAAGAGCTAAGAAATCTACTAAGTAATGCAGCAACAATTAAATGTCGATATCTCGCAAACATCACCAGTTACATGTGACGAGTGCCCAGGATCGTATTTCGAACAAGCAGTCGTTATTAGAAAGGCTTCAGGACTCCTTACTGGTCAGTCCAAAGCTTCATACATACCTATTCCAGTCTTCAAGTGCACTGAATGTGGACATGTCAACTCCGAATTCCTCCCAAAAGAAATTCAATCCCTTGACTGATTCTTATTCCGGAATTCACGAGTATGAATAACAGAGGCCTTCGGGCCTCTTTTTTTTTGCCTATTTATAAGACGGAATTCCTATCCAAAGTCAGACAGTTTTATATGTCTAATTAAAATCAAACATATGAATTTTATTGAAACTTTTAGCTCTTGGGCTAAGAAACTGACAGATGTTGGAGTCAGCATTATTGCAT
>Ga0163109_10002460_pt1 | contig 14428 bp, 14 predicted proteins | sample CRUFie1St13metaG_FD_108704 | JGI IMG/M metagenome (GOLD analysis project Ga0163109, IMG submission 108704) | Marine microbial communities from the Costa Rica Dome - CRUD Field 142mm St13 metaG | ecosystem: Environmental > Aquatic > Marine > Oceanic > Photic zone | place: Costa Rica: the Eastern... | reverse complement strand
TCTGCGCCCCCTCCTGTTGCTGGACGAGTCGCTTTCCGCTGTGGCCGAGCACTATGTTCCCCGTGTCGGTCAGTTCCTCGCCATGCTCTCCGAGCGCATGGGTCTTGATGTGCTGGCGGTGAGTCACAACCCATCATTGGTCGAGGCCGCTACGAACGCCTACAGGATCAGCAATAAAGAGGGCACGGCGTCCTTCCGTAAGATTGGGAGGGCATAGTGAAGTCCGAGGGTGAGATCCGACGCAAGATCAAGCAGGCGCAGTTTCGTCATGTGAAGCGCGTGCTGTGTGGTCGGTTCCCTCCCGGTGAGGACTGGCCGAAGGACGAGGTGAGCAGGATCAAGGGCGAGTACCGTGATTTCTTCTCCAACTCTCCCCTCCACATCATCGCCAAGGACTTCCCCGACGTGGCCGCTCTCATGTGGGCCTTGGGGGAACAACCCGATCAACCCCTTGTGGTCAATGGTTCTCTCGTTGGTCGCATGGGTGGGGTCATGCTGTGGGCTGACTCCGACGAGGATGCGGACTTGGCCCGGTCCATGATCGACAAGATTGTGGACGCTGCTACCCGTGAGTCTGATCCCCCGGAGATCGGCACCAGTGTGGCAGTTATCACCCCAGAGACTCCGATCAAGAAGTCGTGGTGGCAGAGGTTGTTCGGATGAACGCCAACTTGCTCGCAGTTGTCCATCACGCTTCGGGTCGGATGCCCCTCATGCTTGACGGTGTTCCTGTGCCTCCAGAGGCCGCGCCGTTCCTGATCACGTCCAGCAAGAACTTGCTGTGGGTGGAACGCGCCTTCGGCGAAGGGTTTCTTCGTCTGGGTGTGCGCGAAACCACACTCGATGAACTGTACCGCTCGATGGTGGAGTCCATCGCAGAGATGGGTTCCGAGAGGGAGTGGGGCAACGTGATCCATGCGACCAAAGACGGTGTTCTGAAAGGACTCGCCTACCTCCACTCCTATGATCTCACGGATGCCTCGCTTCTCTACGGTGAGGACTTCGACATCTCGCTCGCACCTTCACTGCCCCGTGTACCTGCCGACTGGCTTCCTGCGAAGTGGGCTGTGCTTGTTCCGAGCCGGGAGTACGTCGGCACAGCTTTCATGTTCGGGAAGGGTCATGTGGGCGCGGTCGTTCACAACCCTTCCCGTGGAGTTGTTGTTCTCCGGTAGGGGGTCAACACCCCGGCGTGAGCCTGTACACATGAGTATGAATGATTGGCTTGCCCGTGCCCTGCTCTCCTCTGCGGAGAGTGTCCCAGAAGAAGCCGAAGGGCATTGTATGGGTCGCGGCCTTCCCCACTCCCTCGCAACGGAGATGCAGGTGGGGCTGTGGCGGTGTCCCAGCGAAGTGGCCCCCGATCCCGTCTTCATCAAGCGGTACGGGCCGTCTGGTCAGTCCGTGGAGCACTGGCTCTCTGTTCCGATGTGGTCACCCCGTGGCAAGGTCATCGGGGTGGAGTACCGTCGTTGGGATGGAGAGAAGGGGTCGCAGAAGTTCTTCCTCCCCGACTCTCGCTGGCTTCCGATCTTCACAGGCTTGGTCCCATCGACCCTCAACCGCATCTGGAACGGTGGTGACGTATGGCTGGTCGAGGGGTTGTTCGACCTTGCAGTGGCTCATGCGATTCCGAAGAAGGACGTGGCCCTCGCATGTGGGGGTGCCAAGATCACGCCCAACCAACTGGCCTTCCTACGCCGGTTTATGTCTCCCAGATCACAGGTGCATGTGTGCTTCGACATGGATGACACCGGGCAGAAGATGGCTCACGGCTACATCCACCCAGACACAGGCAAGCGCGTCTGGGGTGTTGCCGAACGGCTGAACAAGGCTGGGATCATCTCGCGGGTCGTGCAGTACCGGGGCGGGAAAGACCCCGGAGAAATCTGGGAGGCCGCAGGAACCAGAGCACTTCAACGCGCTCTTTCGCTCCAATAGGGGGTCAACCATCCCGAGGCAGCGGGTATCTGTCAGTGTCAACGTAAAGGAGTCAAGAATGGCAGTAGACATCTGGAAAGCAAACGACGAGATCCACGCGAAGATGAAGGCTCTCGTCGGTCAGTACCATCCTGACCTTGTTCTCGTTGTGGACGAGATCGTGGTTGTGTTCCGCGAGAAGGCAGGCAAGAGCGGGGGGCAGGTCGTTCTCGGCAACAGCAAGAAGGTAGCCGCTCTCGCCAACGCCATCGGCAACACCGACTACAAGTTCGTCATCGAACTCGCCGCAGATCAGTGGGAACACGAACTGACCAGCAAGCAGCGCGAAGCTCTGCTGGATCACCTGCTTACCGCATGCAGGTGTGAGGAAGACCCGAAGTCGGGTGACATCAAGTGTACGGTCGCCAAGCCGGACATCATGGCGTTCCGTGAGAACATCGACCGCTACGGAATGTGGTTCCCCGTCGAGGAAAAGGAAGACGAGGGGCCATCCCCGGTCGAGGAGATGTTCGGCACCGACGAGAAGTAGGAGCGTTTTCATGGCTCTCGATACGCGCTACCGTCCCCAGAACTACGACGACGTGATCGGCCAAGAGGCTACGGTCGCCGTCCTCAAGCAGTTCGTAGTCGAGGGTCGTGGCTTCTACCAGTCCTACGTCTTCTGTGGACAGCACGGGTCAGGCAAGACCACCCTTGGGAGGATTCTTGCCCGGTCCCTACTGTGCGGGACTCCTGTGGATGGAGCACCCTGTGACCAGTGTGAGTCGTGCTTGACCTTCCTGTCCGGCGACACGCATGAGTGCTTTGAGGAGTTGGATGCCGCCACCAAGAGCGGCAAGGCCGACCTCGCCCGCATCATCGAAGATGTGTCCTACTCCACCGTGTCCGGCAAGCGCCGCATCTACCTGTTCGATGAGTCTCACCGGCTCTCCAAAGCGGCTCTCGACGCTCTGCTCAAGCCGATGGAGGACAGTGCCCCCGGCTCCGAGGACAAGAGACTCGTCTGCATCTTCTGTACGACCGAGCCGGAAAAGATGGTCGGCACCATCTTTTCTCGGTGCGCTCCCGCGTTCAAGATCCGTTCTGCCCCTCTGGAAAGCATCGCCAAGCGCCTTGCTTTCATCTGCGATCAGGAGTCCATCTCTTACGACCAAGACGCTCTGATGTTGATCTCCGAGCAGTCGGAATCGCACATCCGTGATGCGATCAAGATGGTCGAGGGTGTCTCCATGCTGGGAGGCGTGACCCGTGACAACGCCTCCAAGTACCTCCACCTTGACTCCAACGACGATGTTCTTGATCTCCTTGGGGCAGTCGGCACGGATCTTCCCAAAGCAGTCGAGTGCGCCACCCGGCTCGCCAGCACCATGAGTCCGACTGGTGCCTACGCGAGACTGGCCGAAGCAGCCTTGCTGGTCTACCGGGTCCACCTCGGCGTGGGGGATGTCCCGATGAAGTGGGACCGAGACAAGATCACTGCTTTGGCTGCTCGCGGCGAGACTGTGTTGAACATCGCCCAGCGGTTCTCTGCTCCACCGCACCGCCCGACCCCACAGACTCTTGTTCTGGATACTGCTTCGGCTCATCATCTGTGTTGCACCGGGACGTGGACTTCTGGTACTTCGGTCGTGATCTCTGCACCTCCGCACCCTCCCCAACCGTCGCCTACAGCCTCGCCAGTGGTAAATACCGCTCCCGAGTCAGTCGGCGTGGGTATCATCCCGCATGAAACGACTCCAGCAACCTCCCCCAGCACCAAGAACGGTGTGTATGTGGACCCCCGCGCAATCGGGAAAGGTCCAAGGGACAGGGCTTTGCGGGAATCCAGCGATGGTTCAAACACACCAGAAGGCATCGACCCGACCTTCTTCCGCGATCTTGTGCGGCAGCATCTTCGGGAGATGAGGGGTGGACGCACGCGATGAGATCACATGGTTGGTACTGGAGTTGACCCCTCAAGGGGAATCCGCCGCAGAGGAAGGTCTTCTTGAAGGGGTTCTACGGGACCATTGTGATCTGGACCTCGGCCATCCGGTGTTCATCCCTTGTATGGCCTGCACTCACAAGGGCGTTCGCTCCGTTCTCTCCGTGATGGAAGGGTATGCCTTCGTGGCTTCCAGCGTTGATGACTCCTTCTTTCACAGGCTTCGCTCTACCCCCTACGTCCGCCGCCTCCTGACCAGAGGAACTGGGATCAGGAAGGTGGCGGAAACGATCCCCGACGCGAACATCCGTGACCTCCGACACCGCCTCAATGAGATGATCGGTGCAGAAATCGTAGAGGACATGGAGGTCCGTGTCGTTGACGGCCCCCTCGTTGGTATAGTGGGGAAGGTCGTTGAGATATACGACAACCAAGCCTCTGTGCTTGTCGAGATGCGGTCGCTCTACGCGATCAAAGACTTCCCGCGCTTCTTCTTACATCCGGTGAATGACGATGAGTAGCTATTGGTGTAGCCACATCGTCCTTGACCCGTCTGACATTGAGCGCATGTTCTCGACCGAGGATGGAATATCCTCGTATCCAAGCGCACATGAGGAGTTGTCAGACGAGTCGAAGGTCGAAATGGCGCAGGTGAAGGAAGTCCTGCACATGATCCCCGCACGCGAAGCCGACTTCGTGGAACTCTACTTCTTCAAGAAGGTGCGGCAGACCACGATTGCGGAGTTGTTCAACATCTCCCAACCCACGGTCTGCTACCGACTCCAGCGAGCCGCAGAGCGGCTGCGCTATCTGATCGACATGCCCGTACATGATGTGTGGCTCATGGAGCAAGACCTCCGTGGAGTCCTCACCGACGAGCGGGACATCAAGATCATGCTGGGAATGGTCCGAACGACCTGTCAGTCAGAGGTCGCGCAGGAGCTTGGGGTCACACAGGGTTTCGTCCGGCACAGGTATCTTCGCACCATCGACAGGCTGAAACGTATGCGCGGAATGGACCGGTACGTCGCTGTTTTTGAGCACGTCGCGGCGAATCTCAACATCCTCAAGGAAACGCATCGCAGCAAGTGGTCTGATCCTGTGGTGTACGTCGTCGCGTGAGGTGTCGGTAGTGTGCTTATTGGCTGACAAGGAGTAGACGGAGAACTCCTGATGCCCAAGAAGCCCTCTACGCACCGTGTTGCGATGGCAAAGCGCCTCGCATCGAAGTGGATCGAAGCGCACTCATCGCCAGAGTATAGGCTGACGATCTACCGGGGATCATCGAAGCCGAACAACCTTCCGGCTCTCCTGCGGTCCTTCCGTGACGGCAAGCTGCGGATCGCATCTGCGAAGCCTGTCCCTGATCTCGGCATCCAGCCAGAGTTCGACCATGTAGTCGTCCGGTCGAGAGACTACGAAGCCCTCAACGCGCTGGACGCTGCTGTTCAGAAACTCGGCTGCGATACGAGCGGGGTGTACTGATGGCGACCTTGGCGCAGTCGGAGTTCGTGTACCGATCCGGGTCAACTCCGAACATCTACACGTTCACCATCGTGTCCAACTCGCAAGGGGCCATCTTGGTGCGGGACATCCAAGACCCCTACGGTCTTGTGGTTTCACCCTACACCCAGATTCCCCAGAGCGTGACTACGGACATCAGCACTGCGATGTCGCAGGTGGAGACAATCTTGGCACTCACATCAGCCGTCAACGGCACCCTGTCCTTCGCCGCCGAAACCGAGAAATCCGTGACCTTCGCCGAGGCGTTCTCAAGCACCTCGTACCGGGTCCAGATCACGTCGGATGTGTTCGCCCCCTTCCGCATCACCAACAAGACCACGTTGGGCTTCACCGTTCAGGCCGGATCCACGATCACAGGGAGCGTCGGGTTCGACGTATTCGTTTGATCCTCCCGGTAAGGATTCTATGCCCCCGTGGGGGTGACTGGAGATTTCAATGACCACACTCCCTATCGAACGAACCGCATCGACCTTGCGTAAGGTCAAGACCATCCTTCGTCGGTCTGGCCTTTTGGACAAGGTCGAGCTTGGGGGTCGCGGCAGCGATTGGAGCGTCGAGGCTCCTGATGAGTCGATCCAAGATCAGGTTTCCGACGCGCTCCGCAAAGCCGGGATCAACGTCGGTGGCTACCGCACTGGATACGGCGCATGGGTCTTGAGCGAGTCGTACCAGACCGATGACTACGACTTCAACAACCCGGCGAGCCGCAGTCACTACGCCTCGGACTATCTGCCTGTTGAAACTCGGTCGGCATCCGAGCAGCAGGCCGAGAAGCTGGAGGCCGAAGCCGAAGCCAACGAGGCACAGGCTGATGCTGATCGCGAGAAGGCCGACGCCGCTCGCATGAAGGCAGCGGGTCTTGGTGAAGTCGCCCAGACCATCCTCAATCAGATGGGTGGGAACAGGGTGCTGGCGATGCTTGGAGTCAAGCGCCTCGTTGATCTCCGCAACGGCATCGGGATCGGCTGGCCCAACCGCCAGCGGTCGAAGGGCAACTACGTCGAGATCATGCTCAACGGGAGAGACTTGTACGACATGACCTTCTACAACCTCTCCACGCGAGGGAAGAAGAAGGTCAAGGAGTTCAAGGATCTCTACAACGACTCTCTGGCCGACACCTTTGAAGGTCAGACAGGGTGGTATCTCCGCATGGCGTCCGACAAGGCCGCTGCTGGTGGCCTCTACGGCTACACGAAGGGCACCCAGCGGGACGTGGAAGCGTCCATCCGCAAGGCACAGCGCCGCGCTGCCAGCATCGCCAAGACCCTCTACGCGAAGGACCAGCGGAGCTTCGCGTTCTTGAAGTCCCACGCGAAGCGGGCAAACAGCAAGACCGCCCGCCTGATCCTGTCGGCCATGTCGAGCATCGGCCCTCGCGTGGCTGCGGACAAGACCGCAGGCAGCGGTGATCGCAACAAGGCGTACCTCGACAGCCTCGACAGCCGGATGAAGGACAAGATCCTCAAGGGCATCGCCAATCACTATGGCACCACCGTCGCGGTGATCGAGGGCGAAGTCACCGACAAGGACGCCGAGGCGCTGTACGAGTACATCACCGACCGTTCTCGGATGCAGGTGTACCGCGACATGCAGTCGGGTCGGTTCGCCAGCACCAAGATGTCTTCCCTCGGCATCGAGGCTGTGCAGCCCAACCTGTTCTACATCTCCACTTCCGATGGCGACACCTACGGGCCGTTCCGCCGCAAGCCAGAGGCCGAGGACGCCATTGACGACCTGATGGTTCTGGACGACACCTTTGAGGCAGTCGCCGAGAAGGGCGACAAGGTTCTCAAGACCATCATCAACCCCCGCATGTTCCGGTTGTACACCCCCGCCGATCTGACTCGTCAGTACCGCACCGCCTCGCTCCTTCCTGTGGAGAAGGCTGCTGCGGGAGATACCGAGAAGCCCGTGCGAGAGAAGGTTGCTGGTGGCCTCTACGGCTACCCGACCAAGACCGCTCGTCTGGCACTGGTCGCCTGCTCCGATCTCCGAGCCTACGTCGGCGAGGTTGCCTACGGGCTTCACAGCCGCCGCACCGCCAAGTACGACCGGATCACCGGATTTCTCAAGGAGCATGGCAAGACTGCCAAGTGCTCCTACTCCCGCATGATCCTGTCCTGCTACCCCGACGCCCCTTCCTCCAAGTCCGCCGCGATGCCCTCGCAGTCGGTTGGAGCCTTTGTCGCCAAGGTTGATGCCGTGCGCTCCGAAGCCGGACTGTCCATGAGCGACGAGGATGAGAACGAGGAAATGTTGAAGAAGGCGTTCGTCCCTGACTCGGTGGACGGCTGGCTGGAGTGGGAAGTCGGCAGCGTCACTGCTGCCCACAAGGAAGCCTGACAGGAGGGTGAGAAGCGGTCGCTTCCACACCCCCATCCCCACCCCGAAGACATTGACGACTGGAACCCTGTAGTAGAGGACGGCGAGGAATGAGCAAGAACCAGCACGACAAGCAGGCGTACATGAACGCCACACCCATGCAGAGGGAAGTGGTGCGCCGTCTCCTGTGCGATGTGCTGGGATGTCTCCGAGCGCAGTACCTCTCGTACCAGACGAGTCACTGGCAGGTCGTTGGTCAGTCCTTCTACGGCAACCACCTTCTGTTCATGCGGCTCACCAAGTCGGTTCGGGATCAGATAGACCAACTGGCCGAGAAGCTGGTCAGCTACCTCGGTTGTGAGGTCATTGGCCTCACCCACCAGATGAAGAACATCACGGGCTACACGATGCAGTGGTCGCAGATCGACTGCCACCACAAGCGGGGCTTGCAGTCGGAGGCGGATCTCCAGCAGGCACTCAAGCGTGCCTACGATGGAATCAAGCAGGTCAACGCCATGACCCTCGGTCTGGACGACTGGATCATGGCAACTGCCAACGCGCATGAGGAGAACGAGTACCTGCTCCAGCAGGCGTTGACTCCGGTGCCGGGTCAGAAGCAGGCCAGCACCAACACCGAGCGGTACTTCTACAAGGCCACAGACGGCAAGTGGTACGTCGAGAACGAAGAATACGAGGAAGACTGGGAAACAGGCGAGCAGATTGAGGGGGAAATGACCCACTACGGGCCGTTCCCCTCGTTTGATGATGCCTATAAGTACATGCGCCGCAACTTCGCCAACTCCGGTGGCTACAGCAAGGACGACCGAGGAAAGGCACGACCCCCGCGCAACCCGGTGAAGCCGAGGCGCAGGTTCTTTGGTTCCGGCGCTCCGAGTGCCGAGGGTGTGTTCTACGACAATCCCGAGAAGAAGGAAGTGCTGGAGTTCGCTGACACCGGGGCCATCAGCAACAGCCCCGAGGTCGCGGCAGCAGCCTCCCGAGAGGACAGTCTCGACACCCCAGAATCCGAAGCTGTTGCGGAGGCTGGTGACGCACCCCCAACCCCCGTTGAGATCAAGGATGGGGTCGGTGGCGCAGCAGTGAGCACACTCAACCGGCTTGTCGTGGAATCAGAAGACCCAGACGCCGCCAAGGCAGCAGAAATCAACAGGACGCGCATGGCAGCGTGGCTCAAGGAGTTGGACCGTGGCTGAACCCAAGAAGAACCGCGCACGGAGGCCGATCTCTGATCGGGCCATGGTGCAGTACATGAGGGCTTTTGGCCGCACTCCCCGCATCAAGGATCTCCCCCTCATCTACACCGAGGTGGTTGATACTCTGGAGGGTGGAACCGTACCGGAGAACCTGCTGACTCGGTTCCGCCAAGCGGTGCGTGCGATGGAGTTGGAGGTGGACACTGACCCCTCCATCGTAGCTCTGGATGACAAGCCCAAGATCATCGAGCCGCTGCTCCGATCCTTCTCGTCCAGAGGGATGATGTCTTCGGCAGGGTGGCGTCGGTTCTCCGAAGCCTACTCGGAAATGCTGCGGACGTTGGTTGCTGACCGTGACCTGTACTGGTCGCCACGCTCCGTCACCACGGATGGTGTGCGGTGGGTTCAACTCCGCAACTCCAGCCCGAAGCAGCGTGTGGTTGAGCAGATTCGTCGGGATGATCCTGTTCTGTTCCAGCGTCTTACCGAGGACAAGCGTGAACGGGCAGCGATAGATGCGGCCATCACCGCCAAGATTTCTGCCACGGGCCAGATGCCTGCACGACGGAGGATCCGGGGTCGCTTCATGCTGGTAGGCGTCGAGGACGCCATGATCCCAGACACAGTCACGCTCAAGAACAGGGATGGCAGCGTCAAGGAAGTCCTCACACGGAAACAGGCTATCGAACGGCTGGATGATCCCGCTGTTGTCGGCGCACTTCCTGACGAGGCTGTCTCCGTATACTCCGATGATGGCAAGACACAGAACCCCAGCGAGTTCGCTGCTCGCGTCGATGCGGAGAACGATGCTCACAAGGGACTCTTGAAGATCAACTCTCTGGTTCGCCGCAAGAAGCGGGGGGCCACGGGGTTTGCCTACATCGACCCGGCGACCCTGCGGAAGATTTCGACAGAGGCGTTCGATGAGCACTTCGGCCCCAAGCCTGTGATCGAGGATTATGTCTCCCTGACGGACGACCCTGAAAAGAGCACCGCGCTCACCAAGATTTACCCTGTGGGTGATTACTACGGGAAGCAGGTCATCCTCTCTGGTCGGTTCAAGGGCTGGTATGTCTCTGATCTGGTCAACCAAGCGGGCCGTCTGATCGAAGGCTCGATTACCTACTACAACCCCGACACGGGTGAACTGGACCGCCGCGAAACCACGAACCCAGACGGTTCCGTGAATGTCCGCAGGATCACCGAACCCTACGTCACTGTGGACCGGGACCGGCTCTTGCTCACGTTGAGCCGGGAGAAGGGCGACAAGAAGGCCACTCTGGTCCGCAACGCCGTCCGCAACCTGACCAAGCTGGTTCCGAGCATCGTGTACGAGGAGTACACGGGCAACTCGGTCTACCGCTTCGACCCAAAGGACTTCGGGTCGATCCGAGATGCCATCGGAGCGATGGCTTTGTCCAATGCCGCTGCTCGTATGTTGAAGGCGTACTACGCACAGTTGCTCAAAGCAGAGCGGGCGACAGACGAGCGGAACCTCCAGCGATACAGCGCGGAAAAGCTGGATCTGAAACGCCCCCTCCGCACCCAGCAGGCACAGGCTGTCGCATGGCTCGATGCCAACGACAACACGGGCATCTGCGCTCTGGACACAGGCGTCGGCAAGACCTCTGTGGCCGTGGCAACGATGCAGAACCTCCGCGCCAAGGGCGCGACCGGGGAAGGCAACGGGCGCTTCCTGTTCGTCTGCAAGAAGGCTCTTTCGGGCAACTTGCCGAAGGAGATCAAGGAAGCCGTTGACGATGCGTCCGGCGAAGAACTCATCGCGATGACGGACATCATCACCTATCAGGAGTTCAAGAAGAACATCCTCGGTACGGCCAAGAACCCCTACAACCCGCCGCGCCCCTACTACGATGACTACGTTGCCATCTTCTTCGATGAGGCCCATGAGCGGTTCAAGAAGAAGTCCAGCGTCTACTACAAGGCAGTGACCGCATGTAAGGTCAAGCGGAAGGTTCTCCTGACCGCTTCCCCGATGGTTCGTTCGCCCAAGGAGGTCTTCACCCTCTCGGCGGTCGCCAATGGTATCGACCTCAACACCCGCGAGGGTCGCCGTGAAGAACGAGCCTTCGTTCGCCGGTACGCCGAGACTGTTGGTGGGCGTGTGGTTGGGATCAAGCGTGCTGATACCAGCCGAGGCACCTACCGGATCTATGCCCGCAAGGAAGCCCTTGAGGGGCGTGAGCCTGTCTCCTACGAAGAATGGCCCGGTGAGATGGACGTGGCCGCGACCCGTGACTTCAACACATGGGTCAAGACCAACCTGTTCCATGCGGACAAGCGTAATGTCTTGGACACCAGCCGTAAGGCGTACAAGGCATACGTCCGCGAGGAAGAAGCCGCAGGGAGAACCCCTCTCCCACGGAAAGAATGGCCCGGTTCGACGTTGAAGGACTTGAATCAAGTTCCCCCGGTCGCAGTCTCCATGACCCCGGAGATCGAGAAGGTTTACCGTCAGACAATGAATGAGGTCATCAAGGCACTCCGTGAGGTCGTGGCGAAGACGAGCAAGAAGTACAAGGGTCAGCAACCGTTGGGCAAGGAGGACTTCCAGTCCCTCGCTGTCGAGGCTGCGAAGGTCAAGTTGCGTCGGCCTCTGGCTCTGCTCACCAAGTTGAGCGACGTTCCCAACCGCGTGATCCCCGGTGCTACCAACCCGAAGTTGGAGCAGGCGGCGAGCATCATCGACAGCATCAGTGGTCGCACGATCCTGTTCACCGACTCTCCTGACATGGCCGAGGACGCCTTCAACCAGATGGTTGAATCCTTCGCAGGCAAGGGGAGCGCAGTCGCGTTCTCTGACAAGATCGTCGTGAAGCCCCCCGTGGGGGAAGCTGTTCGCTACGGCCCTCGTCGGTATCCTGATCTCAACCGCCCCCAGCCTAAAGGCAAGGGGCACATCATGGAGGTCGTGGACGGGAAGATTTCTGTCCGCAAGAACGACACGGGGCGCGACGGCCAGATCGGCTACGCACTCGCGGCCAAAGATGCGTGGAAGGTGGTCGTGCTCCAGCACATCCAAGCCAACCCCACTATCTCCACTCTTGTCCTCACGGGCACCTACGCTGTCGGCCAGAACCTCCAGAAGTTCAGCAACGTCATCCACCTCGACCGCGACGACTGGTCCAACGAGACGATGAAGCAGCGGTCAGCCCGCGCATGGCGTTCGGGTCAGAGTGATGTTGTCAACGAGTACACGCTGGACATGGTGTACCCGGATGCGATTGCCAACGACGACGCTGACAAGACTCTCGACCAGATCCGCGAGATCATCCAGAACATGGACGCCGCACTGTTTGACGAGGTGGTCCTCCAGTCGCAGGTGGAACGCATCGGCGAGGAATGGTCGCAGATCAAGAAGCAGCGGTCGATGCTCCACAAGGTGGACCGCAGGATGATGGAGCGAACCCTTTCCCCATACGCATCCCAACTCGGTAAGAGTGACGGGGAGGAGTAGATCATGGACAATCCAAACACCGTCGAGGAATGGGGTGCCTACATCGCCTCGTTGAATGGACCCAAACTGTTCTCGGTGGCGACCGCCGCCAACAGTCTTGAGTTCGTTCGCGAGTTGCAGGGTGAGGGGTTCTCCAACGAAGACATCACCAACATCCTGCTCATGTTCGCCATGCGCTTTCGGAAGGTCGATCTCGATCCGCCTGTTGGCCTCCCCGGCGAGTACCTGTCGTACACCGACCTGCTCGACTCCATTTCTCGGTAACCTTTCTATTCCTTTTCTCTGGTGTCAGGAGAATCCCCATGAAGACCATCACTGCTTCCGAGCGATCCACGCTGATCCGGCTCGCGTCCTCTCTCCCCAAGGGGGATGAGACTCGCAAGGCCATCCTTCACACCCTGTCTCACATGGTTCCTGTCACCGACAAGGAAGCAGGCCGCACTTGGGACGGCAAGGGTGACCAGAAGGACTACAACCAGCCCCCCGCTGTCGCGAAGGGTGGTCCTCCGACCTGCTACGAGCAGGGAGTCATCGAGCAGAAGGACACGGGCGGCAAGGGCACCTGCTACCGCCTTCACAACGACTACGGCAAGGCCAACTCTGGCAAGCCCGGTTCCGCCGAGCGTCGTGAGTACAACAAGAAGTACCGCGAGAAGTGGATGGACTCGGCTTCTATTTCCCGCAAGGTCAGCCCTGACGGACACGGCGGAACCATCAACCGCTGATACCTGCTCCCGGTATCTCTCCTATGCGAAGCCTCCCGGTAGAGTGATCCCATCACTCTGACGAGGAGGCTTCTGCCGTGTTTGCCAATCTTACCGAAGCCCTCAAGCGGCGCATGATCCAAGAGATTCGGTACTACTGGTCGAAGGAGCCGCAGTACAAGGACTCGTTGGTCCCGAATATCCAAGGTAGATACTCATTTGAGGAACGCCCCCAGCAGGCCATCATCCTCAAGGGCCAGTCAGCCAGTCCCTTCCAGTTGTCCGCAGATCACTTTCAGGGGACCATCGTGTCCTACTGCTATCTGACGAAGGTGTACGGGCAGCGTGGGACGAGCATCGAGTGGATTCGGGAGAACGGCACGGCCATTCAAGCGAACAACAGCACCTTCCCTTCGGCTCCCGGCGTCTACTACATCGAGATCCGGCTGGAGACAGTCGATGTCCGGGGCGTCCCAGAAGAACGTCTGGTCTTCTATGTGGACCCGCTGCTGGAGATCATTGACGAACGCGCCACCATGATCACGCCGACGCTCTATGAGGTCGCCTCGCAGTCGTTTCACCCCGGCAGTCTTCGGGTGTACGAGATGCCGGGGAACATCCTCTACTATGAGGGCACCAACTACACGGCTGATCCCACGACGGGCAAGATCACGCTCGCTTCTGTTCTCGCCAGCGGAACTTACTTGTCGGTGGACTACCGCTACACAGGCACCAGCACGGGTCCATTCCCGCTCCCAGAGAACGGAGCAAACGTCGAGGCCATCCCCGGCGTCGTCCTCGCCTTTGGTCGTCGCGCTTATGCTGGCGACATCATGGCGGTCGTGGTTGGCGACCGGCGTGAGGAAGTCGCCAAGGAGTTCGGGGGTCGGTGGGAGATGTCCGTGGACATGGACATCATGGCCCGTGACCTCTACGCGCAGGGTGAGATCACAGACCGGACTTTGATGTACCTGTACACCGAAGCACGGGACCGGCTCTCGACGGAGGGCATCGAGATCACACAGGCCAGCATGGGCGGCGAGGCCGAAGAAATCTACGACGAGAACGGCGACGACTACTTCTACACGGCAAGCATCTCGTTGTCGGTGATGACTGATTGGGCCATCCATGTTCCCATCGGGCGGACGATCACACGGGTCGAAACGAACACCGTGTCCGAGACAGAGATGGTGTCAGGACTCACCGATGACCAGTTGGTCGAAATGGGATCTCCCACGGGACTCCAGTACACGGCTGATCTGGGACTCCGTGATCTCCGCGACCCGTGGTTCCGCGACCGCACGAAGACCTACGATCTGAT
>Ga0163109_10002459_pt1 | contig 14429 bp, 13 predicted proteins | sample CRUFie1St13metaG_FD_108704 | JGI IMG/M metagenome (GOLD analysis project Ga0163109, IMG submission 108704) | Marine microbial communities from the Costa Rica Dome - CRUD Field 142mm St13 metaG | ecosystem: Environmental > Aquatic > Marine > Oceanic > Photic zone | place: Costa Rica: the Eastern... | reverse complement strand
TCCTGATGCGTTAGGGTATATTCCACCACATTTGTTAGACCCATCACATTTAACAGAACCAACTATAGTATTATATCGTAGTCTATCAATTCTGGAACTACTATCAACGGCACCTTGTTTATAATATTTCTTATTACTAAACTTAGAAGTTGTTTTACGTATGTCACACCCTTTCTTAATATCGTTAGCACAGTTTCCACCTCCGTGTCCATATATAGTGCCTGTTCCTTTTGATGTAGGCAATTTCATTTCATATGTCATTTTTCTTTTATTTTTTAAATAATCATTATAACCATAACTATATAAAGGTTCATTATTATTGGGTTGTAATCCAGATTTAATAAGATATTTATTTGTTCTTTCTTTTGGGCAATGAACATTTTCATATACTCTATCATCTGGTAGAATAACTGTATGAAGGGTACCCTCTCTACCGTGTTTTCTCGTAGTGCAAGTCCCACTATTTACACATACAGATTTAGCATTTTTCGCAATTCCTATATAATTACATGGCTTACAATTATGAACTTTCCATCTTCTTGACCAATACATATATTATTTATCAAGAAAATTAATTATCCATAATTATTATATATGTTTAATATTGTAAATATTGTTTTGGTTATATTTTTATATTTAATCATAAATAATTTATTATTTTACAAAGAAAATTTTGAATGTAATGTGAAAATGAATTCAATGGAAACTTGTTTTAGAAGAACACAGAGACAAAATGGATTAAAAATTAATGAAGCTAAAAAATTAAGAAAAGAAATTAATAAATCAATTAAAGATATTCGTGCAATGGCACTAAAACAAGAAGAAAAAATAGCTTCAAATAGACAAGGAGTGAATGGATTATTAAAAAATAAATAAAATATTGATATTTAATATATGCTTACCGATAGTGCAATTAAAATTCTTGGCGCGTTAGCAGTAGCATTTGGAATGTTCTATATATTTTCTAATAGAGGTGTTGTTGTTGAAGGTGCTAAAGGTTGTAGTAAACAAGCGAGAAATGTAGCAATAACACAACAGGGTGAAATAGATAATATAAATTCCAATAATAGAATTATGAAAGCAGAATTAGAAGAATTAAAGAAACAAATTATAGGTTATAAAGCAGAAATTAAACATAATGAACAACAATTAAAACAGATACTTGCTGAGAAAAAGAAAGATTTACCAAAAGATATGCAAAAATAATCAATCATCTTCATCACTTAAATTTGTTTGTTCATTTATTTCAACCATATCATATCCCTCTCCATGAATGTAATTCTCTGACCAATTTAAAATAGTATCATCATTCATAATATCATCATTCATATCATATATAACATTTTTATATCTCATATAAGAATTGTATGTATTACAAAATTCGATAGGTATAGATATAAAACTCAACATAATACACGCAAAAGGGTATGTAAATCTAAATGTATAATAGATTATAAATATTCTTAGTGAAACCAATTGGTATAAAAATAATCTACATAAATTATATTTTTTAATAAACAGGTTAAGATTCTTTAATTTTTTAATTTGGTACAAAGAAAATGTAGTAATTAATAAAAAATTATATATAGACAATAACATAGAAAAATAAAAAGGATATATAATGCCATTATATCCCTCATCAATATAACCTTTTACACTTAAAGGAGTACAAGATGTATAATTTTTATGAATATATCTATCATAAAAACTAATACATTTTTGTTTAGTGTGTGATACACCCCCGTCTAATAATGTTATAAAATCTCCATTTTCATCATTTAAATATACAATTAAACTTATAATCGCTGGAGTATAGTATATTAGTTGAAATAATACTGTTGTCCTTATATCTATCACTGACTCTCTATCGTGAGTTTTGCGTATAATATATTCAGTATGACATTCCATGCATATATTTTCACCCGTTTGTCCTCTCGAAGTATTTCTCCATTTTTGTAAGCATTCAATATGTACATATTTACTTGAACCAGAACAACGACAAGGAGAAATTAACTCATTTAATGTATCTTCTTCATCCAAACATATTCTACACATATAGCTATCTGTATTCATTTCAGTATATTTTTCCATAATAAAATAATATATTTTATTATTAAATTAATTATCTTGTTTAATAATATATAAATGGGATTACCAATAATGAAAAAATTAAAAAAAGATGATAGTGGAGGAAAAAATTTAGGTTCAAGTTTTACAGGCCCAGATTATAAATATCAAGATTTTATTAAAAGCACTGATGAAATGGGTATGAGTGGTGCTGGAAATTTCAGCGCATTAGGCAATGATATAGCAGGAATGATTAGTTATTCTCAATTATTAATAGAAGGTAGTGGTAAAGCACGAAAAGGGGGTCCTTTAGGTAACAAGTTCTTTGTAAAAACAGGTACAAAATGCCAACCTTCGAAAAAAGTAGGTGGAAAATGGAAACCGGTTGGTGGTAAAGCCGATCGTTATTTATGGTTAGATAATACTACAAAAGGTAAGTTACCCTTCATTTCTGGAAAAAGCCCGTTTAAAGGTTTGGTACCAGGAATGATAGAAAATCTTGGTGCTTTGAACCCAATGGGTATAATGGCAGGCATGGTTGAAGGTTCTACGCCACCGTGTACAAAAATTAGACGAAGAACAGGACCATTTAAAGGTGGTAGAATGAAAACAGAAAGTCACTATGTTGCCGTAAAAGACCAAGAAGGGTTTCAAGCAATGCACAATTTTTTAAATAAAAAACAATCAATGCCTTCTACTCAATTAAATCTTACTAACAAACCTTTTGTAAATTTATATAATGCTGGTTTTGGACTTCTTTTACTATATATTTTATTTAATGTTATGAAAAAATAACTATTTTATTTATATAGAAGCCATAAATTCTTTTTGTAAATTCTCAGGTATCATATTAAAATCGATTAACAAACGGTTTCTATTATAATTCTCTTCTACATTATATATTTTTAATTCCTCTTTAAAGAATTCTCGTTCATTATAGTATTTTTTTGCTTTTGCTTTTCCTCTTTTTTGTGGAAAAACAGGAGCTATATTATCTGATTTATCACCCATTATAATTTTTACAAACAAATCCATATCAGCATTCATTGTTGAATTCTTCTCTGTTCTTATTGGTTTCAATTTAGCATTATATATTTCTACTCTATCCGTTATCAACTGCATATAATCCGTATCACTTGTAATAATAGTAATAGTATTTTCTTTTTCTTTTAAATAATGCCGTGTTATCAAAGCCACACAATCGTCCGCTTCCAAGTGTTTATGATATAATATCTTTTCTACACCAGCCTTCTCGAACAGCTCATTATATGCCATTATAAAGAAGGGTTTTATTAATGTGTTTTTTGCCCTATTGCCTTTATAGCAATCCAAATGTTTATTTCTCCAAATATCACTACGTGGACAATCTTTTCCAACCATGAGTGTAGCATTTTCTTTGGACAATAATTTTGGTAACTCTTTTATCTTTTCCACAAACATCTTTTTGAATTTCTCAACAAATTCAAGGTTTTCTATAGGATTATTCATTGGTTCATCTTTATGACTAAGACGCCACCATGACAATAAAGCATGATATCTATAGAATACAAAGTAACTGCCGTCTATGATTATGTAATTAGTCATTTTACTTACATAAATGTAAATAATTTTAAATCAATTTTAAATCAATTTAGATAAAATATGCTTTACTTATATATATATGTCTAATTACCAAAAAAAATTCTCATTCCATCAAAGAAAAACAGAAGCTGGTAGAATAAGAGAAAAATATCCCGATAGAATCCCTATTATATGCGAAAGAGCAAGAATGTGTTCTGATAAACAAATAAAAGATTTAGATAAGCGTAAATATCTCGTTCCCAAGGATTTAAAGCTTGCCGATTTTATGTATGTTATTAGAAAAAGAATGAAATTAAGTCCTGAAAAAAGTATTTTCTTATTTTTAGGAGAAAATAATTTAGCACCTTGTAGCGCTTTATTGGGAGTTTTATATGACGAGTACAAAGAAAAAGATGGATTTTTGTACATAACATATAATGGTGAAAGCACTTTCGGTTAAAATTAATATCTTTATAGTTAATATATGCCTGGATTTATAATCAATCAAGATCGTGCTAACCATTCTGTAGGTAATGGTGTAAAACCTGTTAATAAAATTTCTACTTATGAGAATTTGGATAAAAATGTAGGTCCAACTGCTTTATATGATAGTAGTCTCGCAAGAAATAACGCCATTAGAAGAAGAATTAATAGTAAAGCAAAGAGAGCACAGGTTTTTGGTGTTAACAATCAAGTTAAACAAATTAGTGGTGTGCGTAATGATTCACAAAATCATACATTCTTTGTAGGTTTATTCCCAAGAATGAAATTGAATCACTCAACCGCTTAATTTAGCAATATATTTACAATAAATAATGTTTATTTATAATATATGTATTCTTACGTAGTTGAATTCTTAGGAACAGCTTTATTTCTTCTTGTTATTTTGTTAACAGGACAAGCCATCCCTATTGGTCTTGCTTTGATGGCAGTAATCATGCTTGGTGGAAAAGTTAGTGGCGGACACTTTAATCCAGCAGTTAGTGTTATGATGTGGAGAAAAGGTTCGTTAAAAATGGCTGACCTTGCACCTTATATTATCGCACAAGTTTTAGGAGGTTTGGTAGCATTGGAGCTATCTAAACATATCAAATTGTAAATATTAATTATTATCTAAATAATTAATATATGAATTCACCAGTAAGTGATAATACAATTAATCCAAATGAAACAGCAAAAGGATTTATGAGATTTACAAATACATTAAAAGAAAGGGGTAATGCGTTAGCCAATACAGTCGATGCGGAAAAAAATAAACTACAAGGAGAACTTACTCAAGATTTGGCAGAACAAAAAGAGAAAGCAAATACGCGTTTTAGTGCTATTAATCAGGGAATTAGTGAACAAAGAGAAAAAGCAAAAGAAATGATAGCTGAACAAAAACAAAGAGCAGAAGAGTTTAAAGCAAATAATCAAGATTTAATTGATAGGGAAGGACTACACGGGCGATTAAAACAGGGTACTGAAGGATTACAAGAAGGTGTTGGAAATGCTTATCAAAAAACTGTAGATGGTTATAAAGCTGCCGGTGAAGCCAAAGATGTAGCAACAAATGCGGCAAAAGAAGCACACGCAAAAACATTAGCAGCAACAGTAGAACCACAACAAGTGATACAAACACAACAAGATGGGGCAGGTCGTCGTAGAAGACGCCGTAGAAAATCGCGTAAAAAAAAGAAAAAATCTAAACGCAAGTCTCGTAGAAAGAAAACGCGTAAGAGAAAAAGTAGAAAATCAAGAAAGAAAAGAAGAAAGAAGAGTAAAAAAAGTCGTCGTAGAAGACGCCGTTAAAATATTAGTTAATAATTTAAATTAATATTTTAGGAAATTACTCTTGGAGCAATATTCATCGTTATCAACTCCTGAAACAATAACTTACAAGAATATGGTATTTGATTATATTTGAAATGCGTCGAATTATTACAATATCTACATAAATGTATCTTCTTTTCATCATTAAATGTTGCTATCATACCACATTTCTCACACGTATATACCTGATAAGTATCACTCGCATGATATATTCTATCCTTCGTGAATCTGGCTGCTCCATGACTTACCATACAATCTCTTTCCATCTCACCAAATCTCAAACCTCCTTCCCTGGACCTACCTTCTGCTGGTTGGCGTGTTAATACTACCATAGGTCCAATAGCTCTACTATGTTCTTTATCGTCAACCATATGTTTCAATCTTTGATAGAAAGCGGGACCGATAAATAAGGATGTTTCGAGTTGTTCGCCAGTCATCCCATTGTATAATATTTCATTACCATTCTTTTCAAATCCTAATTTCATCAACTCTTTACATATATCCTTAATAGCCAATTCTCCATAACTCGTTCCATCACCAAACATTCCTAATTCTAATAATACTTTACCAAGTAATGTTTCTTTTAATTGAGCTATTGTCATTCTGGAGGGAATACAATGTGGATTGATTATAATATCTGGTCGAAGCCCATCTGCCGTGGTTGGCATATCCTCACTTGGAAGTATTAGACCAATTGTACCCTTCTGTCCGTGACGACTTGAAAATTTATCACCGTGCTTAGGTTTCCTATATGTTCTTGTTCTTATCTTAGCAAAAGTATAACCATCGCCATTTGTATGAACATAATTTTTATCAACATATGTTTTTTCATGTGTCCTATAAACACGACTAAGGTCTTTGTATTTAATAACTTTAGTATGGTCGTTCCTATTCTCTTTAATAGGCACTATTTTTCCAATAATAACATCTCTATTTTCAATTAATGTGTTTTCGGGAATAACACCATTCTCATTTAATTTATCATAATTGGCAAATTTCATACCTTTTGTTTTACTACGATCAGGACGACACCTGATCTCCTCATCTCCTTGTATTTTCTTATCTTCATCTTTTTCGGTATGATAAATAGTAGCCGAAAATAAACCTCTGTCTATACTATCTTTATTAAATATGATACTATCTTCCTGATTGAAACCGGAATAAGTAGCAATCGCAACAATTACCATACAACCTGACGGTATTTTATTTAGATTGATTATATTCATAATTCGTGTATCTACGAGTGGTCTACACGTATATGTTTGGACATACGCCGTTTTATCCATTCTAACCTTGTAGTTTGAAGCAAACATACCCATAGCTTGCTTACCCATAGCACACTGATAAGTATTTCTTGGTGATTGATTGTGTTCAGGAAATGGAATACAACTCGCCAATATTCCAAATATTGTAGATGGATGAATTTCACAATGCGTATATTTATAGTAAAACTTTTTTTCTTCGTTAATTGACTTTGGTGTCATCGCTATTAACGAACAATTTTGTTCTTCAGGGTCAATATATTCTATCAATGAATTTTTATACTTATGATTAACTAACAAGTCGTCCCATTTAAAGTTATTTGTTTTTATATCCTTTATCATCTTTCTCGTTAATAATAATTTATGATTATTCACCTTAAATACAGGTCTTGTTAGTCTACCAGCATCATTACATACCCATATAAACTTTCTTTTATAGTTGAAAATTATACTTGTGTATATATTAATAATGCCCTGATATTTCTTTTCTTTCAAAAATTCATATGTCTTAACAGGATCCTTAGCAACACCTATCCAATTACCATTTATAATAATTTTAACTTTATTGAATAAACCTTTATCATTTCCTTCAAATTCTTCTAATGGTGTATTAAATGGTTTAATTATATCATATAATGGCATTATATCGGAGTTAATAGTTATATGTGCTAAGTAAGACAAATTTTTAACAACACCTACTGATTGACCTTCTGGACTTTCCGCAGGACATATAAATCCCCATTGTGTATTGTGTAGTTTTCTTGGCGGAATCAATTTGCCACTTTTATCAATTGGTGTATTTATTCTACGTAAATGACTCAAACTTGAAATATAAGTTAATCTACTCAATACTTGCGCAACACCAACTTTATTTGAATTTGTATTTTTAATTCCAAAATCACCTGTAGCCAATGCTCTCTTAATACCATTTTCTATCGTAGTTGATTTAATAATTTTATAAATATTTGTTTGATTTATGATATTCATATAATCATCGGTTGATTTCCAAGAACCATTATTCATTTCGCGAACCGTTTGTTTTTGCATATCTTTTACAAGTTTATTAAAGTAATTACGAAATAAATTATTTAATAATGTTCCAGCCAAGTCAATTCTTTTATTTTGATACGAATCTCTATCACTAACAGCTTTCCATCCAAAACTTGTCTGTAACAATTCATTTGCCATATATCCCAAAAAGTATATTTTTTCTAATTGTGTTCTACAATGTGGAAATAAGTCATTATTCAATACGTCAGTCGCAAATTCTCTTTGTTTTTGCGCACCTTCTTCTTTTGACATATTTATTGGTGAAAACATAACATTTTGAGTTACATACTTTACACAATCTTCTTGTGTTCTGTATTTATTTGCCTCAATAATTGATGCTTTCAAACCATACAACATCTGTTTCATATTAACATCATCTATATCCAATATAATTTTTTCACATATTTCTTTATCACTTACAACACCTAAGGCACGAAACAATATAAATAATGGAATTGGTTGTTTTATTCTTGGGATTTGTATATAAATCGCATGACCAGAACCATTATTCTTTGTAGCTATCATTAAATTTATTTGTTTTGGTGATATACACTTGTTAATTGGAACTGATTTTATTTCTGCTAACCAAGACCATTTATTATTATTTTTTTTGATGTCAAAACACATAACACAATTTTCTCTTGCTCTTTCCTGTGGTAAAACAGTTTTCTCTGAACCATTTATTATAAAGTAACCACCAGGATCCGCATAACATTCACCAATAATATCTGATGTTAAATGCGAATATTGAGTCAATACACATATTGATGATTTTAACATAATGGGTAATTTTCCTATATGAATCCTTGGTAAATTTTTATAAAGTGTCTCTACATTTTCTAAGTTTTCACCACTTCTTTTTATAATTTGAAGACCAATATCAATTGTTTGTGATGAAGCATATGTAAAATTTCTTAATCGCGCTTCTTGTGGAAACATTAATTTGGTAGCACCATTATTCTCATGAATTTGTGGTCTATATATTTGATAATTATTGAACGTAGCAATAATTTCTAATTTATATTTTCCTGTTTCAGCATCCTTAAAATGATCAGACTTAATATGGACAGGATTAAACATTTTTATTGTGCTTTGTATTTGATTATTCACAAAATGATTATACGATTCTACCTGATGTCTCACTAATCGTGCAAGGTGATGTCCCTCAAAATATTTTTCTATTATATTCCATGACATGGAAGTTTCATAATTTTGTGGTTTACTTTTTGCCGATTTCATCTTATTAATTTAAATAACTTCTCTTTATTTAAATCAATTTTATTATAGAATTATTATCTTTCCATTTTTATTAATATTATTATAAAATACTATGAATAAAGATCCTTCTAATAATAAAATAAAATTTGTTCTACCAAAAAAAAGTAAAATTAAAAAACCTCCCCTACTATTATGCAATAACCCACATAATATTCATCAAAAATTGTTTAGAAACAACACATTAAATCATATATATACAATGAACCGCTTTAAACAACACTTAGATTACAATTCATATAATATAAATAAGGATAGAAAACGAAAACCCTTGAGAAATGATTTATTTAAAAAATGGGTCCAAGATATTGATAAAGATTATGATAGGAAATTTGGTAAAAATCACTTATTTATAGATGATTTTGATTTTGATTTATATCCTGAAAAACCAAGACTACCTAACATAATTGAAAAAAGAAAAGTAAATATTAATGTAGAATTAAATAATTTAGATGATTTAATAAAATTAACTGATAAATATCCCATGGCTGTAGATGTTGAATATAATATAAATATGCAAGCCATTCATAATATAAAAATACCCGTTACAAAATTAAATAATATGATAGGCATGAAAAAATTAAAAGAAAGTGTATTGGATCAAATCATTTATTTTATACAGGATTTACATTTAAATAATAAAGATTTTATGCACACTGTTATCGCCGGACCACCCGGAACAGGTAAAACAGAAATCGCCAAAATTATGGGAGAACTTTTCTCTAATTTAGGTATTTTAAAAAAGAAAAAGTTTAAAAAGGTAACAAGAAGTGATTTGATTGCTGGATATTTAGGTCAAACGGCATTAAAAACAAGAGATGTTATAAAAGAAAGTCTTGGTGGTGTTTTATTTATTGATGAAGCATATGCATTAGGTAATCAGGAAAAAAGAGATAGTTTCGCAAAAGAATGTATAGATACACTATGCGAAGCTCTTAGTGACCATAAAGATAATTTAATGGTTATTATAGCTGGTTACGAAAATGATTTAAATAAATGCTTTTTTTCATACAATAAAGGTTTAGATTCCAGATTCACATGGAGATTTAAAACAGATGATTATAATGCTAATGAATTAAATCGCATTTTAAACAAAAAAATAAATGATATATCTTGGAAAAATGATAAAATTAAAAATTCATGGTTTGAAAATAAAATGAAATATTTTTCATATTATGGTAGAGATATGGAAACACTATTGGCAAAAATAAAAATAGCACATAGTAGAAGAGTATTTTGTTTAGATGAAAAAGAAAAAAAACATATCACACAAAAAGATTTAGATAAAGGATTTGAAATGTTTTTAGATAATGATGAAGTTAAGAAAAGAGATACCACTAATATAATTAATCACATGTATTGCTAAGTTAAATAATAATTACTTTTCTATCATTAATTATTATTATGAGTACAAAGAAAATTGCAATCAATCCAGAATTTTTTAAATTAACGAACATCTCAAGTAAAAAAAAATCTAAAAAGGAAAAAAAAGAAAAACCTTCAAGCGATTTAGTAAAAAAAGACCTAAAAAAACAATTGATTAGTAAAGTTAACGAACACAGAAATAAAATTCAAAAAGAAAAAATTATTAAAGAATCAAAAGCTGATGTTAAAGAAATACCAGATAATATTGACCAAAGTTTAGAATATCTAAACAACTTAGCGAAAAAAAATGTTGAGAAAAAAAGAAAGAAGAGAGAGAAAAAAAAGAAAAATAAGACATTTAAAATTACAGACTCTAATTCTTCTTCTACTGATGGACAACCACCATACAGTAATTTAAAAAATTCCAGTAGACCAACTTATTCACAATGGAGAAAAACCTTAAAAAATAGAGATGATGAACCAAAACCTTTACCAAAACCCACAATATCTTTTGGAGAAGGCGATGATATCACAACCGATGTTAAGATTTTTGAAGATAGTTTTGATGAAAGACAGAACAAGCTTAATAATTTAAAACAGACTCTTGCAACAAATAATAATGAAAATAAAGAAAAGAAAAAAGTTAAAAGAAAACATAAAACAGTAAGACGTAAAATCACTTTGGGGAAACATAAAAATCGCGTTGGCGTACTTATTAAAAATAAAAAAACAAGAAAAAATGTTAAAAGTGAAATTGATGTATTAAAAAAAAAGTCTATCAATCAGATAAAAAAATATCTTAGAAAGCATAATTTTATTAAAATAGGTTCCTCCGCACCCAATGATGTTTTAAAAGACATGTTTGTAGATTTATACACTTCTGGAGATATTTATAATAAAAGTCCTGATATATTACTACATAATTATATTGGTGAACAAAAATAATCTATTTTAAAAATTAATATAAAGAAGGTTTTTTATATTAAATTAATATAATGCCACCCAAGAAAGAAGATGGAATGTATCATCATTATTTCACTTTGTTAAAAAAATACAGAAAAAAATACGGTAAAGTAATGTTACTTTATCAAGTCGGTTCTTTCTACGAAGTTTATGGTTTATATGATAATAACGCCAAAGAATATCTTAAGGATTTCAATGACGCTAATGAATTGGGTGTTATTGCTGAAGTTAATGTTAATTTAAGAGCCAATCAAAAATATAACGGATACACTATTTCTATGGGAGGATATCCTCTTCTTACACCACTTGTAAAATATATACCAAAACTATTGAAATTAGGTTGGACTGTTCCTGTTTGGAGACAAAGAGAACAGAAAAAATGTAGTTCAAGATATGAGTATAACGTTTTCTCTGCTGGTACTTCTTGGTTAAATGATAATAATAATTTATCTAATTGTTTTACTGTTTGTTGGCTGGAACAATATAAAAGTGATGTAGAATCTAAACTTCCTTACCTATATTGTGGATTAGCTAATATAGATATTTACACAGGAAAATCTAATTTATATCAATTCACATATTCTAATAATAAACTACATAATGTTAATGCTTACGAAGATATTGAAAGATTTAATTCTATCCATAAACCTCGAGAAATTATTTTTATACATAATTATGGTAATCAGTCATATATTAATGATATAATACAATGGTGTAATTTAAATCCTAACAAATTGCACATTATATCTATGAATGATAATAATAGTGAATATTATAAAGAAATTAATGCTTGTCAAAAACAGGTGTACATTAAAGATATCTTCAGGACTTTCTATCCAAAATATGATTTTAATCAAATAATGAAAAGCACTATGCTTGAAAATTACCCTTACGCACAATACAGTTTCTGTTTTCTATTAAATTTTATAAAAGAATGCGATTATCTATTGACAAAAAACTTACATACTCCTATTATTGAAACAGTAAATGATAAACTTTTATTAGCCACACATTCCTTGAAACAATTAAATATCATTAATGTCGAACGCAATAATACAACTTCAAGTATTAACAACCTTATTAACAAAACTTCTACAAATATGGGAAAACGAAGATTTTATCAAAATATTACACACCCATCTTGTGATACAGATTATTTACAGAAAGAATATGATATGATCGAATATATTTTAAAAAATGATGGTTTTTTAAAAATTCGCGATGATTTGAAAAATATTAAGGATATTGAAAAATTGTATAGGAAAACTATACATTTGTCCGCCAAACCTTATGAACTTTCTAATTTTTATAATAATTTGTGTATTATCGAATTGATTAAAGATAATATCGAGACCGACGAAACATTTAAAAATTATATTGACTCCAAATGTGATATTGATAAACTAACCCAATCTATAAAAATATTGAAAGAGTCTTTTGAAAATGAACTTAACTTTTCTTTGTGTAATAATTTACAAGATGTTAAAAGTAAAATTAATTTTTTTAATAGAGGTTTATATCCAAGCCTTGATAAACAAGAAAAAAAATACATAGAATCTATTCAAGAACTCGAAACTATTAGGAAAAATATTTCCAATATAGCAAAAAATATTAAGGGTGTTCCTACACAACGTTCCATTGAAAATGATAGTATTATAACTGTTCATGAAACTGATAAAAGTGGTATTTTTTTAAAAGTAACAAGTGCAAGAGCTTCTAAAATAAAAGCACATTTCAGTAAAAATAAAATATCATTGAATTTAGATTGGAATTCTGATTATGATAATACCAAAATGAACACCTCATTAGATACTTCCAAATTAGAATTTAAATCTGTTAGTGGAGCAGAAAGCAGCGCTAAAAAAATAACTTGTAGCAAATTAACCAACATTTACACTACTATTTTACAATCTGCTGATAATCTTAACGATGAACTCGAAATTAAATTCATAAAATTTCTTAAAAAAGTTAATACTATGTTTCTTGAAATCGACTTGGTTATTGAATTTGTAACTTTAATCGATATTATTATTACCAAGAGTCACGTATCTAAAATTTATAATTATTGTAAACCAGAAATTAGAGATAATGATAGATCTTTCTTAGTAGCAAAAGATTTACGACATCCATTGGTAGAACATATTAATACTGAAGAAATATACACACCTAATGACGTATCTCTTGGTTTAGAACATACTGGCATGTTGGTTTATGGAACAAATGCTGTTGGTAAAACCACATTAATTCGTGCTATCGGTTGCAATATTATTATGGCACAAGCTTGTATTTTTGTTCTTTCTACTGAATTCTTTTTTTTCCCTTATCATAAATTATTTACAAGAATTTTAGGTAATGATAATTTATTTAAAAACTTAAGTTCTTATGCTGTGGAATGCACTGAAATGGAATTAATTGTAAATAACTGTGATAAAAATACATTAATTTTAGGAGACGAATTATGTAATGGAACTGAAATTGGTTCAGCATATAGTATTATGTCGCAAAGTCTAATATGGTTTAATAATAAAGAATCATCTCATATATTCGCTACACACTATCACGACATTACAAAAATAGATGAAGTTATGCGTTTAAAAGAATTGTTTATTTGTCATATGGCTATCGAAAATGTTGATGGTATGATAATTTATGATAGAAAAATTAAAGAAGGTCCGGGTAATAATAGTTACGGATTAGAAGTATTAAGGTCATTTGATTTTCCAGATGAATTTGTAAGAGGCGCTTTTAAAATCAGAAATAAATTAGAAGGAAAGAATGACATAACTTTAAAAAAAAAGAAAACTAAATATAACGCAAAGAAACTGAAAGGAGATTGTCAATTTTGTCAAAAAAAAGGTGTCGATGTACATCATTTAACGCCACAACAATTTGCTGATAAAAATGGGTTTATTAAATATTTCAACAAAAATCATGTGGCTAATTTAGCTAATGTTTGTGAAAGATGTCACGATTATGTTACAAGAAAAGGTATAATTCATAAAAGAAAAAAAACTATTGGTGGCGATGTAGCTTATTCTTTGGTCGAAACTTAATATTTATATAATATAAGTATGG
>Ga0163109_10002458_pt1 | contig 14430 bp, 17 predicted proteins | sample CRUFie1St13metaG_FD_108704 | JGI IMG/M metagenome (GOLD analysis project Ga0163109, IMG submission 108704) | Marine microbial communities from the Costa Rica Dome - CRUD Field 142mm St13 metaG | ecosystem: Environmental > Aquatic > Marine > Oceanic > Photic zone | place: Costa Rica: the Eastern... | reverse complement strand
TTGCTCGTCTTTCCAGCACCTGAGCGTCGCGTGAGCAGGCTCTTCTCCGCTCGCGACGACATCTCGTAATCGTGGCATCCGAGTCACTAGCACATCACCTTTGACCTCGATGCCGCGGGAGGCCCAAGTTCGTAGCTCAGCCTCGCGTGGTAATGCAGTGTTCGACATGGCGGCGGACTATACGTTCCGAGCCTTTAACTGTCAAAATTGAAAGCTGTCAAAAACTAACACGACTGCTATGCCCGTAAGAGATCCACAGCTCATTCTTGCTTCAACCTCGACGTACCGAGCCAACTTGCTAGTCCGTTTGGGTATTCCTTTTGAAAAAAGCGCACCTTCGATAGACGAATCTCGGTTACCCAAGGAGAGGTTTAACGTTATGGCCGCACGCTTGTCCGAGGCGAAAGCAAAGGCAATTAGACATCCCAATGCCTTGATTGTTGGCTCTGATCAGGTTGCTGTAGTGGGCGACCAGCAACTCCACAAACCAGGCTCTGTAAATCGAGCGGTAGAGCAATTGGAGCTCATCAGCGGCAGAACCGTTGAGTTCTATACCGGAGTATCGCTCTGGAACACCGCGACGGATCGCTGTCAAACCAAGGTTGTCCAGTATAAGGCGACACTAAGAGACCTTAACCGTCACGAAATCGAAGCCTACGTCGCAGCCGACTCGCCGTTGAACTGCGCAGGCGCTTTTAAGTGGGAGCGTTTAGGAATTTCTCTGATGCAAGCGCTGGAAGGTGCTGACCCTACTGCACTGGAGGGCCTACCCTTGATAGCCCTCTGCAACATGTTACGCAATGAAGGTGTGGCGTTACCCTGAACTTTTCGTTCCAAACGAATAACACACCGCAGAAAGTTCATCGTCGAGTGGTGCCTCGAAACGGTAGCGTCGCCCACCTAAACGAAACTCCAACCGCTGTGCATGCAAGAATAATCGCTTTAGACCGTGTGTTTTTGCGAGTGCGACCTGCTCTTCAGATCCGTATTTAAGATCGCCCAGGATAGGGTGACCCGCGTGCTGTGCGTGAACACGTATCTGGTGCGTCCTACCAGTCACGGGCTTTGCCTCGATCAAGGTGGCACCCCGGTAACGCTCAATAACCCTAAAATCAGTCAGGCTTCGACGCCCCTCCGGCATCACTCTAACAATACGCTCGCCAGAGGGAAGTGCGGATTTCTCGAGAGATGCCTCAACGCGCGCTCGATGTGCAGGCCACTTTCCGGCAACAAGTGCCAGATAACGCTTGTCGACGCCATCACCTCGCAGCAGTACATGAAGTTCGCGAAGGACAGAAGCACGTTTCGCAATCATGACCAAACCCGATGTATCTCTATCAAGCCGATGAACAAGCTCCATATACCGTTGGTCTGGGAACATCTGTCGCAGCGACTCAATGAGCCCAAACTGAACGCCACTGCCACCATGCACAGCAAGGCCTGTGGGTTTATCGATTACCATCAGCTCGCTGTCGTTGTGAATGATGGCGCGGTCGATTCGTTGCGACCAGCGATCTGGAACACGTCTCCCATCCTCCTGTGCGGCGACTGAGATGGGAGGTATTCGAATGACATCACCAGCATTCAATTTGCGCTCAGGCTTAGCTCGTCCCTTGTTGACGCGAACCTCCCCAGTCCTGATCGCTTTGTAGATTCGTGTTTTCGGGACGCCGCCCAATATCCGCATCAAGTAGTTATCAAGGCGCTGCCCCGATTCCTCGTCGGACAACTCAATGAATTGAACTCTGGGTTCAGGTTGGTATTCAGGCACCTTGCTCTACTTAACTCTTTGATTGATGAATCAACACCCCAATGCTATGCTCCGCTCTGGTTTGCGATGGACCGATAACGACGCGAAAGCGACCGGGAGGAGACTACCCGAAACACGTACCGCAAAACCAGTAAAACGAACTCGAAGCGCCAGCGAATTGGAAACGGAACGAAGCACGGCAGCTCAGAGTTATTTGTAAAAACCGCGATCCGATAGCGCGGAGAGATTCAGGCTGAGTTACCTCGTAATATCAGCCACGACAAGACGAACTAAGCGACAGAGCCCTGTCCGCCTTCTGAGATGTCGTGCACTACAGTGCACTCCCCCGCTGTTGGGTTGCCTTATGGAACCTGACACATGAAGAAAATGTTGATCAACGCCACCGAGCGCGAGGAAGTTCGCGTAGCACTCGTAGATGGCCAGCGCCTATACGACCTTGATATCGAAAATCGGGCGCGACTGCAGACCAAAGCCAATATTTATAAGGCAAAAGTTACTCGCGTCGAACCCAGCCTAGAAGCCGCGTTCGTGGATTTTGGTGCAGAACGACACGGCTTTTTGCCTCTCAAAGAGATTGCGTACCAGTACTACCGCTCTTCATCTTCCGATGATGGCAAGACGAAGATTAAAGATGTGATCAAAGAAGGCACAGAGGTCATTGTTCAAGTAGATAAAGAGGAGCGTGGCACCAAAGGGGCTGCGCTTACAACCTATATCAGTCTACCGGGGCGCTACATGGTGCTCATGCCTAACAACCCGCGAGCGGGTGGCATTTCACGTCGCATCGAAGGTGATGATCGCTCTGAACTCCGAGACGCATTGGCTCAACTGGAAATACCCGATGGTATGGGTGTCATTATTCGTACTGCCGGTGTTGGTCGAACGGCTGAGGAACTTCAGTGGGACCTAGATTACCTGTTGAAGCTCTGGGCTGCCATTTCTGAAGCAGCAGACGAGAATGCACCGCCAACGCTGCTTTACCAAGAGAGTGACGTCATCATCCGAGCAATTCGCGACTATCTGAAAGACGATATCGATCAAGTGTTGATCGACGAGCCAAACGCACATCGACAAGCTCTCGACTTTGTCAGTATGGTCATGCCGAAGTATCAGAACCGTATCAAGGCCTATAACGATGGTCTGCCGTTGTTCAACCGATTCCAAGTCGAAGGTCAAATTGAGACGGCTTTCCAGCGCGAAGTGAGATTACCCTCTGGCGGTTCGATAGTGATCGACCCAACCGAAGCTCTGGTATCGATTGATATCAACTCGGCACGAGCAACAAAAGGAAGTGATATCGAGGCAACAGCGCTGCAAACCAATCTTGAAGCGGCCGACGAAATTGCGCGTCAGTTGCGTCTTCGTGATATGGGCGGGTTGGTTGTTATCGACTTTATTGATATGAATGCGTCGAGGAATCAACGCGCGGTCGAGAACCGCATGCGTGATGCACTCGAGATTGACCGAGCACGCGTACAACTGGGACGGATTTCTCGTTTCGGCCTGTTGGAAATGTCGCGTCAGCGTTTGCGCCCATCTCTGGGAGAAACCAGCGGGATGGTCTGCCCACGCTGTACAGGTCAAGGCTCGATTCGTGACACCAAGTCACTGGCGCTCGGCATATTACGATTGATTCAGGAAGAGGCATCCAAGGAGCGTACTGGCGGAGTGCGTGTGATTGTCCCCGTCGATGTTTCGGCCTTCCTGCTAAATGAAAAGCGCGCTGCCGTCGGCGAAATCGAGCAGGCTACAAAAGTACGTGTGGTCGTGATTCCAAATCCGAATATGCAGACACCACATTTCGAGGTTATCCGACTGCGAGATGACGAAATTGATCAGGACGATCGTGAGAGCTTCGAGATTAACCTGAGTGAGTTTGATCGCGAGCCATCCTACGAGGACGCCGAGAAGCCGGCAGGTGCGCCTCAAGCGCTTGTGCGTGGGGTGACGCCCGATGCACCGCCACCCGCTATTTCTCCTGATGCAGCGCCAGAACAGACACCTACAGCGTCTGAAGCGGCAGACAGTCCAAAGCCAGGTCTGTTCCCGCGTCTATGGTCAGCCTTGTTCGCTCCAATGCCAAAGGTGGAGGAAGCCGCTGAAGAGGAATCCTCAGACTCCAAGAAGAGCGCGAGCACAAGCGGTAATAAACCCAAGCGTCGCAATAATCGACAGCGAAAGAGGCCTGCCAAGCAAACCCAAGAAGCTGAGACAGCCGATGAGACGAACCAAGTCACTCAAACCGCTGCAGATACGACGGATGAAGCCAATGCCGATGGTGAACCTAAAAAACGTCGCAGACGGGGTCGAAGAGGTGGCCGCAGACGCTCTGGAAACGATGTAACTTCAGACCAGATGAATGGCGAGGAGGCAGTGAGCGAGGGCGAGTCAGCTGCTGAAGATACTGACGGGGCAGATACTGATCAAGAGGCTTCAGAGGAACTCCGTCATCGCCCTGCAGAAAAGCGTTCTGAGGGACGTCGCCGTCGACGGCGTGGTCCTAAGCCTGTAGCCGATTCGACTGACACTACGGAGCCCACAGCCGCTGAAGGCGTGCAATCCACCAGCGCAGCTACGCTCGCCGCTGTGGATAGCGACAACGGTTCGGATACAACCGACGAAGAGGCGTTGTTTGCAACCATTCCATCAGCGCAGACAGCCGATGCGGAGTCCGCTGAACGTGAAGACGCGCCTGCTGAGGTCAAAGAAACGGCGCAGACCGATGCGATTCAGCCTGCCTCCGATTACACCGATATTGAACGCGATATGTCGGGCATCACTGCCGAGGGTCGTGCCATTAATGACCCACGAGTAGACGCACGACCTGTTGGCAACATCAGGGTGCAAACAGCGATTGGCAGCGTATTTGGTACCGAGGCATTCCCCGATGCTCCGCGCTATGCAAGCGAGGCACCGCGAGCCGTGAATGATCCCCGAGGCCCGAGAATGGAAGAGCCTGCGGCAAATGATGACTTAATCGAAGGAAATGAGGCAGCCGACGCTTGATCGGGGGAAAAGCCCCGCTATAATGCGGCGCTTCTCGAGACACGCGTCGTGAGAGTTTTGGTGGGCTGGCTGAGTGGTCGAAAGCGGCGGTCTTGAAAACCGTTGAACCGAGAGGTTCCCGGGGTTCGAATCCCTGGCCCACCGCCATACAAATGAAAGCACCCTTTGGGGTGCTTTTTTTGTATCTATGATCTGGGCGCGGGAGAGACCCCTGGTGGGTTCGAAAAACTTTGCCCATAGGCAAAGTTTAGGCGCCTAAAGGCGCAGCATGGGGCGCCTGTTAGGGTGTGAGCCCAGGAGGCAACTGCGGTCACGTTCATCCCTGGCCCACCGCCATTTTTGGGAAACCGTTTATAGACGCTTTTTTATGCCTGAGGCTCTACCGATCGTATCAACTGTGCCAAAGCCATTGGTCGCACAGAACCTACTGCTCTGCAGGCCAGCCCCAGTCGCTCACATTGCTGTTGGCAGCCATCCAGACGAAAACGAGGTAGGCCGCAACGTTTTGATCCATTGACGCAGGGTCGATTTTGTCCAGCGTGTCATCTGGCGTGTGATGCAAATCGAAGTAGTCGCTCCCATCTTGAACAAAGCGGAAACCAGGGAAGCCCTGTGCGTTCATGGGACTGAGATCAGGTCCGCTAGATCGCGCACTGTTACTGCCCGGGGCAATACCTAACGGCTCGACGAGCTCGGCAATCTTGTCCGCCACCGGCTTTGCTTGCTCATTGATGTTGCGAGTGATCTTCCAGATCCTACCGGCGCCAAAATCGCTCTCCGTGCCGATAACATGATTCCGCAGGGTATCTTTGTGCTTGTCCGCATAAGCGTAGCCACCGAGCAGTCCTACCTCCTCCGAGCCCCATAAAACCAGCCTAATGGTGCGGCGGGGCTTGAGGTCCGCCTCTTTAATGCGTCGTAATACTTCCATTGTGATGGCAACACCTGCCCCGTCATCAATAGCGCCCGTTCCAAGATCCCAGCTATCTAGGTGACCACCTATAACGACGAGCTCATCGGTTAGGTCACTGCCGGGCAGCTCGGCGACCACATTGCCGCTCTCTACCACGCCCGTGTAGCTTGGCGTTAAGGTCAATTTGACGCGGATACTCTCGCCCCGATGCGCCATTCGCTCTAGCTGATCGGCATCAGGGTTGGACAAGGCCGCAATAGGAATGGGGGTTACGTCACTCGAGTAACTCATGTTGCCCGTATGCGGCATACGGTGGCTGTCGGTCCCAATCGAGCGAATGAGCGTCGCTATCGCTCCACGGCGCCCCGCCTCGACAGCGCCGGCTGAACGTAGTCGAACAAAATGTCCGTACGAGGAACCGTCTTGAGTTCGCTTCATGGCATGACCGACGTAGGCGATTTTGCCTTTCAAGGAATCATCAGGCGCAGCCCGCAGCGCGGCCAAAGATTCAAAGAGAACGACCTCTGCCTCGACACCATTTGCGGGTGTCGCTACGCTGTTGCCTAACGAGGTGATAGCCAGCTTTTGTGGGAATGGTGATACGACCTCTGCCGTCTCGGCGCCTCGACGCCAACCCTCGATCATGAACGGTTCCACACGAACATTCTCAAATCCGAAGCGCGTGAGTTTTTCGACCGCCCAGTCCCTCGCTCGAGCTTCAGCCTCGCTGCCGGCAAGTCGCGGTCCGACTTCCGTAGTTAAGCTCTCCACAATATTCCACGCGCGTGTTCCCGACATCGCATCGTCACGAAGTAAGATCGCCGTTTCTACATCAGCTTGTGAATACGAAGTTTCGTTAGTAGCCCACCCTGTGGGTACACACAAGAAAGCCAGAATGACTGTGCATAGGCGAAGGTTTGGCATGACAATTTCTCTCTGTACTAATATCGGTGCTGATACGTTTTACTGTAACAGGCGCAGTATGATGAAAATCACACTGAGTGGAACTTTTTTGCGGGCCTCATAATCAAAAAGTGAGCTCCTCCTTTGGATAGCGTCATGAAAAAACTGCGATTTTTCTTATGGATTCAGCTCGCTTTAGGGCTTCTCATATCGGCACCTTCATTGGCCGCAACACAACTTGACGTCACCGGTAAGGGGATGGTCTCAGTTGCTCCGGACGAAGCAACCATCACAGCACAGGTATCGCTGGTTGATGGGGACGCAGGCAAGGCACAGGCACGAGCGTCAAAAGAAGTGGATGAAATGCTCTCCGCCATAGAATCATTTTCACTAAAGCCAGACAGTCTGAACGCGAGCGAGCTGTCGTTACTCCCCGAATACCGGTGGGATCGAGCAACTGATCAGCAGCAATTTATGGGCTTCAGAGTCACTCGAACTATCTCTTTCACCATCGCCGAAATAGACCGCTTGGGAGCGGTCTTGAGCGCGCTCGCCGATGCTGGAGCCACTCTGATTAGCTCTCCCGTCATGGGGTCTTCCGAGGCACAAGAGGCAAGGGACGAAGCATTGGTCAAGGCCGTGGAGGACGCGCGCAAAAAGCTAACCTTACTTGCGAGAGCCGCAGACATGTCGCTTACCCGCATCTCCCAAATCTCCGAAGTCGCACCCCACTCCCCAAGACCGCAACCTACCTTGATGCGGGCGGAAATGGCGCTCGATTCGGCTTCTTCCAACACTTTTGTAACAGGAAATTTAACCTTTGTGGCAGAAGTTAGGGCACAAGCGGATGCTGAATAGAGGTTTTCGCTTGGATATAGACTGAGGCGCCCCTATATTAGATTATGTAACAAAGCAACTACCGGATTCGTTAACTTACGAGAGGAACCAAACATGTCTGAAAGACAAGTCGATGTTTCAACTGCACCAATGGACGTGGCAGCGCGCGAGACAAATAGAGTTCTGCGCAACACCTACATGCTGCTAGCTATGACACTGGCGTTCAGTGCAGTGACCGCAACTATTTCAATGGTGCTTCAGTTGCCAACCTTTATGTATCTGGTCTTCGTTCTGGTGGGCTTCGGCCTGCTGTTTGTCGTCAACCGAATGGCCGACAGTGCAAAGGGCCTCCCCGCTATTTTTGCGTTCACAGGCGTGATGGGTGCTGCACTGGGTCCGCTACTTAACGTCTATCTCGCACTGCCCAATGGACCCAATTTAGTGTTGCAGTCATTGGGCGGTACGGCGCTCATCTTCTTTGGTTTATCGGCCTACGCACTTCAGTCAAAACGCGACTTCTCCTTCATGGGTGGATTCCTGTTTGCTGGATTGCTGGTCGCCATCGTGGCCATGATCGCTAATATCTTTTTGGCCATTCCAGCGCTATCACTTACCATTTCGGCTGCGGTTGTGATGATCATGTCGGGTCTTATCCTGATGGATACAAGCCGCATCGTTCATGGTGGTGAGACCAACTACATTCGTGCCACCGTGGGTCTGTATCTCAACATTTTCAATTTATTCGTACACTTGCTCCACCTACTCGGTGTGTTTGGCGGTGACGACTAAACCATCTTTTCATATGTGAAACCCCGGCTTGCCGGGGTTTTTTATTGCCAATCCCACTCCATTGACCACACTATCCTTACTTATCAAAAATGAACCCGCTGTCACCGCAGCGGCTTTGCGTTTTGCCAAGGCCAGTAGTGATACCAATGCGCATATGTATTGTGTCTTTTTTTACGGTAGAGGTGTGCTACACGCCACAGGTCTAGAAAAGCAGTTTTGGTCTGAATGGTCGCGATCTGTAGGCGCCCGCCTTGTTCTCTGTAGTGCCTCCGCTGAAACCTTTGGACTAAAAGCAGATGGCGATTTTTCTGTCGAAGGCTTAGGCGCACTTGTAGAGGCAGGGCTGACCAGTAGCAAGGTGGTAAGTTTTGGATAAGACCAGCACGTGGCTTTTTATCGTCGGCTGCAGCCCATATAAGCATGAGCTGCCCAGCGACCCGGCTATCGACGCGATAATGGCTACAGGCGCCTTTGGCCAGAACGCTTCAGTGTTGTTTACCGGTGAGGGTTGTCTGTATCTAGACCAAGAGATATCGTCGCCTGCGGACCAAGCCGACCTCCGAAAACTTCTCAAATCACTGCCGCTCTGCGACGTAGATCATCTCTACGTAAGCTCAAACAAATCAGTCGCTGGAACCAATGTCGGTGACCTGCCTGTGACTTACCTAGATCCAGCGGATATCGCCTCGTTAATTAGCAACGCATCTCATGTGGTGACCTTCACATGAATGTCCATGTCATTAATCGCGCGGAAGCATGGCCTACTGCTCGACCCTTCATCGAGGCCGATGACCTCGTGGTTTGGACCGATACAGCAGATATAGGAAGCCTTTCTGAAGAACTCAAGTCGATAGAATTTAAGATTGTTTGCCTCACTTCAGACGATGGAGCGAGTGTTGAGAATAAAGATTTCCGCGTCATTAGCGACCAAGCCTGGGTACAATGCGTACTCGACTCAACCACCCTTTGCTCATGGGGATAGTGTGAATACGCTTCTGTCATCAATTACGCTCGATAAGCACGGTTTTTTGAAAGACCGACGGGCTTGGACCAGCGAGCTGGCAATCCTATTTGCAGCTGACGAGGGCATTACCTTGCAGGATGAGCACTGGGAAGTCATTCACCTACTCCGTGAATACTTTGAAGAGTTCGATGCACCACCTGCTAATCGAGCGCTGGTAAAATACGCAAAACTAAAACTAGGCTCCTCCAAGGGGTCGAGTATTTATCTGATGTCCCTATTCCCAGGCTCCCCAGCCCGCGTAGGTAGTCGAATAGCCGGCTTACCCAAACCTAAAAACTGTCTTTAAGTTCTCGTGCTACCCAACGACTATCAACCCGAGCGTTATCAGGAGCTACTTAATGAAAAGGTAGCGACCGTCCTCGCCGACTTTCAGGCGCTGGATGCGCCTGAGCCTCAGATATTCCCTTCGCCCACCCACAGCTTTCGGATGCGGGCCGAATTTAGGGTCTGGCATGATGGTGAGGACCTCAATTTCGTTATGTTCGAGCGTGAAAAACCGCGAGAGCCCATTAAGATCAGTGCATTTCCCTTCGGCAGTAGCGGGATTCAAGCGGTACTCGAGCCTCTCAGAGTCCTCTTGCAGAGTAATGAAACACTGCGTTTCAAGCTCTTCCAAATAGAGTTTCTCTCTTCACTCTATGGTGAGTGTTTAGTGACACTGATCTACCATCGAAAGCTCGATGAAACGTGGGTTCAGGAAGCAACACGGCTCGAACAATTACTAAATATCAAGGTAATAGGCCGATCGCGCGGCCAGAAGCTTGTGGTGAGTGATGATTGGGTTAGGGAGACATTTCAGGTTGAGGGGCGGTCGTTTACTTACAAGCAACCCGAGCAAGCGTTTATACAGCCCAACGCCATGGTTAATCAGGAAATGCTCAGCTGGGCATGCGCGCACGCTAAAAATACAGATCAAGACCTTCTTGAGCTCTATTGCGGCATTGGTAACTTCACGATCCCGCTGTCGAAACATTTTCGACGTGTTTTGGCAACCGAGGTGTCCAAAGTAGCCACTAGGGCGGCTCAGGACAACATAGTGTTGAATGAAGTCAGCAACGTCGCCTTCGCGCGCTTGGCTGCGGAGGAAGTGACCCGAGCGCTGAATGGTGAGCGAGAATTTCGTCGACTGAAGTCGCTAGAGCCGCCACTGAACGAATATGACTTGGGTACTATTTTTGTTGATCCGCCTCGAGCCGGACTTGACGAAGGCACCACATGGCTCTGTCAAAAATTCAATCAAATTCTTTATATCAGCTGTAACCCATTGACTTTAATTGATAATATTAAGTCCATGCGCGAGACTCACCGGATCGAAGCGCTCGCATTTTTCGATCAGTTCCCATACACCCATCACTTAGAGTGTGGGGTCAGTCTGATACGGCAAGGATCACATGAAAGCACTAACTGACGTACAGGTAGAGTACGCACTCAAGACCACACACAGTCGATGGCGCCTTGAGGGCAAATTCATTCGCCGAGACTTCGTGTTTAAGAACTTCATCGAGGCTTGGGGTTTTATGAATAGCGTTGCCCTGCTCGCCGAGTCAATGGACCACCATCCAAATTGGGACAACGTGTACAACCAAGTAACCATCCGATTGTCGACGCATGACGCCGATGGCCTGACCGAAAAGGACTTCCAGCTGGCTGGCGCAATTGATTCGGTGCTGCCGTAGTCCTAGTTGGCGAAGAACGCCTCGATCGCGGCAACAACCTCCCCATCCTTCAGCATCGGTGCATGACCCACATCGGGGACCTCGAGATACACCATTGCCGGTACACGACGCTGCATTTCAGCCGTGATTCGGGCATCGAGAAGGTCCGATAAAGCTCCTCGTATCAACATCAGGGGTTGTTGTGCTAGTAAATCGAATGCCGGCCAGAGATCTGGGGGTACGGCGTCAGAATCCTCCGCATTTACCGCCTCAGAGATCCTCGGATCATAGTCCAAGACGGGCACACCCTCGATCTCCTTGAAGATCTGTCGCGCGAACTGCTCCCAGCCCTCATCTGACAAGGTCGGAAACGCCACCTTGTTAATTCGTCTGTTGTAGGCCACTGCCTCAGTCCAGGTGGTAACTGGCTCACCCTGCCCTACATAACCTTTGATTCGGTTGAGGCCCTCGTCACAGAGCTCGGGACCAATATCATTGAGTACAACGTGGGAAAAGACACCGGGCATTGCAGAGTTCATAACCATCGCCATGAGTCCGCCCATAGAGGTTCCTACCGTGGCGACACGCGAAACATTTGCCGCCTGCAAAAGCGCGAACATATCTCGAACATAATGCGGAATCGCGTAGCGTGTTGGATCCGAATCCCACTCCGACTTGCCCCTGCCCCGCTGTTCGGCAACCAATACGCGATAATGCGTAGATAGATGATCCGCTAAGACTTCGAAATCTCGAGAATTGCGGCTTAAGCCATGCATCAACAGCACGCATTGAGCATCAGCTGAAGGAGCAGGATAGTCTCGTGCATACAATGTGAGACTGTCCTCACTTTGGTAGAACAAATCCTCGTAACTGCGGCTCTGCGGTTCCGACATTAGCGCGGATACGCCTCGGCGAGACCTCGGTAAACCGCATCCGCAAAGTCTGCCTGGTTGGGGTCTAGCCGAACGAGCAAGTCGGAAAGATGCTCGTTATCTTCGCGGCCGTCCCAAATTTTGATGTATGAGCCGTCTTTGTAGCCATGGTCCTGCCGGAAAAAATTGAGGACGTTTTTACCTACGTACATTCGGTACAGTTGCTCGAAGCTAAGGCCACTCGCCCCCATGAGCCCCAAAAACGCGCTGGTTGAGAACGACTGGGTCGTAATGCAAGACTCAGCCAAGATCTCGGTGGCCTCTAGCAGGGACGATTTTCTGGGTGTGGCGGACAAGTCTTCTGCAATCTGAGCCGCTAATCCATCGAGACTGTCACAGCGGCAGATCATGGCAGACAGTCCAAAATGCCATATATCCACGACTTCAAGCTGTATTTGCTCCATGTCGGGCTCCGCGTGCTTCCACCACTTGTAGCCCGCGTGATCCATCAGCTCAGCGCACTCGATCCATGCAGCCCGGTACCATTCAAAGCCTTGCTCGCGCCACTCAGGATGAACCTTCGTATTCATCCGGTCTTGCAGGTCTAGCATGGTACGCACAGCACTTAACATTGAGGGAGGTCCTATTAGATTTGGTCTGGAAACGTTACCATGGCGCGCCACGTTTTAGGCAGTAATTTAAGGATTGAGAAATGACTAGCAATGATCAGATTGCACGGCTGAATGAGCACAAACCGCCATTCATCGAGCTACTTGACGGGAAGATCATTGCAGCCGATGGTGAGGCTAAGAGCTGCACGTTTGAGTTTCGACCAACAACGGACCACTGCCACTCCATTGATGTGGTGCAGGGCGGCTTCATCACCGTAATGCTTGATGCGGCTATGTCACACGCCGTCTTTGCGCATTTGGGCCCGGAGGGCGTAGTGGCACTCTCAAGCCTAGAGGTCACAACGCGATACCACGCGGTCACGCGTGGTGGTAAAGGACCTGTCTACGCCAAGGGATGGATTCGCCAAGCGACCTATAAAACCGCCTTCATGGAGTCAGAGCTTCTCGATGACGATGGAAAGCTCCTTGCGACGGCCCAGAGCGTTGCCAAGATTAGTAGGCAATTATCATAAGGACAGAAGTATCGCCATCATCGGCTACTGAGTCACTTCCACCGTTCCGCTAGCGGAAACGCTAGACGCATCAACAATCACCGAGTCTCCTGTGCTGGTTTGAGATACATCTATTTCCGACACAGCCACCGTAAAGTTTTTAGTAACTGTCGTTGGTGGGGGCGGCGTTGTACCACCACCGCCTGAGGGCGGCGCAGAACCACCGCCACCGCCACCACCACAGGCAGCAAGAGCCGAACTAAGGAAGAGAGCGCCACAGATTTGCTTCATTTGATTCATCAGTAACATCAATAATTCCTCAGAGTTCGTAAGTGATTAAGACCTGACTCGCCTCGGTCGTAATCGACAATGCTTCGTTAAAGGTAAACGTGACGCTGCCATTGTCAGTGGTGTAGATGCCCTCAGCTACCAGCTCTGAGGCGTCAGCAACACCATCGCCATTGGCATCGGCAAACACCTTCACCGCACCCACTTCATTGGCGTCGTTGAGATCACCCGTTGCGGTTAGTGTAAGACCATTAATCTGAGCATCAGCAACGTCAGCCTGGACGGAAAATGCCAGGACCACGGTATCTCCGTCGCCCTCTTTAGCGGTCGCCGAGAGCTCCGCCACGTCAAAGGTGATATTCAAGCTTGAACCAGTATCGTTCGCTGCGCCCGTAATATCGGAGGTCCCGCTCTCGTAACCCGAGCGTGTTGTAGTGACAGTCACGACACTGCTCTGGCCCGACGTTAGACCCACTACCGTTATCAACCCTGATGAACTGATCGAGGCAGTACCTGCAGTAGGAGTGACGTCCCAAGTGTAAGCGGAGTCGTAGTTGCTCACCTGAATGGTAAACCCATCCGCAGTCGAGAGAACGCCATCAAACTCAGGTGTCAATGCCGCTCCCACACTCGCTGAGCCACTAATCTCAGCCGCACCACTTTCGTAGCCTGTTCGGGAAGCAGTCACGCTCACGGTCGCGCTTTGGCTAGGCGTGAGATCGCTCACTGTGATCAAGCCAGTTCCATCAATGACCGTGCTCCCCGTCGAGGCAGACACCTCCCAGACGTAAGCCACATCGTAGTTGCTAACCTGCACCGTAAATCCGTCAGCGGTTGAACTTACTGCACCGAACTCGGGTGTCAGGGCGGCACCAACATTGGCGCTACCGGTCACCTCTGCCTCTCCGTCATTGAAACCTTCACGCGAGGCGGTAACCGTGACAGTTGCACTCTGACCCGCGCCCAAACCTGTGACTGTAATGAGACCGGTGCCGTTGATGCTAGCAGAGCCCGCCGTTGTCGCTACATCCCACGTAAATTCCGCATCGTAGTTGCTGACCTGCACCGTGAAGCCATTTGTCGTGCTCGTCAGCGCAGCAAAGCTTGGAGTAAGCGAATTACCGTCTGCACCCACGGGGATCGCCGGTGGGAAGCTCACGCTCTCGCCAGGCCAGCCCTCTGCGAATGGGGTCACCCGACAATCATAGGTCTCGCCATTGATCAGTCCTTCAACCACAAGTGGCGAAGA
>Ga0163109_10002457_pt1 | contig 14442 bp, 9 predicted proteins | sample CRUFie1St13metaG_FD_108704 | JGI IMG/M metagenome (GOLD analysis project Ga0163109, IMG submission 108704) | Marine microbial communities from the Costa Rica Dome - CRUD Field 142mm St13 metaG | ecosystem: Environmental > Aquatic > Marine > Oceanic > Photic zone | place: Costa Rica: the Eastern... | reverse complement strand
TGAGGGAGGGGCTTACAGCTGGCGCTACCAAATCTATTTAGTCATTGCGTTGATTGCCGCCACCTCGTTGATCTACGATCGGCTCGGTGCTTATGAAGATGTTCAAATTACCCGTGCCATTGAAGATCTTGGTGCCGTTTCGCCCGAGCAAATCACCGAGCTTGTGGCGCGAATTGAAAAGCGTTCTAATGAGCGTCCAAAGAATCTTGATTATCGGTCGCTTCTGGGCGAGTACTATATTTCTACGGGGCGTGCGTCTGAGGCGCTTGAGAACTTTGAAGCGATTTTGAAGGAGACTCCTGAGTCGCCTGATGTCTTAGGGCGGGCGGCGCAAGCAGAGTTTATTGTCAGCGGGCAGACATTAAATGCCCGCGTTCGGGAGCGCGCTGCCAGAGCCCTCGCGTCTGATCCAAGACAAAAATCTGCGCTTGCAACCTTGGCTATGGGCGAGTTTGGTCAGGGTAACTACATTCAAGCCATAGGATACATGCGAGTGCTTCGAGATTTGGAGGTCCCAGGGTCTGAAGCTCATGAGTTGATGAATAGTGCGATTGCGGAGTCGGAATCCCGCTTCGCCCAGGCGAGTATCGAACAAGCGACTCCGTCTGATATGGCACCGGCTGACATGACCACCGGCGTGACCGTTATTATCACGCTGGGTGAAACAGTAGACGCCTCGGCTTACAACGGTCTGACAGCCTTTGTCATAGCGCGGCCGGCGGGAAGCCAGATTCGTATGCCCACCGCTGTGAGCCGCAATACGATCGGGGAATGGCCATTGACGGTAAGACTCAGCGACGCCAACAGCATGGCTGGTCAATCGCTATCAGCCTTGAGTGCGGTCGACCTTGAGGTGCAAGTATCTCAAAATGGACAGCCTGGTTTAGCGAATGCTGTGCTGCGTGGGTCTGCTGGTAACGTTACCTTGAGCGACGCAGCTGAAACCCTGGTGACACTTACTCCCTAAGGTCTTTCGGCCTACTTAGATCGATTTACATATAGTGTTGGGATTCCTTTCTGGGTACACTACATCTAGTGTTTTGAATGGGATGTTGGCTGCATGTTTGCGCCGCTAGAGACCTAATGCGCCTAAAGTCTATTTCACTCGCCGGGTTCAAGTCGTTTGTGGACCCAACCAAGGTCACATTGCCGAGCAATATGTGCGCAGTGGTTGGCCCCAACGGCTGTGGTAAGTCGAACATTATCGACGCCGTTCGTTGGGTGATGGGCGAGAGCTCTGCCAAGACGCTGCGTGGCGAGTCGATGACCGACGTCATCTTCAACGGGACCACGCACCGACAGCCGGTAGGACAGGCCTCCATTGAGCTGTTGTTTGATAACTCGACCGGTAAGGTCGGAGGCGAGTACGCCGCCTACAACGAAATATCGGTTAGGCGCCTGGTAACGCGTGATGGCACTTCCGATTACTTTCTGAACGGGAACAAGTGTCGGCGCCGGGACATTACTGACCTCTTTTTAGGTACGGGTCTCGGGCCCCGCAGCTACGCGATTATCGAGCAGGGCATGATTTCCCGCCTGATTGAGTCAAAACCCGAAGATCTCCGAGTTTATATTGAGGAAGCGGCAGGGATCTCCAAGTATAAAGAGCGACGCCGAGAAACCGAGAACCGCATGCAGCGCACGCTGGATAATCTCGATCGCTTGACGGATCTCCGCGAGGAGTTAGAGCGAAATCTTAGCCATTTAAAACGTCAGGCACAGGCTGCCGAGCGTTACGCCGAATACAAGGCAGAGGAACGAGAACTCAAAGCGCAGCTGCTGGCGCTTCAACGAAGGGTTCAGGCTGGCGTCGCGTCGCGGGCTCAGAGTGAAATAGACGACTTTGCCACTGAACGTGAGCGCTATCAGGCCCAAGTGTCATCGTGTGTCTCTGAAATCGAATCGTTACGCCAGCAGATAACGGATGCCAATGCGGGCGCGAGTCAGTTGCAGGGAGATTTTTATTCCCTCGGTAGTGAAGTCAGCCGAATCGAACAGGCTATGAATTTTGCGAAGCAACGTCGTGAGACCTTGGCTCGTGATCTCGAGCAGACGCTAGAGGGTAAGCAACGGGAGTTGGGTCTGGTTGATTCCGACAGTCAGCGCCTGACAGAGCTTGCCGAGGCCCTAGCGTCGATTGAGCCGACGTTGACTCGCGAGCGTGAAGAGGTAGATCGAGTCGATCAGGCACTGGTGGAAGCAGAGAAGATCGCGGCGACCGCTGATGGTGATTGGGACCATTTCACCCAGCGAGCTGCGGTGCCCAAGCAGCAAGTTGAAGTTCAGCAAGGGCGACAGGGTAATGCAGAGAGGAACTTGGTGGCGCTCAACGAGCGTCTTACACGAATCAAAAGTGAATTAGCTGGGTTGAGCGAATCGGTTGATGAGACAGACCTGGACACGGTCAGTAGTGAACTAGCCGATGCGGAGCAGGCGGTAGTCACCCAAAAGACCGCTCTGGATTCGTTGAAGGAAACGCTTCAATCCTCTCGATCGGAACTTGAGGCTTTGAGGCAGAAGCAGGACGAGCTCCGACGGGAAATACAGGCGTTGACGGGTCAGCGTGCCTCTCTTGAGGCGCTTCAGTCTGATGCGCAAGCGCGTTCCTCAGGTGATTTTGTGAGCGAGTGGCTTGGCAATCATGGGATAGAGCAAACTGCTCCGCTTGTCGAGGCTATCGTCGTCGGTGAGGGATTTGAGGCTGCGGCTGATGTGGTGCTCGGTGATTGGTTGGTCGCACTGCAGGCGGAACTGACCTCGTTAAGTCCGAGTGCGGCTGTCCCACCAGCGGGCTTTACCTTAGTCGATGCAGAGCCGGGCGAGCGATCGGCCGACCCGCTATTACTATCGCATTACGTGCAACTGCCCCGAGGGCTAGAGCATCTGATGTCCGGCGTCCGCGTCGCAGACGATTGGCAGGCAGCCTTGGATGCACGGGCTGGCCTTTCTGCCGATGAGTCGATTATTTCAAAAGATGGTCTGTGGGTTGCGAAGCATTGGATGCGCTCCAGGGGCGAAACAGACGCCGAAGAGGGCATTATCGCTCGGCAGTCGCAGCTAAATGCGGTGACTGAGGCATTCGAGATCGCCTCGTGTGCCCTTGAAGAGACCGATGCGCGTATCGAGGAGCTCCGGGCGAAGCGAACAGAGACCGAACGAACCATTGATGTCGGGCAAGAGGCGTTGCAAGGAGCGCAGCAAACCTTGAGCCGCCTCGATACGCAGCGACGAGCACTCATATCCGAGCGAGAGCAACGGCTGAATCGTGAAGCGCAGTTGCGTCAGGATTTGACTGACGCGGAAACGCGAGCCGCAGAAGAGCAGACAGTAGTTGATGAAGCAAAACAGATGCTCGATCGCGCTCAGCATCAGGTCGAGTCTGATGAAGGGGCACGGGAAACGCTGGAGACAGCAAGAACGCAGGCGAGAGAGCAAGTACGTCAATGTCGGCAGGAAAAGCAGCAGGCAGACGTTGCGCTGAATCGCAGTGAAGTGCGGCATCGGGAGTTACTGACCCAACGTGAAGCACTTTCCCGCTCGATTGAGCGTGCGCGAGAGCAGGTGACCAGCTATGAGCAGCGCGAGGCCTCTATCCGAGGAGAGATGCCAACAGAAGAGAATCCTGATCTCGCCGCGCAGCAGGAATTGAGTGAACTCCTCGAGCGCCGTCTCGCGGTGGAGTCGCAGCTGACCCAGGCAAGACAAGGCCTGTCAGAGCTTGAGTCGACGCTTCGTACTAAAGAGCAATCTCGAATGGAAGCTGAGAAAGCGGTGGCCGGCGTGCAGACGAGGAGCGAGGGCGCCCGCCTTAAGTTGGCAGAGACCGGTGTTCGCGTTGAGCAAATTGATGCGACGCTCTCGGAGCTGGACGTCACGCTTGAGGCAGTAGAGGAGAGTCTGCCGGAGGGCGCCGACGAAACAGAGTGGCAAGTCCGTGTAGAACGAATCGGTGTGCGTATTCATCGGCTCGGTCCTATTAACCTCGCAGCGATTGACGAGACATCTCGTGCCGAGGAACGCAAGGAGTATCTCGACGCGCAAGACGACGACCTGAGAACAGCGCTTGAAACCCTGCAGAATGCCATCAAGAAAATCGACAAGGAGACCCGGAGTCGTTTTAAGGACACGTTTGATACAGTCAACGCTGGCTTCGCCGAGTTGTTCCCAAAAGTATTTGGAGGCGGAACGGCATGCCTAGAGATGACAGGCGATGATTTACTGGATACAGGCGTCGCCATCATGGCGCGCCCTCCCGGCAAGAAAAATAGCACCATTCATTTACTATCTGGTGGTGAGAAAGCGATGACAGCAATCGCCTTGGTTTTCTCGATATTCCAGTTGAACCCCGCACCTTTTTGTATGCTCGACGAGGTCGATGCGCCACTCGACGATGCCAATGTCGGGCGGTACGCGCGCCTGGTGTCTGAGATGTCAAAAAAGGTGCAGTTTGTTTTTATCACACACAATAAAATCACCATGGAAGCGGCTGAGCAGCTAATGGGCGTGACTATGCACGAGCCAGGTGTATCGAGGCTGGTTACGGTCGATGTTGAGGAAGCAGCGAGACTGGCAGCAAGTTAGGGGAATAGGCAATGCCTGACGTTTTTCAGACGTTAACGACCGAAACCACGATCGCCATCCTAATTATTTTTGGGTTGGTCATAGCGCTTGTGGTCAATACGCGTCGAAAGCGTCGTAATGACTACAAGATGAACGCACGCGTCGTTCGCGATGACACGCCCGTTCCTGACCCACACGATCGAAGCTCGAGAGAGTTGCCAAATGGCGGGGCGAGATTGGTCGAGCGTCAAGAGCCGACATTTGGTGATTATTTTTCCAAGTCGGACTCAGATAATGCGGAAACCGATTTGTCTAAACCCGAGTTAGAGGTTGCTGACGATATGGGCGCCCAAGCTGATGGCGATTCAGATTTTACCGAGCAAGTAGCATTGGACATCGCCAATCCGGCTCAAAATCAAGCAGAGACCGACTCAGACGCACCGATCGATCCTGGAACCATGGACTGGCTCGACGAAATTGAGTCAGTTCCGACCAGTCAAGCGCAATCTGCGCGACTGCCCAGGCATGAAGACACTAAAGTCTACTCGCTCAATGTGATTGCCCGTGCTGATCAGGGTTTTGCTGGCGATGACATACTGCGTGTGTTGTTGGGCTGTGGCCTGCGGTTCGGCGATATGGACTTCTTTCACTTAAGTGAAGCCCAGGGCAGCGTGTCCACGATACAGTTTAGTGTGGCAAATATGATGCAGCCGGGTGTCTTTGATCTTGAAAACATGGACGATCTCTCGACCCAAGGCCTCATGTTTTTCCTGACGCTTCCCGGTCCTCATGACATGGCGAGAGCATTCGATCTGATGCTGGAGACGGCCCACACCGTAGCTCACAGTTTGGGGGGCGATGTGTATGACGAAACCCGAAGTGTGATGACCAAGCAGCACGTTGAGTCTCTGCGGCAATCGATTCGCGAGTACGAGAATAAGTGGCGCGCTGAGACCTCGCAATGAGTTCACCCGAACACGAGATTAACGAGCTGAGAGCGCGCCTCGATCGGTGGTCTCTGGCCTATCACAGAGACGACAACCCCCTAGCTAGCGATGCGGAGTACGACCGTGAACTTCGTCGGCTTCGTGAATTAGAGACGGCTCACCCGCATTTGATCTCGCCCACATCGCCCTCCCAAAGGGTCGGCGATAAACCTCTGGATCAGTTCACTAGTGTTCGTCATAAGGTGCCAATGTTGAGCCTTGATAATGCATTTAGTGGGGATGATCTCGAGGCTTTTGAGGAGCGCAATGCCAACAAGCTTGGATTAAGCGAGCTGACCTTCTGCTGCGAACCCAAGCTCGATGGCGTTGCTATGAGCGTTCTCTACGAGGATGGTGTTCTTGTTAGGGCCGCCACACGCGGTGACGGCACTACCGGTGAAGATATTACCCATAACGCGAGAACGATGGAGACGGTACCTTTGCGATTGCAGGGTAGTGACTACCCGGCAACGCTCGAGGTGCGCGGCGAGGTGGTCATTCCTAGTGCGGCTTTCCACCGTATGAATGAAAAGCAGGCGAGCTTAGGGGAGCCAGTCTTTCAGAATCCGCGAAATGCCGCTGCTGGAAGTTTACGTCAGCTTGATCCGCGGATTACCGCAACCCGGCCACTGGTCTTCATGGCGTACTCAGTAGGCTATGTCGAGGGGGGAGGTCTGCCGGGGTCACACAGTGAAACGTTGAGCTATTTAAGCCGGATTGGTTTTAAAACCTCGAAGCTGACGGAAGTGGTTGACGGTTGGCAGGCGGCGGAGTCATTCGTAGATCGCATTCTTGAGCAGCGCGATGAGATAGAAGTTGATATCGATGGGGTCGTCATCAAGGTAAACGACTTCGAGCAGCAATCGGCGCTTGGTTTTGTGTCGCGTGCACCGCGGTGGGCAATTGCACGAAAGTTTCCTGCACAGGAGGAGGTTACCAAGCTGCTTGGTGTGGACTTCCAAGTGGGCAGAACGGGCGCGATTACGCCGGTTGCGCGACTACAACCTGTTTTCGTAGGGGGTGTGACGGTCAGTAATGCCACGCTTCACAACGCTGATGAAATTGCCAGGCTCGATGTTCGCATCGGTGACGACGTTATCGTCCGCAGAGCAGGCGACGTGATACCCCAGATCGTCAAGGCTCTGGATGATCGTAGGGAGGGCGATTTACCCAAGGTGGCGTTCCCTAACGAGTGTCCAGATTGTAGCGCTGCTCTGACACGCGATCTTAATGAGGCAGCCATCCGATGCGAAAACAGCCTCGCTTGTCCTGCACAGCAAAAGGCAGCCCTTGAGCATTTTGTGTCCCGTAAAGCTATGGATATCGACGGGGTCGGTGAAAAGCTCTTGCACCAGCTATTTGATCAAGGCTTGGTGTCCGACATTGCGGATTTGTATGGCTTAACGGTTGAGCAGCTTGCAGCGCTTGATCGCATGGGTCGTAAATCAGCAGTGAAGGCGATTGAGGCCATTGAGGGAAGTAAAGCGACAGAGTTACCCCGATTTCTCTACGCATTGGGCATTCGGGAAGTGGGTGAGGCGACGGCTAGAGCGCTGGCGAATCACTTTGTCGACCTGGAAATGATCATGAGGGCGTCGCGAGAATCCCTTGAGGAAGTGAGTGATGTTGGCCCAGTGGTGGCATCCCATATCCATCGCTTTTTCGCGAGGGACATGAATAGGGAATTGGTCGGTCGACTCATTGATGCGGGCCTTGTCTGGTCGCTACCTGAAGAGCAAGTGGCGCTGAAGGCTCTCTTAGCGGGACAGACCTGGGTAGTGACCGGAAAACTAGAGGCCATGTCTCGTGATGAGGCAGGGGCGGCGATACGTCGGCTTGGCGGTCAAACGGCGGGCTCTGTCAGTAAAAAAACCGATGTATTACTGGCGGGTCCGGGCGCAGGCTCCAAACTGAGTAAAGCGGAATCGCTGGGCGTGAAGGTCATCGATGAGAATGACTTCATGCGCTTATTAGCGGAGGCAGAGCTATGAGTTTAGGTCGAAGCGTCGTCTTGGTCGGTGGTTTGGTAATGATGCTTGTCGGATGCACGACATCGCCTCCGAATAAGCTGGATAACATTTGCGATATATTCCGCGAAAAGGACGGCTGGTACGCCGATGCAAAAGACGCGAGAGAGCGCTGGGGCGCGCCCATTTCTATCATGATGGCCTTCATGCACCAAGAATCTCGCTTTGTCGCCGGTGCAAAGCCGCCTCGAACGAAAATTTGGGGAATTATCCCGGGGCCTCGCGCAAGCGACGCATATGGGTATTCGCAAGCGAAGAATGACACCTGGGACTGGTACAAGCGTAAATCGGGAAACCATGGCGCCGATCGCGATAAGTTCGAAGACGCCATTGATTTCGTCGGTTGGTATAACCACACCACGCATCAGATCAACGGGATCGCCAAAGACGATGCGTTTAGACTTTACCTCAACTATCACGAGGGGCACGGCGGCTACAAACGAGGAACTTATCGCTCAAAACCATGGTTAGTTGAGGTCGCGAAGAAAGTCGATCGGCGCGCATCAACGTATAACCGTCAATTGGGCTCATGTCAGGATGAGTTTAATAAGAAGGGATGGTTCGATTGGTTTTAATCGCCGTCATTTTAATGTCACGTTAATGTCATTAAATTTTATTGTCATTTGAGTGTCATTAAGCGATGACGGTGAGGAAGGTGTTTCTCGATGGTGTCGAAAAAAGTACTAATTGTTGATGACGAATTCTCGATTCGCGATATGTTGCGGATGGCGCTTGAAATCGCTGACTTTGAATGTCTGGAGGCAGAGAACATTCAAGACGCGCATCGCCTAATTGTGGATGAGCGACCAGCGATCGTCTTACTCGATTGGATGCTTCCTGGCGGCAGCGGCCTTGAGCTGTTGCGACGGCTAAAGAAAAACGACACCACCTCCGAGATACCTGTGATCATGTTAACGGCGAAGGTGGCCGAGGATAATGTCATTCAAGGCCTCGACGCGGGTGCGGATGATTACGTCACCAAACCGTTTGCGCCGCGTGAGCTGATTGCCAGGATCAAGGCGCTACTGCGGAGAAGCGTTGGGGGCGAACAGCGCGACCGACTAGAGGTCGGTGAGCTTGTGCTCGATGTGGATAGTCGTCGAATTTTTGTTGCCAATTCGCCGATCGAGATGGGTCCCACCGAGTTTAATTTACTTCAATTCTTTATGTCCCACCCTGAGCGTGCTTACACGCGAAATCAGTTACTTGATCACGTGTGGGGTGCCAACGTCTATGTCGAGGAACGCACCGTTGATGTTCATATCAGACGGCTGAGAAAGGCGCTGGAGGGCGGCGTTCACGACTACAGCGATCTCATTCAGACCGTTAGAGGAACAGGCTACCGTTTCTCTGCCAAAGGTGTGGTCTCCGAGTGACCTTTCTGAAGCATTGGTGGCGGGCACTTTTTCGAGTGCTAGCCATTCTGGGGGGTGGCGCTGCCCTGGGCTTGTATTTTGGAAGCATCGCGACCGGCTTGCTCATATCCCTAATGGTTGTTCTGCTCTACTGGAGCTACCAGATGTTTCGGGTAGAACAGTGGTTATCGGAGGTTGCTGAGGAGCCACCGCAAGCCGCCGGCGTTTGGGGGCTACTGTTCGATTACATTCATCGGCTTCAGAGCCAGAGCGCAGAAGCGCAGGGACGTCTGGAGTCCTCACTGCATTATCTACAAGACTCACTCAAGTCGATGCGCGACGCAGCGATCATCACTGATCCTTGGGGCAACATTGCGTGGATGAACGACTCGGCGGGCAGTCTCTTGGGGATTAGTCTCGATAAGGATGAGGGTAGACCGCTAGTTAGCAAGATGCGTTTACGTAATTTTTCAGATTATTTGGCGGTGGGCGATTACAAAGTGCCTTTGCGCATTCCACCGTCGAGCGAACAAAAGCGTTGCTTGCAAGTTGAGGTGTCGAGCTTTGGTGGCGGCGATAAACTGATTTTTATCAAAGACATTACCGAGCAGTACAAGCTCGAAATGATGCGTCGCGACTTCGTGGGTAACGTCTCCCACGAATTGCGGACACCTTTGACGGTGCTCAAAGGCTATGTTGAAAATCTTCAATCGCTGGATTCGGATCTCGTTTCAAAGATTCAGCGTCCATTGGTTCAAATGGATATGCAAGTGGTTCGCATGGAAGTGCTTTTAAAGGATCTGTTGTGGTTGTCTCGAATTGAAACGATTGAGGGTGCCGATAAGACGCTTCCCATCAACATGACGGACTTGGTTGCTGAAATCATAGAAGACCTGAGGGCTGCCTACCCGGAGCGTAAAATCGACACGCAATTAGAGCATGACGACGTCATCCTGGGTGATGCTACCGAACTCCACAGCGCGGTAAGCAACTTGGTTGTCAATGCGCTGAAGTACAGCGGTCATGACGATCTTGTGACCGTGGAGTGGAAGCTCGACGCGGGCTTTCCAACCTTGACCGTTCGAGATGAGGGAGAGGGGATCAAGCCACAACATATCCCCCGCCTGACCGAACGCTTCTACCGAGTCGACAAGAGTCGAAGCCAGGCAACTGGAGGTACAGGGCTTGGATTGGCCATCGTGAAACACGTGGCCGTTAGCCACAACGCAGAGCTACTCATTGATAGTGTTTATGGACAGGGCTCGGTGTTTTCCATGGTCTTCAAATCCCACCAGTAAGGAACTCAAGCGGCCGCCCATTAACGCATTGCCAACCCGATAAATGCCCAAGGCCAATCCCAACATGCGAACAGGTACCGGCAGCCCCTAATCACCACTTTGGGTTGTACTACGACCCCTTATCCTCTGATCTTTTTTTGTTCATAACGTCTTCTACAGGCCAGATAGAGTGGATGATCGATGGGTATTCGGTCCAGGCAAATGCGCGAGGCACTTTTTAGATATACTTTGCAGCGCAGCATCTTGTGCGGATCGCTGATATCGGTCGGCGATGGCCATCCACGATTGTTTTTATTGAGGTCATACATGCACCGCCTCTGGTCAGACACGCTGCAGCGTCTTTCACCATATACACCGGGTGAGCAGGCGCAGAATAGCGACGTTATCAAGCTAAATACGAATGAGCATGCGCTCGCACCCTCTTCAGGGGCAGTGTCGGCTGGCCAGCAGTTAAACGTCGAGCGTTTGCGACGTTATCCGGATCCAACCTCGCGGCGTCTCACCGAGGCAATAGCCAAAGCGAATGATGTCTCCTCTGATCAGGTATTGGTGACAAATGGCTCGGATGAAGTATTGGCGTTTGCATGGACAGCATTTCTGTCCGATACCGATAGAGTGCCCGCCGTGCCTGCCATGACTTACACCTTCTATCCTGTATGGGCCAAGTTGCTCGGTCAGGGATTGCATCAGGTGCCCATGCAATCCGATCTTTCGATTGATGTTGAAGCACTCAAGGCGTGGGATGGCCCCGTCGTGTTTCCCAATCCCAACGCGCCCACTGGTTTGGCTTTGCCGCTCGAAACGATCGAAGGGTTGGTGGCGCATGATCCCAATCGTCTAGTGCTAATCGATGAGGCCTACTTTGGATTTGGTGCGACGTCTGCGGTCTCCCTCATCAACCAATACGATAATTTGCTGATTACCCGAAGCTTCTCCAAAAGTCATGCACTTGCAGGCTTACGTGTTGGTTATGCACTTGCAAATGCCAACCTTGTAGAAGGACTCCGTCGAGTAAAGGACTCGTTTAATTCGTATCCTGTTGACGCTTACGCCCAATGCGTCGCCACCGCCGCGGTTTCAGACTCAATTTGGTTTGCCGAGGCGTCAGCGACTGTTAGAGAAAATAGGGCAGAGCTTACAGCGGGGCTTACTCAACTAGGTTTTTCGGTATTGCCGTCCGAGGCCAATTTTGTACTTGCGTCTCACCCTGAGCATACGGGTATAGCGCTTACCGAGTATTTGAAGACCCAAAATATTCTCGTTCGTAGCTGGTCTAGTGACGACCTGTTGCCTTGTGTCCGGATTACGGTGGGTACAACAGAACAGCAGGCGCGCCTATTGAGTGCGCTGGCTGGGTATCTAAACGGCTAGATCCGCTTCAGGACAATAGAGCCAATACTGTACCCGGCGCCAAACGAAGAGAGCACGCCCAGGTCGCCAGGTTCGAAATCCTCGTTGTATTTCTTGAAGGCGATCACAGATCCTGCTGAGGAAGTATTGGCATACTCGTCCAAGATCGTTGGTGATTCTTCATCGCTGGGTTCACGGCCCAAGACCTTCTTCGCAATCAAATCATTCATATTTCTGTTGGCCTGGTGTAGCCATATGCGTTTCAAGGAGTTGGGCTCGATTTCCATTTTGGCAAGCTGCTGTGTGATCTGCTCCGCAACCGCAGGACAAACCTCGCGGAAGACTTTGCGGCCTTCCTGCACAAACAGCTTATCCACTTGACCCACGCCTTCTTCGGTTGCGCGGTTCAGGAATCCAAAGTTGTTACGGATGTTATTTGAATAAATAGTTTGCAGCTTGGTGTCCAAAATCTCGAACGCATGGTCTGATCGGCAATGCTCGGCAGACTCAATCACGACAGCCGTTGCGACATCGCCGAAGATGAAGTGCGAGTCACGGTCCCGGAAGTTCAGGTGTCCAGTGCATATTTCTGGGTTAACCATAAGGACGCGGCGGGCATTACCTGACACGACCATGTCGTAGGCCTGTTGAATGCCAAAGGTGGCCGAGGAGCAGGCGACATTCATATCGAAGGCGAAGCCTTTAATGCCTAACTCCGCTTGTACTTCAATGGCCATAGCTGGGTAGGCGCGTTCCATATTTGACGCAGCGACAAGCACAGCGTCGATATCATCGGCAGTCACATTGGCCTGTTCCATGGCTTGTTTCGCCGCAGCCACACCAATTTCACACATAACCGAGGGTTCATCGTTTGAGCGAGGTTCCAGTCGCGGCATCATGCGCATAGGATCAACGATGCCCGCTTTGTTCATAACAAAGCGCGATTTAATACCCGAAGCTTTTTCTATGAACTCGACGTTCGATTGGCCTTTAGGCTCCACCTCGCCGGCCGCGATCGCGTCGGCATGCTCAGCATTGTAGTGATCAACCCAAGCGTTGAATGACTCCACCAGCTCGTGGTTGCTCACGCTCTCAGTAGGGGTAAAGAGACCCGCCCCTGAAATGACTACCCGCGCGGTGCCGGTTTGCATTATCGATTCTCAACAGGCACGAAATCGCGAGCTTCATAGCCGGTATAGAGCTGTCGTGGACGACCGATGCGATAGCTGCCGCCAATCATTTCGTTCCAATGCGCTACCCAGCCCACGGTTCGACCGACGGCAAAGATCACAGTGAACATGGACGTTGGTATTCCCAGCGCCTTAAGGATGATGCCGGAGTAGAAATCAACATTAGGGTAGAGCTTCTTTTCGATGAAGTAGGGATCGCTGAGTGCAATTTCTTCAAGTCGTTTAGCGATTTCAAGGTTCTCATCCTGAATGCCCAGCTCAGCCAACACTTCGTCGGCAGCCTGCTTCATGACCTTTGCCCGCGGGTCGAAGTTCTTGTAAACACGGTGGCCAAAGCCCATCAAACGGAAGGGATCATTCTTGTCTTTAGCGCGGGCAACGAATTCATCGATTCTGGAGACATCACCGATTTCGTCGAGCATCTTTACAACTGCCTCATTGGCACCACCGTGTGAAGGGCCCCAGAGCGCTGCAATGCCTGCGGCAATACATGCGAATGGGTTGGCCTGTGATGAGCTTGCCAGTCTAACTGTTGATGTCGACGCATTTTGTTCGTGGTCCGCATGCAACAGGAAGATGCGGTCCATGGCACGTGCAAGGGTTGGCGAAATCACGCTCGGCTCGCAAGGGTTGCCGAACATCATGTGCAAGAAGTTAGCGGAGTAATCAAGGTCATTACGCGGATACATAAAGGGCTGACCAATCGAGAACTTGTAACTCATCGCGGCGATGGTGGGCATTTTCGCAATCAGTCTGAATGCAGCAACCTCACGGTGGTAAGGGTCTGAGATGTCAGTTGAGTCGTGGTAGAACGCCGACAGCGCTCCTACGACGCCGCACATGATTGCCATTGGGTGGGCGTCACGACGGAAGCCATTGAAAAACGTTCGAATTTGCTCATGCACCATGGTGTGGTTCGTCACCATGTCCACGAAGGCTTTTTTCTCTTCCGCATTCGGCAGCTCGCCGTTAAGAAGTAGGTAGCAAGTCTCTAGGTAATCGGATTGCTCTGCGAGCTGTTCGATAGGGTAGCCCCGGTGCAAAAGGACGCCTTTCTCGCCGTCAATAAATGTAATTTTTGATTCGCAAGACGCGGTTGACGTAAAGCCGGGATCAAAGGTGAAGTGGCCCTGAGACGACAGCCTTGCTACATCGATAACGTCGGGCCCTAGTGAGCCTTCATAGACAGGTAGGTCGATGTCTAGCATGCTGTTATCGCTTTGCGGAATGGAAAGCTGCGCTGTCTTACTTGTCATTATGTGTCCCCCGACCTCGTTTTTTTGCGGCGCTACCGTAACGGCGCCTTTTCAATAAAGTAATTTTACAACATTGCGCAGATAAAACACGACAGATGGTCATAGTTTGCGAGATGAATTTGTCAGTAGCGGAGTGACTACATATACTCACGCCTCGAATTTAGACCACTCAATTGCTCTGGGGGTTATTAAGTGAAACCGCGCGGCAGCAAGGACAACCGTCCCGTTAACCTTGAATTAAGCACCATTAAATTTCCGATTACAGCGCTCGCGTCGATATCGCACAGAGTGACTGGAGTTTTGCTGTTTGTTTCTAGTGTCCTACTCGTTTGGGCACTCGATGCCAGTCTTGCTTCTGAAGAGAGCTTTAATGAATTGGGCATGCTGCTCTCGAGCATCGGCGCGACGGCCGTGCTATGG
>Ga0163109_10002456_pt1 | contig 14446 bp, 19 predicted proteins | sample CRUFie1St13metaG_FD_108704 | JGI IMG/M metagenome (GOLD analysis project Ga0163109, IMG submission 108704) | Marine microbial communities from the Costa Rica Dome - CRUD Field 142mm St13 metaG | ecosystem: Environmental > Aquatic > Marine > Oceanic > Photic zone | place: Costa Rica: the Eastern... | reverse complement strand
CGGCACTTGTCAGAGAATTACACGTGTATGGTAATGTGCTTCCAGTAGGATTTAGAACTAAAACAAGATATCACGAACAACATCGTGGAATTGGAAAGCGTCTTCTTGCAATGGCAGAAAATATTGCGTTATGGAGAGGATATACGAGAATTGCTGTGATTTCTGGTATTGGAGTCACAGAATACTACAAAAAACGTGGATATCATTCTGAAGATTATTATATGGTGAAAAATGTGCGTTCGTATATTATGAATATGGTAGTAATAGTGATGTTATGTATTATGATTGGTGGTATTGTATTTATGTTTGGTCTGTAATATACATAAATATTCTATGTATTTATAAATGGTATGTATTACAAACTGTGCGATCGGTTTTGCGCTTGTAGGGGGAACAATTGCCACGGCACTTGTAACAAAAAATGACCCTGTTTTCCAAAAATATCATAAAACATTAGACCCTATCCAAAAACAGGCTCTTGACAATATCGCAAATGAGCGTTTAACTCTTTATATCCAAGGAACTCTTCTTGGGTTAGTTCTAGTTGGTATTTTGTCTTTAATGGTCGACAGTTCAATATCACCTATGGTGAACGGATGTTCATTTGCAGCAATTGTTCTCTTGACGCAATATTTCTATTATATCCTTATGCCTAAGAGCGATTGGATGATTCGAAACCTAAATACGAAAAAACAGAGTGAAGCCTGGTTGAATGTATATCGCTATATGTCTGTTCGTTGGCATCTGGGGTTATTGATTGGACTATTTGGATTTTTCCTTATCGGAAGAGGAATGGTTCTATAACTATTATAAAATAGTGTAATAGAATGTCCGATCAAACACCTGGTCCACCATTGGGCCCAAGTTTGGCTACAGGGGATGATGATGGTGATACAGCGTCAACAATGGATCTTACTGAAGATTATGAGTTACCCTCTGTACCACCAAGAAGACTTGTTAGATCAGGAGAACTTCCTGCACCAAGAGTTTTATTTGGTTTACCAACGACCCCTGAACCAACGGCTCCTGAACCAACGACCGTTGAACCAAGATCTTTTTTTAGCAATAGATTATACAGGGCTGTGACTGATAATGACATAGATAGTGTTCGTAGAATGATATCTTTTGATAGAGGGTTTGTAGGAAGATTCTCTCGTCAACTTGGTAGAAGATTAGAACAATTTGTGTGTTATCAAGATGAATATGGAAACACGCCATTGCATAAAGCAATCATGAATAATAGCATTGATATCGCAAATGAAATTATCAATCTAGATGTTTCTTGTGATTTTATAAATATTCAAAATATCGCTGGTTATACCCCTTTACACGTCGCTGTTAGCGCAACAGACCTTTCTATACATACTGAGGTTATTGAAAATATCACAAGAAAAGATACTACAAAAGTACAAATCTTGAATGACGATGGTGAAACACCCTTGATGTTATTATTGAAACGCCGTTCAATAAGTTCATCTATTTTAGATCGTCTTTCAAAACCTCTTATGAAAGGATTAACGAAACATGAGATTGCTGAAAATACAATCATACGTGATTTCCGTGAACACACACTTTTGAACTTAATTGTGTCACATGATAATCCGAATATTTTAAATAGTATTTTGAGTGATGTATCTGGTTTTGATTTAAGCATATATGAAACTGAGGCCGAACGTAGAAATATAGAGCCTTTAATTCATACTTCTATACGACACAATCAAAAAGATATGGTTTATTATCTTTTAGAAAAAGGATGTGATATTCATAAGCAATACAGACAACCGGATTCAATAATGAGAGGTCGTAAATATAGACCATTAACGTATGCTTTTGAAAAGGATAGATTTGAAATTGCCGATAAGTTATTGAATGAAGGGGCGTCTATGTATGCCAGAGATAGAGATGAAGACGAACCTCTCTTTGTTTTATTAAAAGCACTTGAAATGAATCTAAATCCAAACTTAAAATATATAGATTTATTGATAAGCCATGGGTATGATTTCAATAGAGAATTAGTTGATGGTGAAATCCCTTTAATTTATGCTACTATAATTGGTGTTAATAACTTTGAAGTATTTGAATATATACTGCGTAATACTGATATAAATGTAAATAATAAGATATTTGAGTTAGACGGAAAACGACATACTCTGTTATTCTTTTTAGTACATATAGGGTCATTATTCATTGATATTCCTTTAGATATCGCTATAAGAATGATTAAAATCTTAGTGACTGAAAAAGGTGTGGATATTGATGATAGAAATGAGGATGGTCACACACTCCTTATGTATATAATGGAAAACCTAGATGAATATATGTGCGAGGATTGTAAAGGATTTGTAAAATTAATCAAAACTTTAGTAAGTTTAGGGTCAAATGTAAAACAGACCAATGAAGATGGAAATACACCGCTTCATTTATTGATGCTATATGATAGAGAGGAACCTACACTTGATGTTGATGATGTTAAAAAGATAATACGAATATTTATTGAAAATGGAGCCGATCTAACAATAAAAAATAATGACGATCAGACACCACAAGATTATGATGAAGACGAACTTATTCCAAGCGTTCTTGATGAAATTAGAACTGCGGGTAAACGCAAGACTTCAAAGAGGGGTGGGAAAACTAAAAAAACAAAGAAAAATATGAGATTTAAGAAAACTAAAAAAACAAAACGCAAGAGGACTACTACGCGATAAATTGATTACACGCTTAAGATATATTACAAAACTTAATAATCACAAATGTGCGACATAGATGAAGAACTTAAAGAAAGATTTAGAGATTGGGTGGAAAATCATATAATGTCACTTAATGCTTGTGAATTGATATGTATGCCTTCTTATGAACAACATATTAGACGAATAAGGTCTGAAGCGCGAGATTTGTCAAACAGAGTATCTACAGAAGCCAATCCATTTGAGATTAGTTTATGGGCAGATAGGGGGGTCTCTTGGTTTGAAAGAGAGTCCGTGGTAAACAGAATCATTGCGCGTGTAAGAGTCTAAATAGTATCTATCTTTTGAATTCTTCCCTGGCATATAAAACAAATGATACTCTAGAACCTTCTTTATCTGGATATTCTATTTTTTCATTTCCGTGAAGTAATTTTACATTTGCAACAAGAGCATCACCTTTCCTGAGAGGAACGGCTATGCCATATTGTGGAAAATGAAGATTCCCCCCTTTAAATGGTTCACCGATGTGTGTTGCAGTTAATACCGCATATCCATTGAGATTTCCTTTATCGCGATGCATTGCCGTTTGAAAATCTTTATTGACGGTTATAGTTGTAAAAGGCGAGTCTTTTCCCCCAAATCTATATTCATCATTTATCGCAGAATACATTGTTTTGTAGATTTCAGGGGTGTATTCTTTTAAGAAACGTACAGATTCAGAAATAAGACGCATCGCTTCTTCAGAATCACCCGTTGCCTCTCGTATTGTATTTAGTCTTTTTCGCGAGTAATAACCTAGATTCCCACTCATAACAAAATTAGAAAGGTTTATTTTTGAACCAGTATATCTTTTAATATCCGCCCAACTGGTTTCTTTTGATGCTGTAATAATAATATCCCCTTTCCCCGTAATATTCGCGCGTATATTTTCAGGGTCTGCTTTTCCTGCTGCTTCTCCTCTAAACCCCGTTAGAGGGGCATATTTCAATAATGTTTCTGCGGATTTTGTAACGATATCCGCATCAAAATATTTGGGGGCATATGCCAATACAATGTCACCTGTATCACAATCGCGAATTACGATTGGTTTTCGTATGACCTGATGAGTATCTTTCATTTTTTGTGAAACATCATATCCACGAAATCTCCCCGCATCTTTATCGTTCATGTATTTTTTAGCACATGGAGAGTGAGAAATTGTTTTATAAATAACCCCCTTTTTTACTGGATACTCAGATGCTTCGCGGATGAGTCTTCTCGTGCGTTCTCTATGAGAAGGTTTTCGGCTTCTATTTTTTCTGGTTTTGCCATTTGTTCGTGGCATCTACTATCATCAAGACTTTCGTCCATAGAATGTATTTCAAACCATCGTGATATCTTCTTTTTTCCACTAGGCTCATATCCATTGGATTTAGAGTAGGGTTTCATCAATACACCATTTGCCTTACAAATTTGCCGAAGGGCATTTATTACAGGTGTTTTTGATTTTGCCCCACTTGTCCTCAAGCAACTCATCCCAGACGCACTATAAAACCCACGAAGTTCATTAAGTAATGGGGTGATAAGTTCTAATTGTCCCTCTTTCATAATATTTTCTTTCGGGATTTTGATACCAATAAGATTAGATGGATGTTGAAACTGTTCTGTATCTGGTATAAGTTTTAAAACTTTAAACATTTTAACACAAATACTGCTTGCTACTTGAGTTTGCATCTTAACAATTGATGTTATTTATTCATAAACTAAAAATACACATATCAATGGATCCCAATAAATGTGTAATACATGGTCCAAAGGCGATTCACGTAGAACTTGGTCGTTTTATTTTGAATAAAATCGCAAATAGCGGATCAAATCAGTTATTGAAAGGGTATAAATTAAAAAAGATTGATACAGAAAAGACATACACCTTGAATTTTATGGATGTAGTTGATCATTATATCCCCCCTGAAAGCGATACCGATTCTGAAGATGACGATGATATTGAATGTCTCAGTGATGATGAGAGTTAATCTTTCTTTGTAGTGTTTTGTCTTCTTTTATTGCGTCTGGTATACCCTATAGGTTGAATATCATGAATTTTGTGAATATATTTTTGAAGTTTCTCATTGGTATCTACCATATTCATAGAGGCATCGAGTGTTTTTTGAAGAAGAACAAAGTTATCCACCGACCATACTTTTGTAGATTTTCTATATAATAAAACATACCTCTTTAGGTTTTGTAAATACACGATTGCCGAATAATGAAAACGACCATTATATTCTCCACGATTTAGACGATTTACTGATTCACTTAACACCGTACATTTTTTATCTCCTTTTCTCGGTATTACTGTTGTCGGTATTTTTGTATCCGGCAATGGAGATTCTTCATTTTTAAATCCACGAAATTCTGGCATCTGTTTATAAAATGATAATGTTATAACATTTATTATAGAAATGGTATCTTATTGTATTAATAAACTGACTGTATCCGGTAAAATAGAATCTTTGCAGAGATTTCTATATGAAAACAAAGGAGTTACGAACTTATCATTTGCTAGAACGGTTGTGCCCCCGATTGGGGCAACTACTGCGTGGCGTGTTCAAAACTGGGGGACGTGTTCTGACATAGACAACGAACAAACTGATATTATGTGGAATTTTAGAGAAAATAAGTTTATTGTTTTATTTAAAACACCATGGACACCTCCTATTTCTTGGGTATTTTATACCGGTATTAAGTATAGACATTTATCATTTAATCTTCAATATGAAGATCCAACGGAAAGATTCAAAGGAATATATACAGTTCAATCTGGTATTGTAACACACGATGATTATAGCAAAAGTTGTGAAGACTATGATGATTAAGGACAACATAATGACAGACACGATTTTGATACTTTGGAGAACTGATTAATCATAATTTTACCCTTGGTGGCGGCGATGATAGTATCAATCATTGACGGCATAACTTTTTCTACAAAATCACGCATTGTCTCCTTCTTGTCTCCCAAAACTCCATTGAGAACAATATCTTCGTGATCTATTGTCCACAATAAAAGGTGAATCACAATTCTCTTTTTCTCCTGACCTGTAAGTTTTCCCGTCATAAGATTGTTTTCTGCCCACTCAATAAGTTCAACAGCAATTGGAACAATCGGTGTATCGCCTATTACCAGATTATCCACGATTCCAGGGGCTACGTTCTCTATAAACGCGATTCCGTGTTCAATCACAGTGCTTATCTTAGTCGGTGTTTTTTCAGGTAAGAGTTCAATCCCAGAGATATCTTCAGTGGCAGTAGCAGAAGCAGAAGCGGTAGTGGCAGCAGCAGAGGCTGCAGAGGCTGACGTGGGTATGTCATCTCTTTCTTTTGTCTCTTTTGAAGACGTGTTCCTTGGAACTTTAGCAGCGGATTTAGGAGCAGTTTCGCTTTTTTTTGTAGATGGTTGTGTGACAACAGCAGTAGTTCTCATCTAAAACTACCAAGAACGTTATTATATGGATAATACGCGATTGCGTCCAGTTATTAATAGTCATACAGCACTACTAGCCAGCCTCTTAGAGCACGCAGGTCACTTGAGTGAATGGATTATGTTAGAAGACGTTTCATTTGATAGTTGTTGTCGGTATGTATTCTACTCGTTTTCTACAAGTAGAGACAAAGAGTTAGTAAATGCGATTATGGAATCATCGTCTATTCATATGAAACGTTTGTCTATGGATGACGAACCAATTGTGACGGATTGTTTTTGGATTGGAACTATGGATAAAGAGGAACGAATACTTGATATGAAAGATGTAGAATCTAAATGGGATACATGGAGACCATCAAATAAATTAGAGAAGATGATTAAGAATACGTTTGATGAGATGTTCTAGTTTAATTATTCTAGTTCCTTTTCAAGTTCTTTTTTCTCCATCTTTTTGAGAAGGTCTAAAAGTCTAACCTCTTCTTCTGCATCTTTTTCGGTTGGCACAGACTTTAAGAAATCTATCAATCCTTTTCTGGCATATACCTCCTTTTTATCACCAGCATCTGCATCACCGACGTCTTTGGCCAATTTTGCAGCCACGAATCTTGACGTTGCTCTTTCAACGTCTTCATCTTTTGGGGATTTTCCAAGGTCTTGTCCAACCTCTTTTAAAATAACTTGGCGTTCATCAGCATTTTTAAGATAATTACTAAGACCCAGTATTAGTGAAGATAGTGTTCTTGAAGGACCCTGAATATCTTCATAGAGGTCTCTTGCTTCATCAATCACACTCTCAAGTGCCTCAGCACCTTTTTCTTTAACATCATCAGACGCTTTGGATGCTTTTGAGAGATCACTTAGTATATATGTCATATTTACAAATGGTAGTGCCCTGAAAATAGGTTCAATCATTTTCTGACCAAGTTTCTCCATTGCTTCTTCGATTGGCTTCTCAACCTTTTGGAAGAGCCTGGTTAGTTTTGTTTCAACAAATCTTTTAAGATCCTTATCTGGAACAGTGATAGTTGCCAAAAGAACCTCCATTGCGATTCTATCTAAATGAGTGAGTCTCATGACCATCGGTATTAACTTTTTAGGAACTTTTTGTATGATTCCAAATGGATTTGGAGTCTTGTACATAGGTAATTTATGACTGGGGTTATTGTCATCAACACAACCCTTCATCTATTTTTATTATAAAATTATAGATGAAGAAAGTCCGTTTCCGTCTCCCATCTGAAGTGGTCATTAAGGACACTATTCTTAATTTAAGGAAACGTATAAGATTGACTAAAGATGTGTCTCTAGATATGTTCTATCGATTCAAACAATATCCATGTAGAGTTGAGTCTAATTTATATGGAAAATCTATATCTTTGTCAGAACCTTTACGTTCTCAAGGTGTATTGCCTGGCGACATTCTAGTTGTATTGCCCTCGTGCAACGATGTGGAATGATGCGTAATGATGTGATTGTAAGTAGAGGGGATGTCTGTTATGATTTTTACGAGAGATTTACGTCTTCGTGATAATCTTACCTTAATTAAGGCATTAAAGCATTCCAAAGAACCAGTAATATGTTTATTTGTATTTCGGAAAAAACAAATAGGGAAGGAAAATGAGTATCGAAGTGATAACTCTATTGAATTTATGTTAGAGTCTTTGGAATGTCTCAGGGAAGAACTAATATCAAAAGGTGGTGATCTTTATTTTGTATATGAAACGAACAAAAATGAGAAATTGGTTAAAACATTACAATCCATCGGCGACGACATTCATATATTCACATCCCGTGGGATTACCCCATTTTCAAATAAACGAGACAAAGAACTCCAAGATGACTTGGAAAAAGTTGGATATGACATTACATTTGTAGAAAACCATCTTTTAAATGAAAAAACAAGAGATATTACAACTGGTTCTGGCGGTATTTATACCACATTCCAGCCATTTTATAGGAGAGTTCTTGAAAACGGGGTTCCATTTGCTAAACGTCTCCCTAGAGTCTCCCGGTTCTATTCAGGAGACATATCTGGTACAATATCATTACGAGAAATAAGAATGTGTCTTCCAAAAATGCGTGTTTCTCCCTGTAGGAGAGTGATTGGGGGAGAAAAAGAAGGTCTTAAAATCTTAAAAAATGCTTCTAAAAATTTAAAATCATATAAAGATACTCGTGATAGTTTCAAAGAACCAACTAGTTTGCTGTCAGCATATCATCATTATGGATGCGTAAGTGTTCGTGATTCATATCACGCATTACATAAAATTCCTGCGATTACACGACAAATTATATTTCGTGAATACGCAAATCATCAATTAATTAGTTGGGAAAATACCGGATGGTGTTCTGTAAAAACTATTGGAAAAACTATAAAATGGAAGAATGATAAAAAACTAGAATCGGCATGGAAACATGGGAGAACCGGAGTTCCATTAGTGGATGCAGCAATGCGCCAACTTCGCCAGGAAGGATATATTCATAATCGCGGGAGAATGGTTGTGGCCAACTATTTGGTAAAGAATATGGGATTAGACTGGAGAATAGGGGAGAAACATTTTGCAAGATGGTTGACTGATTATGACTGGGCCGCCAACTTTATGAACTGGCTCCAAATCTCCTCATTGCTCCCTACTGACATGTATTCACGGGGAATGAACCCGTATATACAAGCAAAAAAACACGACTCTGACCTTTATTATATTCACAAATATGTTCCTGAACTTCGTTCAGCAGACCCGAAACAGATATTCTCACAAGAACGTTCAGAACCTATTGGTGAGTATCCCGCACCATTGTTGGATTATAAAGAGTCAAAAAATGAGTTCTTAAAATGGGCTAAGAAGAATCTGTCGGGATTTCATCCTCGTGAAGAGTGTGTTTGATTCTTATAATCACAAGGAAAACCCTGTTTTTTCTAGTTCTATCAGGAATCAACAACATTGGACGATACACGTGAGCAATATCCCGCAGTGTTTCATCTAAACCATCAATATCATAATTGTATGGAACTTTCATAAATATATGTGACAATCTCGATAAAATCCCCGAAGTCTTACCGAATAAACGTCTTTGACGTATTGTTTCTTCAACAATGGGTCGTAAGAAATCAGCAGCGGTCAAAACACCGTCTTTTCTTGTAGTCATTTCAAGGCCGATTTTACCCGGTAGATGTTCATACCCAGGTCCTCCCCAAGGAGGGTCTATAAATAACCCATCTACGATTGGTTCACAGGTTTTCAGAGTATCATCGGTCACATTTGGTATCAATATATTCTTAGAATCACCATCCATAATAAATACTTGTCCATCAATGCCCCCTCTTGCAACTTCCACAATATTATTTATATGAGAGACTTTTCTAGGCTTGTCTTTTAAATATACATTTTTGATATTATGGGATAGTATTTTGGCTCTAAACGGATTGATTTCAATCCCAATAACTTTTCCAGTAAATATTTGAGACATATATCCAAGATTTCCACCAAGACAAGCAGTTCCGTCAATAACCGAAGCGGTTTCACCGAGACACATTTTCATAATATTTGTCATTTGTTTTCCAGTTTCTGGATAACTTATTGAGAACGAACCAACTTTGTCCATTAAAAGGTTTTTATAACCTGGTAAAACATTGAGTCGTTCTCTGTATCTCTTAATAAATGGAATATCATCTTTGTCCCCTCCGTAATATTGAATAGGTGTTCTCATTTCGTAATAAGCCTGTTCTTTTGGATTCATAGTCGGTTTCATAGTGTTCCATTCTGTAGTCATATTTATATGTTGCTTATACCGATATAGAGCCTCACGATACATATCTTTTCTAGCATCTTCTATCGTGATAGGTTCATATATACTTTTAGGAAGTGTTGTATACGCACTTGGTAATATTACAACATCAATCGTATCAACCCACTCGTTCTCGGCATTGTAATCTATCAATACAGTATGTGATTGAATATCATCAAGGCCACCGGTTTTAATACCAGTTTCGTATAATTTTTTAAGTTCATTTTTAACAAGATTGTCAGTGTCTTTCGTCGCGATTATGTTCCGTTTCGTTTCTACAGTTTCTATTCCTTCTAAATCTTCAACCGAAAATCGGTCTTTAGAATAATATTCTTTGATTATCGTCATCTCGTTATCTTTTACTCTTCGGAGGAATTCGTCATCTTCGCCGCCCCATCCAAAATAGTCATTGGGATACCCATTTGTATTTTTCCAAGCCTCTGGTGTCATTCCAGTTATTCCACCAAGATATGAGCCTATTTTAGACTCTTTGTTATACCGATCCCAACTTCCTGCGAGATGTAGAACTTCAGTGTCAGTAATGTCATGTGAGTATGCATTATAAAAAACACTACTTTCTGGAACAAGATCTACATCGTGTGTTATAATAACTTTACCGTTTGTAATAGTTTTGATTGCAGCATTTAAAATAGCACCACGGTTAAATTTAGGTGTAAAAGTTTTATTTGCCCTATAATATGTTCGTTCAGACAATGGATGTGGATATTTTCGTATATAAGAACTGAAAACCTGTCTTGAAAATCTTATCCTAAGGTCGACTTTATCTGAAATTGTTTCACGAACTTCTGTCATTCTTCGTAGAAACTCTTTTCTTTGTTCTTCTCTTCCATCTGAACCATTTGTTTGAAAAGGGACTACAATCCAAACAATTGGCTTTTCATATCCTACCCCCGTAATACGATTTGGAGTTTTCAGTGTTTTAGAATAATATGCTTTGATTAATGGGCTTTTATTCTCAAGAACGAGGTTTCTTAAAAATGTCCCATATCCATCACCTCTTTCACGTAGATACGGCGTGTCATCGCCCATGGGTTTGAAGTATATTGTGTGATCCTCAATTGGAATTTCAAGAACAATATTTCGCTTGATCTGTTCTAAGATATCCATCTATGTTTGCTTTTTAGAATTATGCTTGAGTTCAACTTTCTCATACCTGTCTCGTTTATTGTATAAAATATCCATAATATTCGTAACAAGGTCTTGATCCGGTAAGTTTTTAGAAAGAGCAGATAAGACCGCAGATTTTGTAAGCGGGACTTTTGGCATTGAACGTTTTGCTACAAGTTGTCCCTGGTTCAACTGTAAGTTTTCAACTTCTAGTGCTGACATATCACTAATTAAGTTTCGTTCCAGATTTTTCCTCTCTTTGCGGAGTTCTCGTGCTGCTGCAAGGACCTTTTTAAGTTGGTCACACGTTGTGATATATGACTTTACATTACCCCTCAATCTTGTTGCTATTACTGCCTGTGTTTCTTGGGACATAGGGGTCTCTTCTCTCATAAACCTCTCGTTTCTTTCTTTAAGATTTTCTGTTTGACTTGCCGAGTCTTCGGGTCGTATTGACATCTATAATTAGACACGGCGTTTCCTTAATTGACATTTGAAGTTGATATATATGTATTCTCACAAAATGAGCGAAATCGAGGAATTAAAAGATGAGGCTATCCGTTATTATATGAAAAAAATAAAAGAATATTCGCCAAATCTTAAAAAGATAGGGTATTTCTTTAGAAAAATGAGATTAGAAATTCTAAAATTTACAATGTTTGAACGGGTTCTACGATATTATTTAGAACGAAAACTAATCTCACCGATGCAAGAATATGAATTTCGTAAAAAGGTGTTGTCACAAACATACGTTGATTATAGAATCTCAATTCCCAGAACTGAAGACGATGAAGACGATGATTATATTATGGATGAAGATGATGTTTATAGTAAATATTCATTAGAAGTATGTATTGCATTTAAGAAAAGGGATATGATCGCTAAAACAAGGTAATCGTTTATTCAAACAATATAGATGAGCGTATCGCAGGACGCTATACGAAAATCCTATGATCAGTTATTTGGAACACATTATCCTGACATACTTTACGTGCAACGTGACCGACCACATAATTATAACCTTTTCCTCAAAATTATATCCTTGTTTATTCTATTTGCTGTGACACCAATAATATCATTGATTCCCATTTACCCCGTTCTATATATTCTATTATCATATGGTTTCAATGGTTCTGAAGCCTTTTCAAGTGGTGTTGGTAAAATGAATATATTATGGATAGTTATTTTGTATATATACTACATTACCAGTTTTGCTTCTTCCAGAAGAACCGAAGATATATTGGGTTCTTTTGGATTTGTTGGACTGTTTATGGCACTCACTCCAATAATGTTATATATGTCGTGGTATTATGCAGCACCAGTATCTATTCATGATACTATGGCAGGGGCGTATAATTCATTAATGGGTAAAAATCCATTTGTTCGCGGAGGCATTGCATTTACTTCTATGAAATGCCCTACAGATACAAGTGTTCGTATTGAAGGATGTATTACAGGTGGTGGACAGATTGGAAAGGGTATTAAAACACCAATATTTGGATTTGGATTTTCCTGGGCTATTATTTTTGGATTACTTTCTCTTGTATTACTTGGATTATTTGGACTTTTGTGGACTTCAGCGACGATAAGAAAAAATAAATTGAAATCTAACACTACACTAAAACTAAAACTATACAAAAACAGTAATGCCTAAAAACACTGCTGGTGGAAAAGCATACAAGAAACGAAAAAACAAGGGACCTGTTGAACCAGGTCCTATTAATTATGCCGATGACGAACAAGAATATGGGATTGTAACATCTAGATTGGGTAATGGTCTGATTGAACTTATGATTGCTAAAGATTCAACATCTACTCCGCGAAGAGCACTTGGTAAAATTCGTGGAGTTCTTCGTAAGAGAAGGGTTCCATTTCATCCGGGGTCTATTGTTCTTGTATCGGGAAGAGATGGTTGTCTATCAAGCACGATGGTTGGTAAAGGTGATAACCGCAGGGAGAAGGTTGATGTGTTAGAATGTTATTACGAAGATCAGGCAAAAATATTATATCGACAATCAAGAATCCCTAAAAAGTTTAAGGATTATGTTGAAATTGAGACTTCTGATAAACCTACTGCTGACGATGCTGACGATGATAGGGGAGGGTTTGTATTTACGGATGAAGCCGAAGAAGAGGAAGAAGATGTAGATATTGACGATCTTTAGATATATATAATAGATGTATACTCGTAAAAATGGAAGAGGTCGTTATGGGGGAGCAAGAAACAGAACTAGGAGAGCATCGCAAAAAGGTGGTGCTAGAGATGAAGATGTAGCCCCTTTTTCATTAGAAGGTCTTCGTGATGCGATTATCGGAAAGCCCGAGGAGACTACAAAAAAACAAGAAGATACTGTTGAAGAAGTTACAGATGATATGTTGTCTTTTGAATCAACAACACCAGATGCGGAGATAGTAGGAGAAGATGATATGACAAGTGAAGTGGAAGACGAGGGAGATGATATGACAGGGGAAGTGGAGGAGAAGGAAGAAGACGAGAAGGAAGAAGATGAGAAGGCGGAAGAGGATAAGGCGGAAGACGAGAAGGAAGAAGACGAGAAGGAAGAAGACGAGAAGGAAGAAGACGAGAAGAAGGAAGACGAGAAGGAAGAAGACGAGAAGGAGGAAGAAGAACCAGTCTCAAGTTTAGATACAGTTAGCGATGTTGCTGCAGCATTTTCAAATTATTATGGAGTTGATACCACAGATGTCACAAAAGAAGCCCCAGATATTGAATATAAAACACTTCACGAAGAAACCTTAATGGAGAAAAATGGACAGTTATGTTTTAAGAAAAAACTTGCAAAAGACGAACTTATCGCAGTTCTTTTCCATTCTTCGATTGGTTTCAAACATGGAGTTCATGAATATCCTGCGGTAGATGTTCTCAAAAAATACACAAGACCGAACACTCCTGTGAACGTGATTGTGAAACAAGAAAAGTTGCCTATGAAGGCTGAATACAGAAAGGGTGTGTATGTCGCAACAATGGCTCTTACACTTAAAACAACAGAAGACGTACTACCTGGAACATCTGTAGTGTGTCCCTACGTTCCAGATATGTCATCTTCAAAAGAACAAGATATTACAGAAGTTGAAAAGGTTGAAGAAGAAGTTTTAATGGGAAGTGATGATGATGTAAGTGATTTTATTGAATAGATTTACTGATAATAACAATCGTCGTGGAAGACATAATCTTCATCGTTTGGATCATCCTCAAATGCCATATCATCATCTGAGTCTGCGTCTTCCTCATCTACGTAATCCTCATCATCTGCGTCGTCTACGTAATCCTCATCCTCTGCGTCGTCTACGTAATCCTCATCATCTGCGTCGTCTACGTAATCCTCATCCTCTGCGTCGTCTACGTAATCCTCATCATCTG
>Ga0163109_10002455_pt1 | contig 14447 bp, 15 predicted proteins | sample CRUFie1St13metaG_FD_108704 | JGI IMG/M metagenome (GOLD analysis project Ga0163109, IMG submission 108704) | Marine microbial communities from the Costa Rica Dome - CRUD Field 142mm St13 metaG | ecosystem: Environmental > Aquatic > Marine > Oceanic > Photic zone | place: Costa Rica: the Eastern... | reverse complement strand
TTAGAAATTTAATTAGAATTATTTAATTCATCTTGCAATCGATCTATTCGTCTTTTTAATTTTTTTATTTTTTTCTTTTTTTGTTGTACATCAATATTTTTAGTATAACAATCTCGAAATTGTTTAAAATTAATATTTTTATTTTTATTTTGAAAATTTAAGACTTTAGATCCAAATAATTCATTTGAATCATAACAGTGTCTTTTTCTTTCTTCTATACACATTCCTATTCCCATATATTATTAAAATAAACTATTATTTAATTTATTTTATTTCAATTTATAACAAGTTGGATTAGTTATTTATTTAAATGTTTCATATAAATCCAGTTTTTAACTAAATAGTTTTTTTTATCTTTTATTATAGCTGAATAATTGGCTCCATCTATCAAACCTTCTTTTAATAAATGTTCTGGATTTGTATTTTCTTCATCTCTTCTAACAAATAGTAATTTATCACACCAAAAGTTTAATGTATATCTTTTATTATTTTTAAAACGTTCAAATGTATCAATATGTGCACAATGAAATAGAGAAGCTTCGTATATAATCATTCTATTATATTTCATTTTGAAATGTTTTACAACTTTCCATTGTTTATCATTTATAATAAGCCCACAATTTTTTTTTAAATTGTATCCATATGGCTTATCCTTATAAATTTTATTAATATCATTATTTATATCTTTATTATTTGGCTTTTTTTTATATTCAGGCCATGAACATCTATTTAGAATTTTACTTTTAAATATATCAGTACCTCCCCAACAATCATCCGGTTTATTTAAATATATCATCATAGCATACATACCAGGAAAAAAATCATCCACATGTGGGTTAGTTGTTACTGCTTTTTTAGGTTTAAATTTATATCCAATAGATAAGTCTATAGAGGGAGTTAATGATTGAGTTTTTTGAAAGTCACTATGTTCTTTAACTAATGATTTTATTTCGTTTAAAAAATTTAGATTAGTATTTTTTATAGATATTTGAATACCTGGATAATTTGGATTACTAGCATTATTACTATTACCTAATACATTAATACATTTTATCATTTTATCATTAGTGAATTCATTAATATTTTTTAACACATTATCAATAATTATGACTTTCATACCATTAGGTAATGTATTATATTCAACGATTGCATTTTTATTAATTATAGGATAAAAATTTTTAAAGTCAGTATTAGATTTTATGATTTTAGATGTATATGATTCATTTTCAATAGAATTATGTTGATATAAAAAATACGATATAATGAATGAAAAAATAGTTAATCCAATAAGAATTAAGTTAGGATAAGTAAATATTTTATTAAACATAATTAATATTATTATTAAAATAATAATATTTATAAAACGATCATTATAATTATATGGAAGTTAAAAGATTTCTTTTTAAAAAGAAAACTTTATAAATATCTAGTATATGATTAATTAATCTTAATAATAATTTTTTATTATACCAAAAATTTTCATCATAAGTAATATTATATAATGGTATATTTTTTACATTAAAATTAATAAAATCTAGTTTTTCAATATTATCTTTTATTAATTTAATTACATCAATATAATTGTAAGCGTTTTTGACTATTAGTTCTAATTTTATATTTTTAAAGTTATTTATCGGATAGTAATTATCTTTAATAAGTTTTAATATTTTATCATTACATTTATAATTAATATTAATAATATTTGATTTATTTTTTTTTATGAGGTAGAAGTAGAATAAATTTCTTTTAAGACTATTTCTCCATATAGTTTTAGAAGCAATTTTACTGTAGGAAATATTTAATTTATTTGATACTTTTAGCAAACATGATACTACTTTTTGATATTTATTATATAATGAAAATTTATCATTATTATTTACAATATATTTATCACTTAATCTTATTTTATTATCTGAATTATTGATAACTAAAAATGACAAGATTTCTCCATCTTTTAAAGAAGTTGTAATTTTATTATTTTTATTAATTTGAATAAAAGCTAATAAATTATATTCAAGGAGGAAAACATTAATAATAATTTGATCTATATTTTTAAGAACTTTTCCAATTACAATAGTATCAATTTTTGGTATTTTATTTTTATAAAAAAATCCATTTGTCATTTCTTTTTATTATACTTACTGTAAATTAATCCTAAAATAAACCCATATAATAATATCATTTTATTTTTATTTTCACTAGATATATTTTTATTATTTTTTTCTTTACTTAATTTTATTAAATCATTTAAAATAAGTATACACTCTTCACCTTCTCCAATAATAATTTTATTATCTTTTAAAAGATTAAAATCTTCTGATGTTAGACTAATTTCAAGAATAATCATTTCTTCATCAAAATCATTTAATAGTTCTTCTTCTTCTTGCTCTTGATATTCAAAATCGTCATTTTCACTTTCATAATTAATAATTCTAGATTTTAAAATTAATTCTTCGCATTCAGAGCTTTCATCATCTATATCAATAGTGTTGTTATCCATAAAATATATATTTATTTATATTTTATTTATTTTAATGTAAAAATCATATTTTTATGATCTAAAATATAATAATCTTTATTAAATGGATTATTAAAAGATTCAAAATAATTAAAACACAGATTATAAAATTCAATCATTAATGAAGGTTGTTTATTAACAATAGCAATAAATAGGTCACTTAAATTATTCAATTTATTTGAATTAGAGAATATTTTTAATGAAGGTGATTCAATTAAATATTCTGATTTTAGTTTAAAATTTTTCATTGATTTAATATAATAAATAGGGAAGCTCATTTTAAGGAAATTTTGAATAGAAAAATTATCATTTTTTATCATATTATAGTAATCATAACATATTTGATTATTAGAAAGATTATTTTTATTTATAACATATCCAGGTAATTGTATTGTATTAATAAATGCATTTTTAACTTTAAACATTAATGCAATATTTGAAATTATTTTATTACGTTCAACATAATCTATGATACTTTCTTTTTTACTATGACCAAAATATTTCATAAAATAGTTTACAAACATATTATTATCTGATAATTCTATAAATAGATCAATATTACCATTTTTATCCAATTTGTAAAGATATAAAATATTTTTTTTAAAATAGAAAAATCTTTTTAATGCTTTTGGTTCTTTTGTGTATCCAACATAAAAAATTTCATTAACATTTTCAGATCTAAAATTAATAGTTGTATAATACGACCAATTATTATAAACACTTTCTAAAGAATTTTCTAATTGAAAATATTTTAAATCTACTTCATGATTATCATCATTACTATTTATATTTTCTTTTTTAATTATGTCAATTAATTCAAAATCATATATTTTTATGTTATCAATTTTATGTTCTTTCAATAATTTAAATTTAGCACCTCTTGAAATAATAATTTCTTGTTCATAAGAGAATAACGAAATACTTTCAATAGAAATATATTTATCTGAATGTTTTTTTGGAATATATATTCTCATCATAATTTTACCAAAATTAATGTTTGCGTTTTCCATAATAGGATTTCTAGTTGTACTTACGAATCCTTTGTCAATAAAAATATTATCATTCATTTGTGTTTTAATGAATGTATCATCTGAAAGAAATCTAAATAAGATTTGATCTTTATTAATATTAGGTGAATTTTTAATGATTGTATCCATTTTAAGTATAATTTCTTTATTAATCGGATCAATTTTAGATTTAATACCTCTTAAATAATCATTTATTTTTGCAGCTCCAATAAATGAATAATATTTTAGTATTCTATCATTATTATTTTGGGTAATATATTTAAAACATTTAGTGATATCATCTTTAGACAACTCGACTTTTTGTAATTTTTTACAAATAGCTTCATCGTCTTTACCTTTAATACTAAAAAATTTATTTTTAGAATCTAATTCATTTTTAGTATAATAAGGATTATTATTATAATTGATAAAGTAAAGGAAGTATGGTTTTTTACAAAAAGTTATTTGTTTACCAAGCATAGGGTGATTATCATAGATAATTTTATAGAATCTAGATTTTATTTCAGATTCATCAATTTCTATGTTTAATTTTAATTTTTTTAAAACATTATTATCTATTATTCTTAAATAATTTTTTGTGAAATTATAATAAATTTTATTATGAGGTATTAATAAAATAGTGTCATTAATTACATCATACATTGGAAGTGAATTTTTATCTTTAATCATACTTACAATATCTGTTTTATCTAATTTACTCATTAATTTTGTTAAGATATTAAATTTATTAAAAAAGTATTTTTAATAAATTATTTAAATGCTCTAAGTTTATATATAGAAAAAAATCCAAGAAATGGGAATAATAAATCCCAATTAAATAATTTTGTAAAATTATTATTAGTTATTTTTAAATTTTTTCCTTCTAATACTCTAACCATACAACCATTATATATTTTTCTAGTTGATAGAGTAAGTATAATTAATGTTGAATGAAAAAAAAGCAAATTTTCATCATTAGAAATAAATGGTAAAAAAAACATCAATACAGCCCAAACTACGTGAAATAATGCTATAATTCTATTATTATTTCTTACTCTTCCGAGTAAGTACAAGAATGAACTAGAAATAAATAAATGTGAAAGGATATTATCATATTTATTTTTATTATTTATTGTCATAATTAAAAATATGGCTCCAAATAAATTTGCTAAATCTAAAATTTTTTTTATGCTACTTGCATTACATTTTTTTGGTTCACTCATTATAAATAATATTATATAATTAATTTAAAGTTCCTCCTATCTTAAAAAATACTCCATTTATTAATAATACTTCAATACTTTCTCCTTCACTAGTAAAACTATAGTTTTTTGTTCCTGTATTTAATATTAAATTTGCTGATTCTGATTTGAAGATACAACTGATTTTAATATTACAATAGTTTGGCATATCTAATGTATCCAATTTTAATGTTTTAGTACCAACATGATTAATTGTTAATAAAATTAAAGATGATGTAGTTTCATATGGCTGGTTATTTATTATGTCAGTTGTATTTACTAAATCTGGTTTTATTAAAATTTTATTATTAAATACAACTGGTTGAAAATGATAAGTATAATTATAATTATAAGTAGGTGCTTTTAATGTAAAGCTATCACCATATATAACAACATTATTTGGTATAGCATATAATGAGATTTTGTTATTTGAAGATACCTCTATTTTATTTTTTGCTACAATATGTGATGAAGTTATTTTACTATTATTTGTAATAATATTTGAATTAATTTCATTAAAGTATCCTTGAAATCGCCCATTACTTTCACCTATAGATAAATCTGCGTTACTTGCTTTAAGATTACAATTAAGTGATATTTCTTTATTAATTTTTAGTTTATTAGATTGTACAGTTCCTTGTACATAAATATCTTTACTAACCCCAATACCTCCATCTATAGTTAATGCACCAGTTTCAGAGGTAGTTGAGTTTTCTTTTGAATATATATATAATTTTGAAACAACTGTATCTGCAACTTCCATTAGTTTATTATAAAATAAATAAGATATTATTAAATATTATATAAACATATGCCTGGCGGAGTTATACAATTATTAAAACTTGGTGAAGAAGATAAATATTTAATTGGTACACCACAAATTACATTTTTTAAAACTGTTTTTAAAAGACATTCAAATTTTGCATTGGAAACAAGACAGTATCAATTTAATAATGCTACTTCTTTTGGTTCACACGCATCTTTTAAAATTCCTCATGATGGCGATCTTATTAGTAGAATTACACTTAATATAAAATTACCAAATTTAAATCCAAATGGTACAACTGACAATACATTTGGTTATGTTAATTCAATTGGTCATTTACTAATAGAAGAAACATGGATTGAAATTGGTGGTACTACCATAGATAAACAATATGGAGAATGGTTAGAAATATGGACAGAAATCGCACAAAATAATGCCAAAATTGATGGTTATAATGAAATGGTTGGTCGTAAAAGAAGAACTACTTTTAGATATAATACTTTCTCAAATGAAGTAGAATTATTTATACCTATGAATTTTTGGTTTTGTAAAAATTATGGACTTGCATTACCTTTAGTCGCTCTTAAATTTCAAAATGTCTTTTTTCATGTTAAATTTAGAAAATTCGATCACTGTTGGATTTCTAAAAAACCTGATTTAAAACCTTTTGATCAATTAAGATTAATGGTAGATATCTATATTGATTATATCTTTCTTGATGAAGCTGAAAGACAAAAATTTATTACTAATGACCAAACATACCTTATTGAACAAGTACAATCATTAGGTGATAAATATTATGAAACTGGTACACCATTCGTTAATATGCATTTAGACTTATATCATCCTTGTAAAGAATTAGTATGGGTTATTCAAAGAGCTGATGTATATAATAGATCTGCATCTGAAACAGATAATGATTTTACATATGGAAATGATTGGTTTAATTATTCTACAGTTAAATCTAATTTTACTCATGGTACTAAAGATGCTTTTAATTCTGCAAAATTACAATTAGATGGTAAAGATAGAACAGCTTTTATTAATGCATCTGTATTAAGAGTATTGAATAATTATTATCATCATTCTAGAATACCTAATAATTATATCTATTCATTACCATTTGCTCTTAGACCAGAAGAGCACCAACCGACTGGTTCACTTAATTTTTCAGTCATTGATAAAAAAATACTTCAACTCAAAATGAATGATGGTATAGATTATGATTTCGTTGTAAAATTATTCTCTATTAATTACAATATATTGATATTTACTGGTGGTATGTCTGGATTAGTATTTAATATCTAAAAAATTTGAATAATTTAATTTTAATGATTTAATATTAAATTTATAAATGACTCAAAAATTAACAAGAGAAGAAGAAGCACAAATGACTAAAATTCGTACTAAAAATTCTATATTTGAATTAGGGAAAGCTACACAGAAACAAGAAATGATTAAAAATAATAAATTATCTTTTAAAAGTAAATTGAATGATATTTTTACTCCTCCTAAAATCACTAATAAAAACTTCTCTCTTACTGATGACTATGATGCTATCGTTCATAGTGTTAAAGATGATCAAGTTTATTTTACACTTAGAAGTTATTATGATTATAAGATATTATCTGGTGGCAAAACATTAGAAGAATGTATTGAAAATAAGAAAAAAAATATTGTCTCTAGTAATTCAACATATATCGCTGTTGAATCATGGAAAACTGATTTTAAAAATGATGAACAAACTCATAAATTATATATTAGAAATGAAGCAAGTAATCGAACTATGCCAAACACATTTACGTTTCATAAACAATCATTAAATGAAGATTTAATTTCTGATTTTAATTTTAATATAGTAACATTAGATAAAGAATTACAAATAGAGGATACTGAATCTAAATTTTTATCTGTTATTGATATACAACAAAAACCAATTCAATTAAAATCTGTTAAAGAATTATTACTTGTTGATTTCTTTTTGAGAGAAGAAATAAATTATCTTAATAAAAGGGTAAATGAACTTGAAATAAATCTAAATGATTTTAGTGATATGATTGATGCAAAAGATAATGAATTAGATGAAAATATAGAGACTATTAAATTAAAAGATAAGACAATTGAAGAAAATGATAAATTATTAAAATTATTCTTTCTAAAAAGAAATCTAGTATTTACATTTCTTTTTGTAACTAATTTATTTACGCTTTATTCAGCTGTATATGGTTATGATAATTTAGTTAGTGATTCATATACTTTTGTATTACATCCTATAGAATTGTTCTTTTTGAATTTAGTATTGTTTTTCACTAATGTTAATATTTTTATTTTAGATAATCCATATTTGTTAGTGGTTCCGTTAACATATGGTTTGGTAAAACTAACTAGATATTTATTTTGTAATAAAACAAAGAAAAATTGATAGATCAATACTCTAAGAGTATTCATTAAAATACTTTTTTTATTAAAAATTGAAAATATTTTCTTCTTAATATCTTATTGAATATTTGTGTTATTATCTATATATTTATATTATAATGTATTCACATAATAACCATTTATTTCTGACTAAACATCAGAATTACTTTTTTTTAACATTTTACTAAAAATTTACTTATAGTAGTGATTTGATCATAACTATAATTTCAAACTATGAACGAAGCAGTTGAAGCCTTAATTGCACTTTCAAAAGAAAGTGAAAAATTGCCTGAGGCAGATCTGAGAAAAAAAATAAAACTTGAGTTGATGAAAGATGGACCACTTGAGAATACCATATTGAAAATTCTTAAAGACTCAGGGAAGATTTCTAACGAGCGTGTTCCTGTTCTCAATAACAATGCAAAAAATATTGGCAAAAAACGGAAACTATCAAAAGTGGATGATGTTAATTCCAAAAGTTCCTCCAATAAAAAAAAAGGAAAGGAAAAAACAAAATTCTTGGAGTTTGAAAAAGCACGTAAGATCGTAAGACTTCTCAAATTACGAGGAGCACGATCTTGGTGGGTTTGGAGCAAATTGTTTCGCCCATCTATCATTCCAAGTACTCCGGATGTGACTTACAAAGACTCCGGTTGGAAAGGAATGGCTGATTGGTTGGGAACAAAAACGCTTTCAACTAAAGAAAACAATAAGAACTTCTTACCATTTCATGAGGCCAGAGCTATTGTCCGAAAACAAAATCTAAATGGTAAACACTGTTGGCGAAAGTGGAGTCGTTTAGAACGGCCTTCTAATATTCCCAGCACTCCGAATCGAACTTATGCCAACAAAGGTTGGATTGGTATGGCAGATTGGTTAGGTTTTGAAGCACGTAAAACTAAAAAAAATAAAAAAAAATTTTTGCGTTTTGAAGATGCAAAAAAATACGTGCAAAAGATTAATCTTAAATCAAAACGTGAATGGGATTTCTGGAGCAAAACCAATCGACCTGATTTCATTCCTAGCACACCTCAGTTTACTTACAAAAACAAGGGGTGGAAAGGTATTCCAGATTTTCTTGGATACAAGTCAAAAAACACGTTATTAGATGACAGTGTTATAAATTAATTAATTTGACAATTATTTTATTTGAGGTAATATTTCATTATAATTAATTTTAAGTATAATGAATAAAATTGAAAATTTATTTCTATGAGAACTTTAACTTCATATTGTTCTAGATTATATACATATTATATCGCTAGACATCGAAAACACATTTTAGTTAAGGTTAGTTTCCTTACACTTTTTTTTTACAAACAAAAATTTTTATAAATTATTTAGACGTATAGTGATCTGTTCATACTATGTCTTCATTCGCTACTTTTTTTTTAAACAGTAGGCAAAGAAATCAATTAAGTTCTGGTACTTTTTTTTTAAACAGTAGACAAACTAGTTTGGAGCCAAAAAAATACAATGGATACGAGATAAATTCCTATCATACCGGAGGTCTTCGTCCCACAAGAGGAGGTGTCATGATAATTTGCGGCGACTATGGTTTATTTTGCCGAAAGGCATTTGGACCAAGCAACGGTAGACCTGGTGAAAGGCACGCAAATGGACATTTGGACCAAGATGGTAGAGTATCACCTGCTTACAAAGGTGCTGCTGGAACAAACCAACGCTATTGGGGTATGTGGGGTATACCAGGTGGGACATTGGATAATAGTTCCTCCGATCCTTTCTTACAGGAGTTGAAAGATGAGACTGCATCTAGCTTGAGCGTCAATCAACTTCGCACAAAGTTAATTACTGTTGGTGAAATCACAACACCATCTGGTTTTGTGTTAAGAATCTACAAAACTGCAAGTACAAATTTGTTTAGTTGCAAAAGCAAGTATGAACATTTGAAATGCAGTAAAGGAGAGATTGCGGAGATCAGATGGTTACCATTAAATAATCCATATAATGGTTTAAATGCGAATACCTATGGTCTTACAGATTACACTCAAAGGACGCATAACATATTGTTACATGCTATTAATAACAATTGGTTAAGAGTCTAGAGATGAACAACTTTATTCTATCACCATATTGATTGGCGACATTTTCATTTATTAAATTTTTATTAAATGAGAAATAATAATTAATTAAAAATTGAATTTAATAAAATTAATATAAAAGTATATTAATTATAATATAAATGCCACCTAAAAAACAGAAAAAGAAATCTGCATCTAAACCGAAAGCTAAACCGAAAGCTAAACCGAAAACTAAACCGAAAACTAAACCGAAAGCTAAACCGAAATCAAAGACTAAGAAAGTATCAAAAGAGGATGATAGTGAAATAAATGATGATAAAGATTCTGATAATGAGGAATTAAGTGAGGATGAACTAGAGGTAGAGAATGATGATGGTAGTGATAGTGATAATTTAGATGATGATATAGAAGAGGAAGAAGAAGATGATGATGAAGAAGATGATGATGACGATGATGAAGATAGCGAAATAGAGGATATAGATGAGTCATTTAAGGAAGACTATGAATTAATAGATAATGATAATAAGAACCGATTGAATAATCAGAAATTAAGTATATATGAAAGAACCCGAATAATTGGAACAAGAGCTACTCAGATTGCACGTGGTTCGAAGCCATTTATAAAAAACATAGAATCATTAAATCCGATAGAGATAGCAGAAGAGGAATTAAAAAATAAGATGGTACCATTAAAACTGATAAGAACATTACCAAATGGTACAAAAGAGGTATGGTCTGTAAATGAATTAAATCATTAAAATAAAATTTTTATATTATTACAAAGTAATTGTATAAAAATTGATTAAAATTAATTTAAATATAAAAATATATATATTAATAATGCTCAGTTGTAATAAATGTGGATATGGTTTTAATTTTAAAAAAGCTACAGAATTATTAGATGAATTTAAGAAGATAAAAGAACCAACCGAATTTGTAAAGGAAGCTTTACAAGATAATAATAAAATAATAGGTGAATTTACACTACCTCAATTAACAAAGAAACTATCATCAATAAAAAACATAAATGCTGAAAAAGCAGAAGAGATAAAGATACTTTACAAATTTACAAAAGAGAATTTGGAGAGTAGAGGTTTATTGATATGTTCTTACTGCAATTTTGTAAAATTTATAGATTCTGGTCAAATTTTACTAGAGGATACATTTGTAGTCTCTAATAAAGATGATCATAGTTTTAATACAGAATTTAGAATAAAGGATAAAACATTACCGAGAACAAGAGAATATGTTTGTAAAAATAAAAACTGCCCTTCACATAAAAATGCAAAATTACGTGAAGCAGTTATTTATAGAAAAGATAAAAGCATGGACACATATTATATGTGTTGTGCTTGCAAACATTATTGGAGTATTAGTTTGTAAATGCATCTAATTCATCGTCTTCGGATCCATAATCTTTATTATATTTAAACTTATAATAACGCCAACCTCCTTTATTTTCAAGTCCAATTTTTTCTTCAATTTCTTCTCTAAAGTCATTTTTATTAGCACATCTTTTATCGGTATGTGATTCTTTAAACCATGCTTTAAATTCATCATACATATCATTAAGTGAAATAAAATCTTTTTTGGATTTAGTTTTTTCAATTCTTTCTTTAATAAATTGTTGGAATAGATCACTTTTCTTTTGATAATCATCAGTATACTTACAAACTTTAGGAGGTGCATTAAGTCCTTCAACTCTATATTTTTTATATATTTCAACTAAATATCTAATAAAATACTCAGCCCAAATTTCTAATTTATCTTCAATAGTCCTATCAATTTTACGATGATGTTTTTGTGTTGGATTATCAACAAACTTTAATTCAAATGGTATTACTCTCATTCTTCTCCATGTACCACCATCATTAGAGTCAATTCTTGGCATTTTATTACATGTAAGTACAAACTTAGCCATAACTTTTATATTGCTACCTTCTTGAAATAAGCCTCTTGCATACAATTTATCACCTCCAGTTAATTCTTTCATAAAACCAACATTTAGTTTATCATGTCCTTCAGGTTCTTGTAAAACACAAAATCGAACTCCATGTAACATAACTAATTCTGGACTAGCAGATGAACTACTTCCTTTCTTTTTTGTTAAAACAGTATTTGGTAATGTAATTGCATAGTCTCCTAATCCACCTAGTAATAAATTTATAACAACAGATTTTCCATTTGAACCACTTCCTGTAGCAATATGAAATTTTTGATCTTTTACAGATCCATTAAGTGCTGAAGATAAGAATTTGAGTAAATACATACAAACATCATCTTCTGGTATAACTTCCTTAAAAAATTTTTCTACATCTTGAAAATGTTTATTATCTTCATCATACTTTAATATAAAATCAATATTTGTTGATTTTGTGCAATTATCTCCAGGATATCCTTCTCTAAATATAATTGGATCTCTTCCTAAATCTAATACTCCATTATTAAAAACTAATAAATTAGGTTTTGTATCCATTTCTTCCATAAATTTTACATCTTGATATTTTGATTTTAATTCTTTTATTACTTCTTCCTTGAATCGAATACCTCTTAACTTTTCCTGAATTGCTGCACATTTTTTTTGTAAAGAAATAAATCTTTCTTTATCTTCATCATTTTCCGCATGTAATACTCCATCAGAATAATCTTTATTATCATACGAAAATAAATTAACCATCTCATGATTTAATAAATTTAAAATAGATGCATTGTCAAACATAATTTCCCATCTATGATTTTGGAATTCAAACCATTTTTTCTTTTGAGGACTCCATTTAAAATTAAATGGGTATTCTTCATAAAATGCTTCAGCCATACTAGCAGATTGCCCATCTAAAGCTCTACGTCTATATTTACTACCATATGCCATTTTAAATTTAAAGTATCCATTTGGATTATCTTTTCTAGCCCAAATATGTAATGTTCCAATTTGTAGTCCTTCATCTCTAAATTCTTTCCACCTTTTTTCACATTCTCCTTTAACAAATTTATCTGGACATTTTAAGCTAAATTGAATCCAATCATCTAATAAGTATTTATCTACATTATGAAGACACCATCCTAATGCAATCCATTGTTCATAATCTTCCGCTCTTTTTGGATTTAAAAGTTTTAATAATTCTTGTGCAATTTCTACATTCATATCATTCCCTTTTTTTGATTTCTTCTTTTTTGGAACATCTAATTCCTTAAATTTCTTTTTACATTCCAATTTTCTGTCATTATCTACAAAAGGTGTTATTTCATCCTTGTTAAATCTTCTAATACTTAATAAATCTACTAATTCTTCTAAACAATAATCATCTATGTCTTGTTCTTCTAAATCTTCATTATAAATATGCGTTAATTCATATTTACATGAATTTGGTTTTTTACTTCCATACATTAACCAATTTACTTTAATTATACTTCTGTCAATAACATCTTCAATAGTATTTGTTATTGGAATATTTCCAAATAAATTTTCTTTTTCATAAAGCTTAACTACGTGATCTCTTAGTACATACGCTAACTCATTGTTTACACATAAATTTGGATAAACTATATGAATCCCGTCTTTTACACAATCTTTCTTTGAAGTTGGTTTCTTTTTCTCCATTACAAATGCTAATAAAGCCTCATCATCAACTTGTAAATAATGTTTTATTATTTTATTATATTCACTTATTAATCTTTTTATGTTATCAAGTGTGTAATGTCTTTCCGCTGGATAGTTATACTTCCAGTCACAATCAATTAATACAGGACTTTGATCTCTATGTGTTTCAGTTAAATAAACATCTGCACCTGCTTTAATTGCTTTACAATATAATTTATATAATTTTGGTCTACGTTTGGCATTAATATCATAACATCCTTTCGGATCTCCTAAACTTGTATGAGTAAATGATTCTCCCTGAATTTTTCTATATTCTTTCAATAATTTGTAAAAAGCATTAATCGTTTTTTTATTTTTTTCTTCTGTAGACATATTTATTATACTATATATATAAAGTTTTAAATATATATTTAACTATTATTTTGTAAGTAATTGACACTTAATAGAATACAGTTTTAATAATTTTTTTAAAATTATTAAATAAAAAAAATAATTATCATATGCAATCTTAATTATTCTTGTAAAGTTACCATAGTTGAATCTTGATTAATAAAATTTAACCTAGCACCGGAACCTCCTAGATTAACTTTCCAATCATTTCCAATTTGTATTTCTGATGACAATGTAACAGAATCAGCCTGAGATATATCAACTACAGTTTTACCATCTCTAATTGACATTAGTGTGCTATCATTTGAATTATTCATTGTTTTTACATTTAAATTTGTAGATTCAGGTTTAATTAACCAATTTCCTTGTCCTAGTGTAAAACTATCTAGAGCAACTGAATTTGCCTTACCTTTGTATATTAAACATTTACCTGTAAAATTTGTACTCATATATATCTATTATATATA
>Ga0163109_10002454_pt1 | contig 14451 bp, 22 predicted proteins | sample CRUFie1St13metaG_FD_108704 | JGI IMG/M metagenome (GOLD analysis project Ga0163109, IMG submission 108704) | Marine microbial communities from the Costa Rica Dome - CRUD Field 142mm St13 metaG | ecosystem: Environmental > Aquatic > Marine > Oceanic > Photic zone | place: Costa Rica: the Eastern... | reverse complement strand
ACAAATGGTTTACTTCTTTGCCTACAATAATCTAATGCTTCAGAGAAAATAGTAAACTCTTTATAGTTTATAGACTGATTTATTACTTGTCTAAATTTATTTTTATTTACTAAAGTTTCGACTGTTGATTGAGCAGGACCAGGTAGATTTAATTTATCACATACATAGGCTACGGCAGGTGCTGATACATCTGAACCGTAAGTCATTATGCCGTTAATATTTTCTTTAATAGCTACTTTAAGAACTTCTTCTTTATCAATAGTACTTACGTTATAACTCTTATCTGATAACTTATGACCTGGATTATCAGGTTTATTATCACAGGTTATTACATAATACCCTTTTGACTTAGCATATTGAATTGGAGCTAATTGAAAGCCAGCTGCTCCTAAAAACATTATCTTTATCATAATTTTAATCTAGCTATTCCTATTCCTTCATTACCGTAATCATTACCGCAGTATATTAAATATAAGAAATTTTTATCTAAAAACCAATGAGGATAGCACATTTCTTTGCTATCAAAACTATTAGGAGTATTAGTTATTTGTAGTAAAGAATCGTTTCTCTCCCAGTTTCTTTTATCATATGAATAAGCGTAACCTAATTTATATTTTTTACCTCTTACACAGAAGATCATATGATACATTTTATTAAAATAAATAACTGATGGTCTACAGATTGCATATTCTCCTTCTTTAAAATCTATACAATCTCCTGTTCTCCTTCTCCATTTTCTTCCATCAATAGAGTAAGCATACTTAATTTTATATTTATGTTTTAGTTTTTTAGAAGTTCCCCAAGAGGTAAAAGCCGTATACCAACAATGATATAAAGTATCTTTCATAATATCTACTGAACCAACTCCAAAAGGTTCTGAATGAGATAATTCAAATATTGGAGCTCTTGAATATAGTCTAAACTTATTACCTTTCTTTATTGCTAATCCTAAATTATTTTCAAAAGGGACGTTTATAGTTTTTTTCCAACCTGTAAAATATAATTGATCGTTAAAGACACAAGGATAGGATGTTCCGTCTTCATTAAAAGTACCAGGTTGGCCTAAAGGAACTATAGGTTTTTTAGATATATTTTTAACATAAGGTTTATTACCTAGAACTAATTCACATTTACCAATCCTAGATCTATTATCTTTATCCCTTCCAGTAAAATATAAAACTAACTTATTATTTTCTTTTTGAAGATAAGGAGAACCTGTATGGCTTACACACCAAGGTATATCTTTATTAGGTTTAAGAATTAATCCTAATTTTTCCCATTTATGATTCGAGATCTTTTGCATTTGCTATAACCGTATTTCCGGAAACTTTATTTACTGCTAATAAAAGCATCCATCTTCCTTGAAAATCTAACCAAGGAGTATTATCTTCAGGGTCAATTGGAAGTACACCATGAGGTATTTCAGCACTAAAGTAAACTATATCTCTCATTTCACATTCTTCATCTAATATAATCTTCTTTCCATCTTTTTCTACATACGCTCCTCCTCTTATAAAGTCTTTTCCTTTCTCTGACATAATCATAATAGGAACTGTAAGTTGATGTTTGTCTACTGGATCTACATGTTTATTTAAAAGACCGTTTCCTTTTGGATAAAACTGTACGGCTAATCTAGCTGTACAACCATCTGTAGGTGTTGAATCTAAAAATTTATCTGCTTCGTGATTAGAAGTTAAATTTTTTAATGCATATGCTTTTTTAGTTAACTCAAATAAATTAAAATAATCTTGATTCCAAGGAAAGAAACTAAACTGATGAAAACATCCTTTTACGTAAGCTCTTTTATCTAATCTATTCATTCTATGAAAATTAGGAGCTCCTTCTTCGATTGGTACGTAATTAGGAATACTATTTTGTCCTACCCTTTTACAATACTCTCTAATTGAATATATTAAATCCTTACTAAAATAATTTTTAAGAATATAAACGTCTCCGTTTTGTATATCTTTTCTTATCTCTTGAATAGCTTCAGGATTATTTAATACCTTATCTATATCGACAATATGTTTTATATCTCTTAACTCCATTATCCTTGACCTCCTCTATAAGTTCTTAATTTAGGATCAGTAACTCTATACTCACTTACACTTTTAGGAGGAATAGTCCACATTCCTAGTTTTTGTCCTAACTTTGATTCTTTAAATATTTTACCATCCATGATAACTGGATAGTCTAATTGCTGTTTAATAAAAGGTTTAGTCCATTGCATATTTACTGCTCTTCTAATATCCTTACTATTATTCTGTCCGCCTGCATGCCAAAGAGTAGAATCAAAGAAAATTACTGTACCTTTAGGGCAAGTTATTTGAACTTTATTAGCTTCAATATACTCTTCAGAAGGTTTCTCTATAAAATTATGTGTACCAGGAACTACATAAGTTCCTCCATTTTCAATTGTAAAATCATCTATAGCTACAAACGTATTTAAACTTAAGGTTTTACTACTTAAAAAATCTTTAGCAAAATCTTTATGATACTTAGCTTGATTGTGACCTATTGATGGATGTAAAACTATTCCATTTTGTAAATGTAGTATAGAAGTTTCTCCAACTATTTGATCAACCCAATAATGTATATCTTTGTTAATAATAAAGTCTTGTAATACTTTACTATATTCCATCATACCTCTTATCTGTCCCCAATCACCTATTTTTTTAAGAAGATCTTTTCCATATAAATTTACTTGATGTTCCCATAATTTATCAAGTTCATTAGATATCTCTAAACATAAATCATCTGATAAAAGTTTTTCTTTAACAAAGTATCCATCTCTTTTAAGCTGTTCTAACTCAGCAGAAGTACTTTCTAATTCTATTCCTACGTATGACTGGTATTTCATTTCCAATAATTTAAACTTAGCCATTCATCTCCTATAAAATGATTATTAAGACTAGTTGCTACATCCTCTCTTACCTTCCCTATATATTTACTTTCCTCCATAATAAGATCTAATAAGTTTTTTATATCTGAATACTCTATAAAATTAGGAAGATTAGTTTCTCCTTTTCCTATAGTCTTTCTTCCCATATGAGCTAAATCGTACATTGAAGTTACTCCTCCTCTTTCATGAGGTTTAATAAAAACAAAACAATCATTATAGTATTTCTCTATCAATTGATCCATCGGAAGCGTAGATGACTCATTTTGAATAACCCACTTTACTCTATCTTTACCAAATACTTCAACTAACGGCTGTACTACTTCATCGTATTTAAAATAATCAGGTCTAGGATTATCAGGTCTGCCCATATAAATGTAAATATTCTCTCCTAAAGGAGTAGGTTTAAATTTACTATAGTCTTTATTAGGAATATAAACTACCTTATGTTTTATATTAAAATTAGTTAAAGTTCTATCAAACTCTCCTGGAGGAGCAAAAGTAAAAGCTTCTCCTCTTTCTACATAATCCTTAACTATACTTAATTGAGGAGCATGCATATCGTTACCTCCCCATACTATAACTTTTGGACCTTTATGTTCTAAAAATACATTAACATCTGGCTGACCGTACATACCAAAAAATACCAAAGGAGCATTAGGATCAGAATACTCTTCTAACGACCATTTTTCTTTGAAGTCTTTTTTAAAATCATTCAAAGCTGGGGACATATATACTTGGTTAAAATCTCTATTCATCTATTTGATCTAGTACTTTAGGATTCTGTTTCATTGTCTGTCTAGTAATCATATTTTTTAATTTAGTAGTAGACCACCCATGAGATCTAGAAGTATATATAATATCTATCGGTAAATCATCTCCAGTAAATGGAGCATTAATATAATCTTCTCCTAATATTCTTAAATCTGGTTTCCAAAACTTAATTAATTCTAACAACTCTTCTTCAGTTTGATACATATAAACTTCATCTACATACTGACATGCTACTAGTACTTTATATCTTTCCCAAGGAGGAATTACTGGTTTATATTTAGAGTTTCTATGTGCTGAAGGATCTTTATGTAAAAAAACTATAAATCTTTCACAATGTTTAGCTGCTTCTTCAAAAGTATAAACGTAACCTGGATGTAAAATATCAAAGTTACCAGCTGTAAATCCTAATTTGTATTTTTTATTCATTATATAACTGCTCTACCTTTTAATTCTTCCCAATCTTTTTCTGGTCTTACTTCTAAGTTTGTTTTCCAAGCTGCTTTTAGTACGTTCATATCTACGCCTTCTTTATTAGCTACATCTATAATAGCATTAATATCTTTAGGAAAACATGTACCACCGAAACCTAATTTTCCATCAGGACCTGGTACGTCTAAATGACTATCACCTAATCTACTATCAGCTGAAAATCCCCATACTGCTGTGTCCCAGTCTACTTCCATTTTATCAGCTAATCTTTTAAATTCATTCATAAAAGAAACTTTAGTAGCAAAGAAAGTATTATTCATATATTTAATAAACTCTGCTGTTGTAGAATCAGTATGTATATAGTTTCTATTTTTAAATCTTTTAGAATAAAACTTTTCTAATGCTCCTGTTGCTATATCATCTCCTCCAAAAATAACTCTTGCTTGAGTCATCATATCTAACTTAGCGGTTCTTTGAGTTAAAAATTCAGGGCTAAATACAATACTTAACTCTTTATATTTCTCTTGTAAGAGACGTGTAGTACCAGGTATAACTGTAGATTTAATAACATATACTGGAGTAGTTTTAGCATTATCAAAGACATCTTCTATAAAAGATAAATTCTGAGATCCATCTTCATTCATTGGAGTTGGTACACAAACAAAAACTACATCACAGTCGTGTACTTCTTCCAGGCTATGTGTAGCTTTTAGAGGATCTACATCATAAACTTTTACATCGTAAGTAGGAGAAAAAGCAAAAGCTTGAGCTTCGCCCACAAAACCATTTCCTATTATTCCTGTTTTCATATAACTTATTTATTTTAACTAAATTGTTCTAAATCTTCTTCTACCGTTCCATGCTATTCTTTTACCACGGCCCATGTATTTTTTAGATTCAATCCTATCATTAAACTCATTTCTTAATGAATTTATTTGAGAGTTACCATTTTGCTGTTGATCTTTCATTCTAAGGTACTGTAATATTTATTTTGTTTCTCTTGTCTTTCTATTGTTTTAGGATGATATAAAGCTAAATCTTTATGAGCTGGTAAAGGCGCATAAGTTTTAAAACCTTGTAATTTTTCATGTACTTTATTTATCCATTTAATTTCTGGTTTATTTTTCCAAATTCTCCATTGATAGTCAGGCCAGTTGACTCTGTCTTCTCCATCTACATTCCATCTCCATTCATTAATATGGTCTTGAGTAAGGCCTGAAACTGTATTTACTCTAGCTACTAAATATACTTCGTTATCTGGATTATCTTCTAATACTTTTGGAAGGTAATCTAATAGTATTTCTGTAGGTATTTCGTCAGCATCTATTTGAAATATATAGTCGCCAGAACAGTATTCCGTTAACTTATTTTTCCAGTCAGCAAAATGGTTTTTAAACTCACCGGAATGCCATACAAAATCTAAGTTTATACTTCTTGATCTTAAGTACGCTTCTACTTCTGGATCTCCATTAACTGAGTCAAATAGTACTACTATTTCATCTTCATATCTTTTATGTTCTAAAAGAAAATTAAGAAGTCTTTGAATCTCTATAAACTCGTTACAAACCGTAATAGCGTAGGTTATTTTCATTATTTAATAGCGTAAAATCCAATTACTTCTAAAGCATCCATAAACTCTTTCTGACCAAAATACTTTATATTTTTCATATCCATTCTGTGAGTCTGCTCTTTAGGATAATGTTTATTATTTTCTCTATCTTCAGCAGTAATTTCTACAGCTTTAACTGCTGCCCATTGCCATGCTTTTTTAGATGTTCCATCTACAAATACCATACCCTGATTAGGTAAAGTTATAGTTGCCGGAGCCCATACTCTTTTATTTTTATCAATATATAATAAATCTTTATGCAATTCCGGAAGAGTATCTAATAAGTCTTTATGTAACTTAGATCCTTCAGTAAGTAAAGTAGATGAACTCATACCGCTTCCAAAGCACAGCCATGTTTTCATTTCTTTTCCATCTTGTTGAAACTTTTGTTCATAACAAGCGTTACTACCAAAAGGTCCTTCTACAAATTGATCATTATTTAATTCCATATTATGTTGTAAGTTTAGGTAAATCTAATTTAGGTAACTCTAATTCAACCTGCTTAGGAAATTCTGGTAAGTTAGTTTCTAATAACATATCTAACTTTTCAGCCATTTTTTCTAAAGTAAATTCTTTAGAGTTTTTATATCCTAGCTGTTTAGCTTTAGGTAACCATTTTTTATATTGTTTAAAAATTTGCTTGTAAGCATTACCTACTTGACTATCATCAGGTTTAAACCATTGACTTTCAGGAAGTATAACTCCTTTTTGTACTGCTGATGGATGTACTTTAGTCAATTGTCCGCCTACAAGTAAACTTTGATCGGGATTAAGAAAATCTACATGTCCACTCCATCCTGTGGTAAGAATAGGTTTTTTAACTAGACTAAATTCTAATAAAGGTCTACCAAAACCTTCTCCTCTAGTCCAAGATACCATACATTTTACTTTAGGATTATTATACAAATCATTTATTTGACTATCAGTTACATCTCCATGAATTAAATATATATTAGGTAATTTACCTTTTACAGTTTTTCTTATATCGTCTATTTTATCTAACATTCTTTCTCTATCTAGAATAGATGAACCTACAGCAGAAGTTTTTAAAATTAATGCTGGTTGTTTTTGTTTATTCTTAAACATTTCTAAGAAAGATTTAATTAAATATCCAACGTTTTTTCTATCTTCGTTTACATTACCTTGTAGCCAGTGTCCTACAAATAAGAAGCAAAACGATTCTTTTATTTCAGATAAATCAAAATTATTAGAAGGTTTAGCAAAATATTTTTTAGTATCTATACCTTCAAATAAAACTTCCATAGGAACTTCAGCTTTTATAGATTGAACTATATTATTGTTCTTATCTCTAACGTCCCATTTAGTTTGATTCAATACTGTCTTACTATGTTCAGAAGAAGTTAAAATTAAATCCATTCTATTTAATCCGTCTATCCATTCTTTAGCACATAGTGTTGTTTCGATACCTGCTGTTATTCCTATATTATACTTACCTACTTTTTGAAACTCATTAGGAACAGTAATCTGTATCCAAACATCAGGTTGTGTTTTTATCTCAGGAATAATTAACGAAAGTAATTCATCTTCGTTATGATCTTTTAAATAACTAAAAGGAGTATTACCCCATCTTTGTGATATAACTTTAACATCATACTTATTGGTAGATACTAATGCTTTTACAACGTCTCTTGATCTTGCACCATAACCTGAATAAGTATCTATAGGACAACTTACTACTATTTTTATTTTACTCATTTTAATAATCCGTTAATTTATGTGTTACTACAGGTTTAACTCTATCTTCTATTTTATGTATATTATATGTAGGTCTTGGAACAAACTTTTTAAATGCTTTATCCATACTATCAGCAATCTTAACAGACATATTTGTTCCAGTCATAGAAGCTTCTTTTGAGGTAACCCATTCACGAGCTTTTATACCTCTTCTATCTCTTTCTTCTTTTCCTAATTCATATACTTTAAGTAGAGCTTTAGCAGCATCTTCAGCTTGTATTCTATCATCGTATATATAAGGAGTCATAGGAGAACCTGTTAAAGCTATATTAGCTGGAAATACTGGTTCAACCCATTCACCATGTTTCTTATACGTACCTCTATGATTAGAAGGAATATCAGAGCTAGGAGTAAACCATTTTCCTTTATCGTCTAAAAATCTCATTTGATCTTGCATACCACCTGTAACGGTTGCTATAATCATAGACCCACACATCATAGATTCAGTTAATGCTAATCCCCAACCTTCGTTAGATGAAAGTAAAGTAGTAACATCAGCCATATTATACATAAAATTCATTTGTTCGGGAGTAATTTTTCCTCCAGAAAAGAATACGTTACAATCAGGAGCTAATGCTTCTTTTACTGCTCTTAAATCAGTACCGTTATTATCAGATACTTGAGTATGCATAACTAAAGCACATTTTTTAGCCTTTTCTTTTCCTATCATATCACAGAAGTATTTAAAAGCTAGTACTGTTTCTCCTGGTCTTTTTCTATGAATATTTCTTGAATTAAAATATACTACGAAATCTGCATCTATAGGAATAGTTTGCTTTTTAAAGTTTAATAATTCAGGATATAATTTATCTCCTTCTCTAATCGGAAAAAATACTTCATGATCTATTCCATGAGGAACATACTCTATTACTTTATCCTTTGCTCTTTCTCCTAAAACTAATTTATTAATATTAACTGTTTGTTTAGATATACCCATAAGTAAATCTACTGAGTCATAATAACTTTTATTATACATTGGAGCAGGATAATCATCCCAAATATTTAACCAGAAAATAGGAATTTTACTCCTTATTTCCCTTTCAATCTCAAATAACCATATCCAATATCTTGGATCAGTAAATATAAAAATTGCATCTACTTTTCTTTCTTTAAGAATACCTCTTATTAAATTAGCATCACCATACCCATTCCATGGCATTACTTTTACATCAGAATCTTTATAGCCAAATCTATCATTCAAATCTTTAGAAAGGTCAAATATTTTACCTGCATCAGGATGTTTCATAGCAGCTCCTACTTGAAACCAATTAAACCTATGAGCAGTTTTAGTAACAAACTCTCTAGACATAGTCGCTATACCTGAATGCATTCTTAGATCATCACTTAGAAGCAGTATATTTTTTCTCTTTTCTTTGGGAATATAACCTTCTTTCATCTTTTAACTTTAATGGTTGTACTATGAATTAATTTCTTAAACTCTTTATCATTAATATAAAGAAAAATTGCCCGATCTGCAAGCTTTTTAAAAGAAAAGTTATCTTGTAAACAAGCCATTTTAAATTCGTCAAATAAGGGTTGTGTAATTTTTACGGATGTAAGTTTTTCTACTTTTATCATAACTATATATAATTATATATTTATATATAAATAGGCTCTATTTTACAAAGTCACAACAATTGTCACATTTACCAAAAGGTGAGCCACATTTATACTCTTTATCTATATAAGCACCATTTTCATCTAAAACATCTTCTACAAATTTATTCATAGAAGCTAAAATTTGTTTAGTTTTTCTAGGACCTGCATTAGGGCTAAATTCTTGTACTCTTCTTTGCATAGACGCCCATTCGGCTTCTACAGGGACTCTTCTTTTAACTATAAAATACTGTACGTTGATCTTCTCTTTTGGAATATTAAATTGTCTAGAAAAGAACTCTTTATACAATACTACTTGAGCAGTTAAATTAGGATTCTTTTTTTGTTTATCTCTCCAACCTGCTGTAGAGGTTTTTATATCTACTATAGTCCATTCATCTAAATTTTTATTATAGAAAATTAAATCAACTAACCCTTTAAATTTTACTCCTGGTTTAATGTCTTGATATAATAAAGTCTCTACTCCAGCTAACATAGTATTTTTAGTACTAAAGTAACCTCCTCTTTTTTTCTTTAAAAAATTTAGTATATGTTTGCCGTCTAAATAAAATTGAGTTAGTTCATCAGCAGAAGAAAAATGATCTCCATTCATCATCGCTTTACCCATTCTATATGCTTTTACCATATTAGCATAAAGAAGTTTATCTAAATCTATTTCATTAGCAGCTTTGACTGTATCGTGGTACATAACAGTTAACCATTCTTGAATAGTTTCATGCATTGCTGTACCGAAGCAGGTATAAATGTTTTGAGTAAAAGGTATTTCACTTCGTAAGTACTGAAGTTCCCATAGCTTAGGGCACTTATTATAAGTACTTAGTGAACTATAAGATACGTGAGTATTTTTAGAAGGTTCTTGTTTAATTTTACTTTCCCAAACCTTCTTGACAAAACCTTTGAGCTTTTTAGGCATATATTATTGTTTCCACTTACCTTTAAATACTAACTGAGCTATTATACCATAGTTAGTAATATCTTGAAAGGTATCTATAAGAGTTTCGTTTTGAGCTTTACGACCGGTAAGTATCATATTCTTCCATCGATTAATTTTATCAGATAATCTGTACCATAATCCAGTCATAGCAAAATCAGTCTCTTCTTGATTTACTAATTGAGTACCAGCTGATACATTTCCCATACCGTAATCTAAATGCTTTTTAGCAAATAGTTCAAATTGTTCATCTACGATTTCTTTATAAGCATTATAAATGGTAGGGTATTCTTTTTGTAGGGTAGCTAATGCGCTTTTATTTTTATTCATTAAATATCTCTTTCTTCTTCAACAACTATATCTTCTTCATCATTAAAATACTTAGTAAGCATTTCAATTTGAGCATCATAATCAGCAACCTTTATAAGCTCTTTTTCTATAGTTTCAACTATATCTATATGCTCTCCAACTCCTACTGGTTGTTTAAGGTATACTTCAATATTAGCAACATGTTTATCTAGCCCTCCTTGTGCATGACTAAGTAGAGCTTTTAATAATTTTTCTCTCATAATAAGTTTTTAGAATTTATAATAATATATAATATAGTAAATTTTACTCAGAAAAACAACTATAAATACTCTTTTCTTTCGTCAATCGAATCCCTTTTCGAGACAAGTAAATTACCTTTTCTGTCTCTTTTTGCTATAACTATTTCTTTTTTAGGTTTAGGAGACTCTACCGGAGTTGGGGCTTTAACCCTCTCGGCTTTTCGCTCCTCCGGGGTCTCATCTTGTTCAGAGTATAGAGTTATCTTTTTTTTTATTTCTTCTTTTTCGCCATATAAATTTTCTTCTTTATATGGAAATGCTTTAGCAAATGCAAAGTTTGCTGCTACCACTAATGAAACTGCTAATGGATCGAATACAAATATTATTACTAATAGTAATATATTAATAATTTGATTCATAGGAGTATTAGTTAAATCAGATAAATACTGTAAAGGCCCTAATTCTCCTACTGTATCTGCATTGTTCTGTAGTTCTAATATTTCTAACTTATATTTTTGTAAACTATCAGCAGCGACGGTTCTTTTTAAATAGACATCTTTCCTATTACTTTCTTCAATTCTGAGTCTATCTTGTGCAAGACGTAAGTCAACCGTGGAAATCGTATTTCGAATGCCTCCAACCACACTGGTGTCCTTGACCTGGATCGATCTAGATTTGGCATTAGAAAGAGTACTAATATTGTCCAGTATTTGTTCAAGCTCTTGATCAAATCTTGATATATCTTCTTCATAAAAATTTGCTTTATTTTCTAAAAATTCAATTTTATTTTGAGTTACAGTAAGTTTTTGAAAAGTTTCTTGGTATGCAGCGGATAGAAATCCGTAGATACCCATGCTAGTAATCAAAATTAAAATTATAACAGCAACTGTTAAGTAGTATTTTAATACTCTATTAATAGAATCCCAATACTGGTAAAGTAGAGAAGCAGTAACTAGTTTAGCTATTTCTAATGATCCAGCCATTATTATTACTTCAGTACTTGCTCCTGCAAATAATTTACTTAATCCAAATACGGAATAAAAAGCTGCTGATCCTGATACTGACAAAGCTGAAAAAGCTACCAGGAAAGGAAACATACCTTTTTTAATAGATTTTAGCATAATATTCTTTAAAATAAATAGTTTTACTTACTTGGTTAAGAAAAGTATAGCGAAAACACCTCCAGCGATAGTACCTACCTTATAGAAAAACTCTCTTCTTTTTGCTTTTCTTAAAGCTTTTTCTAAGTCTTTTTGTAAGTTTTCCTGTATTGTTCTTTGTTTATCTTTAGTAGAAATAATCTTATTAAAGTTATCTATCTGTTGATTAAGATTTAAAATGATAGTATCTTTAACGTTTAACTGAATATCTTTATGATGTATAATAGTATCTAATACTATTAGTTCTTCTTTAGCTGCATCACCGTTAATAAGATCCTTAATTACTAGTTTCGCTATTGGGACTTCCAATCGAATCGAGGTACTGTCTGTATCTGTCTGCGAAAAACTGGTAAAGTTCATCATTATTAAGACTATTAATAGCACTAATCTTTTCATCTGTTTGCTTTTTAATTATAAAAATTTTATCATTAAGATTATTAATCTTACTATTAGCTTCGGAAATCACTAATTGAAAATCTGCAACTTCTTTTTCTAATTCTTTATTTTTTGTTCTTGCTGAATCAATAACTATGTTTAAAGCTTCTATTTGAGCTTCATATTTTTTGATATCAACCTTAATTTGATTTCTACCAAAAATCATATATCCGACAAATATACCAAGAACGGCCCATAGTAAATAGGTCCTTATATTATTATTTTTCATCTTACTGTACTATTGCAGTATCGTAATCAATATATGTTACTTCACATTCTTGACCACTTGCTAATGCATCTGCTATATGAGGATAAACTCTTTTATATGCATCTGATGAAGCTCCGATAAATCCTTGCTTAGATACATTTTGTTGAGAAGTATCTCCTAATAATAAACATCCCATAGTATCATCATCGTCATTTCCACAATGCCATAATATATACTTAAAATTAGGAACGTCAAGTACGTGTATCATTCCTTTATGTATTTCCGGAAATCTACTCGTATATTTTTGATTAAATCCACCCTCAGTTCTTAAACCTAATTTATAAGTACCTGCTGGTATTCTAGTTTCACCTGAGACTTTTACATTCCTAGCTTCGTCTTCTAAGGTAAAACATAAAAATTTTCTTCCTTCAGTAACATCAAAAAGTACTCCTAAAGAGGATTCGTTTTGAGAACTAAATCTTAATACTTCGAATTTCATATTTTATTTCTTAGTTGTTCTTGGTTCGTCCATAATAGATGTATATGCATCTACTATTCTTGATACTGCTTCTGGAGTATCATCTTTTTTAAATTTAACTTTTATCTTTGCACAAGCTATATTGTTAGGATTATGAGCATGATCTACTTCTATATTCTTAACTAAGCTTTTATATTTCTTCTTACTTTTATACTTACCAAGCAATGCTTGTTTAAGTTTTGAAGGTCCTTTTGTAGTATCGAAACCTAACCTAGCATCAAACTCTATTTCCATCTCATCTAATCCAATCGATGAATGATCTGCAATACTATAGTAAGGAACGGTAATTGTTTTATTTCCTACTTTTACCGAAGTAGTAATAGGTTGACCTTTTTCGTCGAAATAATTTGCTAAGGCATTAATATGTTGCCTCTCACTTATCTGTTTAGCTACGATAGCGGCCTCTAAAAGACCGCTAACTAGCTCTTCAATTTGTAATTTTGCCATTTACAGGAACCTTTTTTATAATATAATAAAAATTATATTAGTAACCAACTATTTTATTAGTTATTATCCTTTGGTAAAGGAATATTAGTTGGTTCCATCATTTTTGTCAAGTAATCTGACAATTTAAGCATTCCTTCTGTAGGAGGTAATTGAGTTGCAGTAACATTAACAGTATATTTTGCTGAGTTATCAGTACTTCTTGTATTTTCCTTAGTAGTAGATACGTTACCTGTTACGGTTACATTAGTATTGAATCCCCAACCTTTATATCCTGCAGTTACTGTACTACCAGCACTCGCTGTAGTAGAATCACTACTTTGAGACTGAGTTTTTACTTCCATAGTAAAGTCGATATCAGCTTTAGTTATAGCTAAAGAAGGTAGCGGTACTAATGGTAACATTGGAATCCTACTGTGTACTACTTCAGGTTTTTGTTCTCCTGTTGCTCCGTCTACAGCTATTCTGTTTAGTTCTACATCTAATGATCTAGCTACAGTTTTACCATTTTCTGTGGTAAATGCTACTTCACTAATGTAGTCCCATGTTACTTTGTTTAGTTTCGCTTGACCTTTTGCCATTCCAACCATTGGTTGTACTATTAGATCTTCAATCGGTAAACCTACGAAATCTTTTGCGATAGAATCTGCCATTTTAAAATTAAGTTAAAAAGTTAATGAATAAATTATTAATCTTGCATGCAGATAGCATAACCATTCTGCATAACAATTATAAATAGAAATATTTCAACTAAACTTTGCTATGCCCTCGTACTTTTTTTTAATTTCTTCAATCTCTCTTAACCCTTTTTTCATCTTTTGATTAGCTTCATTATCTAAATCAAATTTCATAACTGCATAACAGTGAGGGCATTGAACAGTTGGATTAACTATTAAAAAATTTAACTTTAATTCAAGCGGTTGCCCACACGAGGGACAAGGCAAAGGCATCATAACTATTTTTCTTTTTTTTTAATTAAGTAGATATCCATAAGGAGTAGCATCAATATCTAACCCTATTGGAAAGTTTTCAAGTTTCATAGATACAGTCATAGTTCTATTAATATAAGGATTATAAAATTCACCTTCAGCAGTTAAACATATT
>Ga0163109_10002453_pt1 | contig 14454 bp, 10 predicted proteins | sample CRUFie1St13metaG_FD_108704 | JGI IMG/M metagenome (GOLD analysis project Ga0163109, IMG submission 108704) | Marine microbial communities from the Costa Rica Dome - CRUD Field 142mm St13 metaG | ecosystem: Environmental > Aquatic > Marine > Oceanic > Photic zone | place: Costa Rica: the Eastern... | reverse complement strand
TGCATCCGATATGCGAGTTCGTATGCAGCAACGCGGGCATTTAGTGTGCTTTCACCAGGATAAGCTTGCGCGGTTTGCTGATTCCATTGGTGAAGAAGTTCAAGGCGAGCTTTTTGTCGCTCATTAGTGACGCCAGAAGGGTTCTTCAGGTAGGCAATTGGTGGTCCGGAATTACGGAAGGGGACTCCTTGGTATGTAGCTGGCATGTAGCCATTTGTCCAGTTCAATGCGCCGTTTACAGGGGCACCTTCATTATCGAGAAGTACCACATAGGCTGGTAGATTCTGTGTTTCGGTACCAAGTCCATAGCTGACCCAAGAGCCCAATGTAGGATGTCCAGATTCTACATATCCTGTATGCATTTGAAAGAGTGCTGGACCGTGGTTGTTGCTGTTGGTGTGCATCGAGCGGATTACGCATAGATCATCAGCATGACGTGCCAAATGCGGATACTTATTGGAAATCTCGATTCCTGCATTCCCATGTTTACTAAAGTAGTATGGAGTGTTCATGGCTGTAGCCTTAATTTCTCCAAAAAAAGCGTGGTTCTTTTTGAATACGGGTATTTCTTTGCCGTGCCACTTGTGAAGAGCTGGCTTTGGGTCGAACGTATCCACTTGGCTGGGTCCGCCGTACATGAATAAAAAGATTACTGACTTAGCTCTAGGCACAAATGGTGCCGGGCGTGCATTCAGCGGGCTACTGGTTTGCTCGACTTCTCCGGCGAGTAAGGATTTTAACGCCAGCATACCAAAGCCACCTCCGCCAGCACGGAGGAAATGTCGTCGGGGGAGGGGAGTTAGCCTAGGTTGCTCCCATTTCAGGTCTTTTCTGGTGATCAACTGGCGATGCATTTCAGTATATTTAAATTACACCAGAATCCTGCTAGAAGCAGTAAATGAATTGGCTCGAGTTAAACAAGACAACTGCTAGGTCAGCAAGAGCCATTTGTCTTGCTTTATCCTCTGAGTAATTGTCCAAAGAATAGGCCTTAGTGCGTTCGCGAAGGAAGTGCTGTGCTTGTTCAAGTTGATCGGTTTGTGCGGGTCGAGCCAGGGTGCGTTCGAGAATATCTTTTGCTGTTAGTTTACCCCCTTTTGCGAGTAGGTTTGCCTGGTCGTTGACAAATGGATTGTTCAGTAGGGCGAGGGCTTGGGTGGGTACAGTGCTACGCGAGCGAACATCACACGAAGTGACAGCAGTAGGAGCGTCGAAGAGTTCTAGCATTGGCAGCAGAAGTTGTCTTTTTATGTAAACGTATGTACTTCGTCGCCAGTGAGTGAAATTTTCCTGTCCGATGCGTGGCCATTGGTTTCGCATGCTGCGACTGAGGATATTCGATTCGATTCGTGGCTTGATACCTGGACCATACATCTGGAGGTTTAGGTTATTGCAGGACTGGAGAATACAGTCGCGTATGACTTCGGCTTCCAGCCTTCTAGGTGTATGCTGACCAAACAGAGTGATGTCCTCAGATGTATGTTCAGGTTTGCTTGCCCTTCGGTAGGCAGCACTTGTGAGTATGTGTCGGTGTAGATGCTTTAGGTGTCCATTGTGCTGAAGAAGGTGGCTGGCTAGATGGTCCAGAAGCCCTGGGTGAGTAGGTGGCTTACCATCAGCTCCAAAGTTACTCGGAGTGGCTACTATGCCGGTGCCATGGTGGTATTGCCACAGACGGTTGACGATTACGCGCCAAGTCAGAGGATTTTGAGGCGTGGCTATCCAGTGTGCTAGTTTGAGACGTCTGCCTGTCGTTTTGAGTTCCTCAATTGGAGTCTCAGTTGGCAGAGGAATATGCTTTAGTACACTAGGAACTGACGGTTGAACCTCCGGGCCTTGGGAATTGGCGTCGCCGCGAAACAGTATGTAGGTGGGGCGTGGCTTTCTACTGTAATCTTTGAAGGCTCGGATTGCGGGAGCTTTCATTTTTTTTCCATCCTTCTGAGAGGCGCCTCCAATAAGGTGTTCACTGGGGCCTGCAGTGTTGAAGAATGCTAGTAGTCCATAGTATTCAGATTGTTGTATGGGATCACTTAGGTGGTCGTGACAACGCGCGCATCCCACAGTGAGACCAAGAAATACACTGGTTGCAGTGGATAGGGTATCGTCGAGTTGGTCGAGACGGTATTGTTCACGGGCAGGCGGTTTAACATTGTTGTCATTTGATGGGCCGTTACGGCAGAAACCAGTTGCTGTTAGAGCCTCCAGGTTACCTGGGTGAAATTCATCACCTGCAATCTGTTCTATTACGAAACGACCGTAGGATTTGTCTGCGTTTAAACTGTCGACTACATAGTCGCGGTAGCGCCACGCATTAGGGCGATCTAGATCATCGTGATATCCAGAGCTATCAGCATAGCGTGCTAAGTCGAGCCAGTGCCTTCCCCATCGTTCTCCATGTCTAGGACTGGCTAGCAGCTTATCGATGATGCGTTCAAAGGCGTCAGGTCTATTGTCGGTAAGGAAATCTCGGGTTTGTTGAGGCGTCGGCAGTAGACCAATTAGGTCAAGATAGACACGTCTTAGTAGTGTTGCTTTGTCAGCCAGTGCAATACTGGGTTTTTCTCGTTCCTGAAGCTTTTTCTCAAGAAAGGCGTCGATAGGGTTTCGAGCGTCATTCGGGCTTGTCCTTGGTACTGGTGGGTCTACCACTGGCTGATAAGCCCAGTAGTCTGAAGCCTTTAGGTTTGAGACTACTAGCAGAAATGGAATAATTGCTTTCACGAGCATGGGTATTGTTAACTTGTGAAACCTGCCATGCAATTCGGATGAATGGCAAGCCCTGCATAGTATAGCAATACAGTACTAAACTAAGCTTGGGATAGGTCGCAATCCATTGACAAATCCTGCCATATCGGCGGTAAGGCCACGGGCTACGCGTAGTTTGCCTATATCGAAGAGAGTATGTAGGATAGTTCCCATCATCATGGCTGGGTCCACAGGTTCTGAAGCCGGCTCTCCATTCCGCTTATCCGCAGAGCCGATAATTTGTCCCATTGGTAGGCCTCCGCCTGCAAAGGCAAGTGTGCCAAGGCGAGCCCAGTGGTCACGACCGCCTTTCCTATTCACGGTGGGGGTGCGACCAAAATCACCTGTGACAACTAGAAGAACATCCTCGGATAGTCCACGGTTCGAGAGGTCGGTGAGAAAGGCATCAAGAGCCTTGTCGAGAGTAGTTCCGAGCATGTTCATTCCCTTAACCATCGGCGGATTGTTATTATCGGCATGCATGTCCCAGCCTGCGCTGTGCACGGTTACAAATCCCGCACCCGCCTCGACAAGGCGTCGAGCCATCAACATCTGATGACCAAGTGTGGACTTACGGAATACCTTGTGTCCAATGCGCATTGCACTTGTGTCGTAGCTTTCGACAAGTCTGGGATCTTCCCGTGAAAGATCAAATGCTTCAGCTGCACCACCTGTTAAAAGGTCATAGGCGCGTTGACTAAATACATCAGTAGCTTCAAGATGGCCTGAGGCATCGGTATCTCGACGTAATTGGTCGATAACTCCAAGGAGGTGGCGACGATCTTGTAGACGACCTTCAGGAAGGTTTAACTGCATATCAGCAGCTAAACCAGTTTTGGATGAGCCGCTTTTGTTCTTGTTGGAGTTGCCGAGGGAAGGGTCAGTGTAGCCGAGAATTCCGCTTGTTTCATAATGATGTGGGCCATACTGAGTGCCAAAGGTTCCAGGCCAAGAGCCCTTTTTGATTCGGCCGAGTTCTTTTCGGTACTGACCATCAATTTCTGGGGATGTGAGAAGTTGGTATGTGGAAAGACCAGTTTTTTCGTGGTTCGCTCCACGGAGTCGAGAGTAAGCAGAGCCGATGCTAAAACCATTTTTCCCATCACCTTTGGGATCAGTACCACCGGAGAGGACATGAACATGAGCTTGCTCATGACCTCCGATAGGATGTGTGAAGGATCGCACAACGGCCATCTCGTGTGCGTGTTTGGCAAGTCGAGGAAATGTGCCCCCAAAAGTTACTCCTGGCAGGGTTGTTGAAACTTCCCCCGTCAGACTGCGGTAGGGAGATGGTGCTCCCATGTTAGGGTTGAATGTCTCGATGTGACTAGCTCCGCCCGAAAGGTAGAGTAGGACGACGGATTTATTGCGGACGTAGTCCATGCTGGAACTGGAAGCGTGGGCCTTTTCCTCAAGGAAGCTGGAAAGTGTCAGTCCACCGATTCCGAGCGTGCCGACCCGAAGGAAGTCTCGCCGCGTGGTGCCTGAGCAGTCCCGTTGGCCAGTGCTGGTTTGCAGGGTCAGCATGTTGTGGCCTCAACAATAATCATGGTCTTGTAACATACATAGTCACAAAGGCCACGAATTGGACATGTATTTAACTGCCGCGTACGCAATAAAGTGTACTAGAGGAGCGGACAAATATTTGGTCGCCAAGCGGTACTAGGGTGGCGCGGAAGATTTCACCGGGTTTAGCGGGTAGTGGGTTCTTGGCGACTAGGTCGAGAGTCTTGCCAGGGCGGAGAACATAAGTGGTGCCAGCCTCGTTCTGAATATAGTACAGGCCGTTAGCGATGAGAGGTGAGCCTGAGAAAGCCCCTTCGATTCGTTCTGACCAGAGCGCGTTTCCGCTTTTGGCATCGTAAGCCGTGGTGACACCTGACATGGCGGTGACGAGTAACTGATCGCCAATAACGGCTGGTGCTGGGAGGTCACGGCCGCCTTTGCGCTTGGCGTGCCAGGCCATGCGGTTGTTGGTAACATCGCCGGATCCGCCGGGCTTTACTGCGTAGATGTCGCCAGGTTTACCGTTGACGGTGTAGACTAGTCCGTGCGCAAAGAAGGGTATAGGAGAACCACGACCATTGAAGCTTTTGCAGAACCAGAGTTCCTTTCCGCTTTTTGTGTCGTAGCCTTTGACCCCGAACTCTCCATTGAGGACGAGTTCTTGTCTAGTGCCCGTGTTAATCAAGATCGGAGTGCTCCAACCGCCCTTTGGCTTTGGGTTGCGTTGGGTCTTCCAGAGGGTCTTTCCTGATTTCTTGTCGACTGCTAGTAGGTAGGAGGGACCGGCAGAGTCGCAGTTCTGGACTACGGCGTCACCGAGTAGGATGGGGGATCCGGCGATACCCCAGTCGCCGGGAAAACTTCCTAGGTCGGTGCGAGACCATAGCTTATTGCCTTCTAGATCGTAGCAGTGCAGTCCTGCCGAGCCGAAGAAGGAAATTACACGATCACCGTCGGTTACGCAGGAGGGGGTGGCGTGCGAGTTCATCTTGTGGACGTCCTCCGGGGAGTTGCTGGGCACAGACTGCTTCCAAAGTGTCTTACCAGAAGCTTTGTCGATGCAGAGGGTGTGGCGAACTTTACCCCCTTCGGTCGCGACGGTAAGGAAGAGTTTGCCGTCCCAGTGAACTGGGGATGACTGGCCTTGACCGGGCAGATCTACCTTCCAGGCAACCATGGAGGCATCCCAATTGGTGGGTACGTCGATCTGACGGGTTACGCCCGTACCTTCGGGACCGCGGAAGCGTGTCCAATCTTCAGCTACAACAAATTTATTAGTGCATATTAGGATAAGGAACAGGAGATTTTTCATGGTGCTTTGACATCGAACTAACAATTGGCGGGCTTATTTAGCATTAAAACACAATCAATTTACCTTGAATTTATTTTTACAAGCTTTCAAACGGTTTGTCTTTGAATAAGGCTAAATTTTTGTCGACTAGACTTCTGCTTCATTAGCTTGACTTATTGGGTCTTAATCTCATTCTTTCGCGACCATTCAGCAGTGATCCTGCTTATAAATTTATTCCAACCCAAATTCTCATGGCTCAAAAGTGGAAGCTAAAACTCCGCAAAAAATTCACCGGTAAAAAGAACGGCAAGTAAAGCCTCGTTTAAAAGCTACCGATGATGGACTCCCAAAATGGAGACCCCGTTTTTATTTTTCGTAACCGAATCGTATTAACACTAATTTCGGTATTATTTTCTGTTGGCCCGAGTATAGCAAGGGAACGGTTAAACGAAGTCACCATTGGCTTTGCCTCGGGCTTTGGAATCAAAGCACGATTTCAAAACCCCTCGATGCCTATCCCTACCTATCCCGGTACAGCGTCATCAGTTGCTGGACGCTCCACTTACAAATATAATGACGGTTACGTAGACCAAGCAGGGAATACGGGTTATTCTTGGAAAGATTCAGGTAGAGTGTACTACGAAACTTGGGACTGGTCTTACGAAAATGCAAGCCAACACCTAGGCAATGGTGTTTTTGTCTTTACGCATGATCAATCAACATTGACCAATAGCACACTCCAAGGTGAGGCTGCTGGGCTTACTCCTGGTTTACATATTTCTTACCGTAGAGAACTTCGATCTGATGACGGTATTTCCCTTGGATATCTTGCAGGAATTGAGATTCACAGAATTAACATTGATAGTTCTTCAGAGTTTAACGGTAAATACTATCAGACCAAGGACTACTTCCAACTCAAGGATCCGACTAATATACCCAATGCTCCTTACAAAGGAACACTCGGGGGATTAGGACTTTCCAACGTTTATGGGCGCAGGGACGTCACTGAGGGTTATGTCGATACTCTACGAAAAAACACTCTTGAAGGTAATCTATTTGTTTTAAAAACGGGCATCGACTTTAGATACTACTTCGAGCAAGGTATGAGTATCCAAGCTGCTATAGGTATCATCTACGCTCCTTTTCTTTACGACTACACATTCAGAGATAGCCTGCAAATGGCAGCCAATAGTCCTGAAATTGTTTATGCTTCTGGTGCTGCTTCAGAATACCAAGCGATCTTTGGTTCATTCTTCCATCTCAAATGGGCATTTGCATTTAATGAAAACTGGGGTGCCTATATTGGGCTGCGCCACATGCACATGGATAAGGTAAAGCTAGAAGTGGAAGAAGACCGTTGGACGGAATTGAATTTCCGAAACAGCTTATTCTTGGATTCTGGTGTCACCTATCTTTGGTAGATTGATAGGTCCATATTGATTTACTGGACCACCTTGTCCATTACTAACTCCCCTGTCTTCCATCGGCGAACACGCACAAGCTTCCCATTTTCAAACTGGTAGGCATTTTCCATAGTTCCATCCTGCCCGTAGTGCTTCCATATATTATGGCGTTTCCCATCATTATACTCGCCTTCAAGTTTCAACGGCTCTTCTCCAAGTTCGCCTGAATCCATCCATTCTTGGTAGGGACCTGTCTTTTTACCTTTGTTCCAAAACTGAGCAGAACGCTTGCGTCCACTTTTATACCAGAAAACAGTCCATCCTTCCTGCAAACCGTTTTTGTATTCAGACTCAGATTTCTTCATGCCGCTTTCGAACCAGAACAAACTCTTCCCTTCTTGTTTGCCTTGCTGAAAGGTTTGCTGCGTATGAGGTTTCCCGTTTTCCCACCAAATAGTCGTTGTTCCATGTTGAATTCCATTTGCGTAGCCAATCTGAAACTTTGGTTTTCCGCTTTCATACCTCTCTACACCAAGTCCAGTAAATGGAGAGCCTTGCCCCTGCAGATAAATCTTTTTATCGGTTTTTTGCTCCAGATATTGCATTTCGTAGGCGGGTTGCTCACTAGTGTTTTGTGCAAATAGTATTCCCGGAATGAGTAGGTATACTACTGAGGTTTTGATTTGCTTTAGAGTCATCATTTAACATGCAAAAAAGCGCATGAGTTTTGGGCAAGGATTAAAAATCTACAGGTGAGCTAGTACCTTAATGTCCATGCCACCTTGATTTTGGATTCATGGGTAGTACTTTTCCAACCATCTTCTAAATCTGCACCCTGATTCATAACGAGGAATATTTCATTGCCGGGTTTAATAATCCAGTGAAGTCTGCTATTCACGGCGAAAGACTCGGATAGATTGTCGTACTGGGCCAGTGTTCTCCACCCAATATTTGGAGTAAATTTGATGTTGGTCCTTAACGAAGCTAAACGCGCTGTTAGCTCCGCCTTCGGTAAATCGATTTCATTTTGGCTCAGAGAAGAAGAAAGTGATAAGTGTGGAGATGGACGCCAGATGATACTTCCCTCATAGCTTGTTCGCATGCCATCGTAGAATTCGCCATAACCAAACTCAGTCTCAACTGCTACCTTTCGGTGTGCAGAAGTCTCGAATGACAACTCAGCTCGTGCGAAATGGTAGTCTGCAGCAGATATTACAATATCATCAGCTATACTAAAGTCCTGAAAGAGATTTTCTCGGTCTACAGCGACTACTATTTCAAACTCTTCTCCAGACTTCGTCTCTATCTCAATCCCCGGTTCAATATCCCAATTATCAATACGATTATTTAGGTTAGTCGCCAGTCGCGTATCTAATTCAAAATCCACGTAGTCAATGAGTCTACCTCTTGGGCGAATTCTATATCGATAGAAGGTGTAGTACTGTCGAATGTTCCGTTCTCGGATAAACCCCATTGCAGGGTTGAAGTTTTTACCTATCTGATAAGCACCAGCATATGTATAATGAACATCATCGTTTAGGTTGACCATGAGACCGAATGCACCCGGAGGGGTTCCACTTTGACCAGTGTCGTAGGACCCTATTGCGTAAAAGTTGGTAGAGAAGTTCATCCCTCTAGAGCCCAAACTTGTATTATGAATATTTGCGTCTACACCGAGTATGGAGTTTTCCTCAATATTTGTGGGATGTCCATGGGTTGCGATAAAGCCAACATTCGATTCTTGACCAACATCCATCGATGCGCGGGCTACTCCCAGATTTTTTGATCCAATGCCCAGTTGGTCATCTAGTTGCACATTCAAAAGTCCAAAGTTGAACCTTCCAACACGACCGCTGAGTTTACCGGCTGCTTTTATGCTAATTGGGTTCCCGTCTGAGTCCAATCCAACTCTCCGCGAGAAGAACGGCTGAATCGACTTGGAGGCTCCAAAGGAGAATACATTACTGTCTTGTAGAAAAAAGTCTCGTTTCTCTGGAAAGAAGAGCGGGTATCGAGTTAGGTTTACTTGCCGTAAGTCAGTCTCCGTCTCCGCGAAGTCCATGTTTATGCTCAAAGAACCTGTTATTGCTGGAGTGAATCTGTAGAAGAGATCAAAACCGGGGTCGAAGCTGTAATCCTGAGTGCCTTTTATTGAGTCCTTGTGGTTGGTAAATGTCATGTACGGTTTGATATCGATCCCAAGTCCTTGCTCTAATCCTGACAGACCTGTCATTTCTCCAAGGTCGCTCAGCGAATAAACCTTGTCATCTCTTGTAGGGTTGTTCCATCGGATACGCTCGTTCTTACGGATAATCTTCCTCTCAATATTGAGACCCCATGTGTTGCCGGTGGGATCAAATGATAGAGTCTTGTAGGGGAGGGCAATTTCAGCAGTCCATCCTTTATCGTCTAAAAAGGCTTCACCTTCCCAGATACCATCCCAATCTCTACTTGGATGCCCAGTTGAAGAACGCTTGTCTATGAATCCATCAGATCTCGAACCCCTTGGATTGATCATGAAAAAGTACCCACTTCGGTAATTGTTGAACGTATCGATTACGATATTTACATAATCATCTGATCTAAGAGACACATCTCGGTTGAGTTGATAGGCTATGATTTTATCTGGTTCGGAATCATAACAACGAATCCCAAAGTAGAGGTAGTCTGAGTTATAGAGAAGTTTCACTACCGTCTTTTCTGAAGGAGAGCCTCCTTCGTTTAGTTCTACTTGAGTAAACTTTTCAATTCTTGGTGCATCGATCCATACAGATTCATCAAGCTTTCCGTCGATTAATACATGGGTGTTTGACTCCAATCTTTGGGGGATTATCCTAAGAGGTGCAGCAATTAAATTGCCCAATTGGCATAGGATAGCAGCTAGAATGAGGACATGGGGCTTCATCAGAAAATAAAACTTTCATTCCTAGGATACACGGGCAAGTTGCTTTCATTCCCAGGTATCTAAGTACTCTTAGAACTTATGCTTCTCAGTTCATTATATTTTAAGCTGGTCATTTCAATTTATAACCAAAAATCTATTCAACGTGAGTGTTAAAGGTGAGGCAAATGATGCTAGACTCCTCCAACTTCAGCGTTGGTTGAGTACAAAAACAGATTTTTCGGGTATGGACGTAGTACCCGCATCCGAGGATGCCAGTTTTCGTAGGTATTTCAGGATTTTAGACGGCATGGGAAAATCTTGGATTGCAATGGATGCACCGCCTGAAAAAGAGAACAGTCAACCATTTGTTGAAATATCCCGCATGCTTAGGGACGGAGGAGTACGGGTTCCAGAAATCTTTGAGGTTGATTTGGAACAGGGTTTCTTGGTGCTAGAAGACTTTGGTGCCGTACATTTTGAAGACATACTTCATGGAAAGCGTCGTGATGCATTTTACAACATTGCATTAAGCGAGATGTTCCGTGTTACATCTATGCCTGATACTGACGCTGCAAAGCTTCCTCAGCTTGGATCAGAATGGCTCCAGATGGAACTGGATATTTTCCATGAATGGTTTCTAAACTTGGGCGGTGGTCCTGCTTCAACATCCAACCTCGACGATTTTCATAAGGCTTGCCAGCCATTAGTAAACGGAATCCTTGAGCAGCCAAATGTATTCGTCCACCGTGACTTCCATTGCCGCAATCTCCTGCTCTTAGATGGTGGGCGGGCGGGGGTGATAGACTTTCAGGGTGCGATGAACGGCCCGCTTACCTACGACTTAGCTTCACTACTCAGAGATTGCTATCAGGACAACTCTCGTGATTGGGTTGAATGGAAGGCCGTTGAGTACAAAAAACGAGTTGAGGAAGCCCTGTCATTGGATTTAGATGATGATCAATTTCTTCGTTGGCTTGACTGGACTGGCTTACAGAGGCACCTGAAAGTCCTAGGGTTGTTCAACCGACTGAATCTGCGCGACGGCAAATCAGGCTACCAAAAGGATATACCACGAGTCTGGGAATATGCTAAAGATGTTTTGGGACGATACGCTGAACTTTCATCTCTGCGTGAATTCGTTGAAGGCTTTAACACTTGGAGTGAGGCTGCTGCGTGAAGGCAATGATTCTTGCTGCCGGTTATGGTAAACGAATGCTGCCATTGACTGAGAAGCTTCCAAAACCCCTCCTACATGTAAAAGGTAAGGCATTAATTGAGCATCATCTGGACAATCTTGCTGCTGCTGGTTTTAAAGAAGTTGTAATCAATCATGGTCATCTTGGCCATATGATTGAAGATACTCTTGGTGACGGACATAAGTTTGGGATTTCTATCAGCTATTCTCCAGAGGGCCCAGTCCCTCTTGAGACGGGAGGGGGAATGACGAAAGCACTTCCGCTACTGGGAGAAAGTCCATTTCTTATTGTCAATGCGGATATCTTCTGTGACTACGATTTTACTAGGATTCCTACCCTTGATATCGACGTAGACGCTCATCTTGTGCTGGTGAACACCCCAGACTACAAAACTTGCGGTGATTTCTCACTACGTGATGGGAATGTGCTGGAGGATGAATCTCCTACGCTTACTTACAGCGGAATTGCCATCTATCATCCCAGAATTCTAAATGGTGCAAAAGTGGAACGATTCTCTATCATACCAAGACTACGCAAAGCTATCGAATCCGGTAGGGTGCGAGGGACCTTTCATCGTGGAAATTGGTCAGATGTTGGTACGCCGGAGAGACTGCTACAACTACAGTAGCTTTCACAAACTTTAATCGAACTAAGGCGTTCGATTGTTTGTTGAGAGAATCAACACATTTTGCCCAGGTTTGACTTGATGCGCAACACTCCATTGTAAGCCTCTTTGAGTCGCACTATGGGCTGTTGATACATAATAGTTACCAGCTTCAAGTTCTTTGAACGAAACTTGACCGTTCGCATCTGTTTTCCCTTTTTTATGGATAACACAGTTAGCGAGTCCTGCTCTGATCTGTTGCAAATTGTTGTAAGACACATCAGGGTTTTTAAGATACAGTCCCCATTTGGATACATCAGGTCTCTTCTCGGTGATGTAGACCTCACAGTCAGGTAAATTGTAGGTATTTCCTTGTACAGCGAGCTGCACGCTAACAGTGATGTCTGAAAGCGCACCAGTTACTAGCGTGGCGGCTGGTGGCGCCGGTGCCGTAGGTATAAGTACTGGACTGGTTGGGGTTGGTTCAGGCGTGGTGGAGATAGCCAATGGGTTCCCAATTGGCGCTGCTGGTGTAGGAGGAGTTGGCGTGGTTGGAAAACCAGCTACCGGTGCAGTTGAGATTGGTTGAGTAGTAGGTGAGACGGGCACAGGAGCCACAGGTGCTGATGTTGAAGCACTAGCGAGCTGATTCCTAAGAGCTTCAATTTGGCTATTTGCTTCATCAAGTTGGTTCTGAAGCTCTCCCATCTTAACATCATTTTCAACCTGTATATTAACGGCAATCTCAGCTTCCGCTTTCATTCCATCCAACTGTTGATTTGCGGCATCTAGCTGGGCTTGTAGAGGAGCCGAAGCATCAACCTGAGCTTGCATGTCAGCGACCTGATTTTCCAAATCGGTGTTTTTTAGCTTTAGTTGAGCTTCTGCCTTTTCGAGGTCTTTGACCTGCTTCTTGAGTTTAGCGTTAGCATTTTCTAATTCTTCAGTACCGCAGGACACTAGGAATAAAGAAATACAAACAACCAAATACTTTAAGACCTTTTCATGTTTCATAACTTAAAATTCGCTTTATTCTCTATCAGAGTTTGTAATTACTAGTTTGGCAACTCTTGAAAAGTGGCAGTCACCATTGAATTCGTTTTGTTCCTTTATATGATAGGAAGCGGTTCTCCATCGCATATCTGAAAGGGTCGTCCTTGCTGGTCGTATAGTTCAGTGTGGTGGTCAATCCCCATAGCATTATATACTGTGGCATGGATATCTGCTGGCGAACATGCCTCTGAACCGGGTTCAACTCCCTTGCGATCGCTAGATCCATAGGTCAGACCTCCCTGTATTCCTCCACCTGCAAAGGCTAAGGAGTAGACCCCAGGATGATGGTCGCGTCCACCGTTATTGTTGACCTTGGGGGTACGTCCAAAATCAGTGAGGAATACCACTAGGGTTTCCTCCAGCATGCCGCGCATTTCAAGGTCTGTGAGAAGAGCGGAGACTGATTTATCAAAAACAGGGAGCAACCGGTTCTTCATTTTAGGGAAGTGGTCTCTATGAGTGTCCCAGTTATCACCGCTACCACCTGCTAAATCACTAGCAGAGCAAAGTGCCTGAACTACGGGAACACCTGCTTCGACAAGTCTTCTCGAGAGCAAGAGGGTCTGACCACCTATGTGATCGCCATACATCTCTCGGATTCGGGGGTCTTCCTGCTCCAGTTCGTAAGCCCTGCGGACCGGAGAGCCCAGCAGCATATCAGCAGCCATTTGTCCATAGTGGTCTAGACGCTCATATGGGGTACTTCCGTTAATCGTATGTGATAGGGTGTTGTCGAGCTGATCAAGCAGTCCAAGTCGGTCAGTAACTCGTCGCTTTTCAATGTTCCGTTCTAGCTTGAGTTCCCGGTCGTTGTAGCGGTTGACTCCAGCGTACGGCTTGCCAGCAGGAGTTCTCAAAAGGATTGGATCGTACTTTGATCCTAGCCAGCCAGCTCCTTCTCCGGCCATCATCGTCCCATTATCGTACATAGAGTAGGGCATCCGAATAGCTGCAGGTGTTCCGACTGTAGGGTTGTGGAATCTAGAAATCATTGATGTGATGGAAGGCCAGTTTTTGCGACTCTTGGCCTTGATGCCTCCAACAGGGTCCTTTCCTGTTAGGTTGATATACATCCCTTGCTGGTGACCCCCATGCTTGTGGTGAACCGAGCGTACTATAGCTAGCTGCTCAGAATGGTGTGCCAGTTTAGGTAGGTACTCACAGAAGCGTATCCCTGGAGTTTTCGTTGGAATGTTGCCAAAGGGACCTCGGATATCGGCAGGCGCTTCTGGCTTAGGGTCGAAGGACTCATAGTGGCTCATGCCTCCCCATGTGTAGACAATAATACATGATTTGGCCTTATGCGGTATTCTCGATCCTACACTTTCAGCTCGAGCTTTTAGGAATGTAGGCAAAGTAAGACCTGCAAGACCAATACTAGATTTTAAGAATTCTCGCCGATTGTGCTGAAAACTTATCATCGTACAGTTAACTCCTCATTAAATCCCTACGCAAAACAAACCCGTTTGTTTGCTCTTTGGCAAGCTATTCCAAAGGAATCTTCGCTCTGGAAGTGTTCTGGTCGGTGACGAAGTAGCCCAGTCGTTTTTCTTGCAAATCTGTAACAAGCCAGACTGCGCGGGAGTAACTGGTCTGCTCGCGACGCTGTCCTGCATCAATATTTGCGTAGTAAGTCTGCTCCCCGTTATAGTTGATCCAATACAGTTTCACGGGCTTACTTCTATTATTTTCAAAATAGACCATAATGAAACTTCCCGTATAGGAGCGATCTGGAGGTCTCTTGGCACCTTCTTCAGGTAGCCACTCGA
>Ga0163109_10002451_pt1 | contig 14461 bp, 13 predicted proteins | sample CRUFie1St13metaG_FD_108704 | JGI IMG/M metagenome (GOLD analysis project Ga0163109, IMG submission 108704) | Marine microbial communities from the Costa Rica Dome - CRUD Field 142mm St13 metaG | ecosystem: Environmental > Aquatic > Marine > Oceanic > Photic zone | place: Costa Rica: the Eastern... | reverse complement strand
CGACCAGATCCCTATGAGTGAGAACCCAGGGAATGAGAAAGACGACATCAATGTCAAAAAGAATGAAAAGCATGGCGGTGATGTAAAATTTGACCGAATAACGGGTCTCTCCACCCACTTCTGCAGCTAAACCGCATTCATAGGGAGAATCCTTTATTTTACTGTGACATGCTTTTTGCCCGAAAAGGTGACTGGCTACCAAAATTCCAACACCCATGCCAACTGCCAGGAGTATTTGAATGAGAACTGGTAGATAATCTGAAAGAATCACTACTAATTACCTGAAGAGAATATTTAGTTGAGGCAAGTTCAAACCTAAGATTTAGCTATTTCTAGTTGATTGAGCTCTATAGAATGGTGTAAGTATTAAATTCGAAAGCTATATGTAACAAATTTAATTACCTTGCTGTATAATATTGAGCAATAACTGGAGAAATTAGTTTCTATTTATGAATGACAAAAGACTTGAGCTGGATAAACCACAAATACAAAAAAATAAAACCAAGGGTTTTACATTGGTAGAAATTCTAATTGTTCTTGCTTTGATTGGCATTGTTGCCGGTTTGGCGATGCAAAACCTAGGAGGCATTTTCGGGGGTGGTAAGGAAAAAGCAGCCCAAACATGGGTCAATGCAACAGGTCCTGCTTACATTAACAGTTATCTTGCACTTGTAGGAAATTATCCTTCTACCCTAAATGATTTATTATCTCCTCCAAGTGGCGTGACTCCTTTTGTAAACAAAGCTTCCGATCTAAATGACCCCTGGGGAAAACCCTATCAATATACTTTGCAGGCGAATAACTTTGAACTTTGGACGACGAGTCCGGAAGGTAAGAGATTAAGCAATAAAGACCCCTCAAATTAATCCTTTATATTTTGCGAAAGCATCCAGTAGCTGGGTTTAGTTTAATCGAAATTCTTATCGTGCTGGCTTTAGTGGCCGTTTTGGCTGCAATTGTTAGTGGAAATATCGCAGGTTTTATTGATGGATCAAAAGTCGAACCACCCGGAAGGGTACTCAAAAGAGCAGTACTTGAAGGAATCTATCTTTCTAACGAGGGCAAACGAGAGGTCAGGTTAAGTTATCTGGAAGAGAATGCGACCTTTATAATCTCAGATCCACAAGGAGAGATTCTAAAAGATTTTAAAATCTACGAAGAAATATCTGAAGATATTCAATCTTCTCCTGAAAAAATTCCTAGGGTTTTTTTCCGGGCAATAGGACCAGGAATCGGCGTGGATGGTGAAGAGACTGATCTGGAAGATGAACAGTTAAAGTTGGAATCAATTCGTTTTCATGCTGGTTGTTCTACTCCATTTAAGGCTGACATCTTATTCATGGAAAAATCTGATACCTTATATTTTGATCCATTCTCTGGATATACATTAAATCCCGATGAGCTTGATTTATGAAAAATAGAGGCTTCATGCTTATTGAAGTGCTTATTGCATTGGCTCTATTTGCTTTTATGGCGGTTTATTTAGTAGAAGGGGCATTTATTGGTTCTAGAACTATGCTCCAAATGAAAGCAAGCCAGGAGCTTGATCATGATTTACTCTGGGCCAGAAGTGAGATTTTTCGAGAGACCAATTATGAAAAGTTAAAGGAAGGGGGCGAATTGGAGACGGTTAACATCGGAGAGATTGTCTGGGAGGTGGAAGTGGAGATGACTGATATAGTCGATTTATACAGGGTGCTGCTCACATTATCCTGGGATGGAAACAGTGAACTTGGAATCGAAGGTGGTGAGCGAGAATATGTCATGTTACTTCTTCGACCAATCTGGATGAATCATAGCGATTTCAAGACGGAACGGCAGTGGTTGTTGGAGGCTAAAAGCGAAAAGATCAGGGAACTCAGGGATGAGAGCAACATGAGGAATGTGGATAATATCTTAAAAGTCAGGAAAAACCTTTAGTGAAATCACGGCGGAACGGGTTTACTTTGGTTGAAGTGCTCCTTGCTCTTAGCATAGGTAGCCTTGTGCTTGTTGCTGCCACAGCCTTATTAATTACTATCGCACAATCGTGGGCCAATCGTCCTGCAACTCGTGATGCTTTTTTATCTCATGTAAACGGGGTCTCAAATTTCCTAACCATTATTCTCGAAGAGGCCAGTTTTTCAATAACATCCAAGACCGGTGACCCTCTTGTAGACCTTAAAAGGCCTACTGGTTTTTCATCTACCGATGACCCTCTAATTCATTTTTTTGTAAAGGAAGCACCCCCTTTGTTTTATAATCCTCACGGACCGGCTGTTCGATTGCATGCCTTCATTTATCCCGATGAAGATGAAGGACTATCAATACTTTGGTTTTCGGAATTGAACGAACTAGAAAAAAACAAAGAAGGTGGAATTGAGTTAGCCGAAGAGGATGATCTTCGAAAAACACTACTGAGTCCTTTTTTTAAAGAAATGTATTATTGTTATTATGGATCGGAAGATGATGGTAAAGACGACATTAAGGAATGGGAAATTAGTGAGCAGCTGCTGGAGAGTGACAAGGGGGAGAAATTTAGATTGCCCACCCAAATTAAATTAGTTTTTCGATGGGAAGAGGAAGACTTGGAGAAAACCATTACCATTGCGATTGATAAACCCATTCCAAGTGGAATTGAGGAAGAACCGAAATGAAGAGCCATTCAAAACAAAAGAAAGGCTCAATCTTGGTTTTCGTTCTGGGCTTACTTGTTTTGCTCTCCGCTTTATCAATCCGCCTGATTAAAGAAACTACTCAGGAACTTAGGCATGTAAGTCAATTTTACCGCAAAGATGATCTGCGAATCTATGCATACTCATGTTTGGACTTAGTAGTGGGAGTGGTGAATGAATGGTACATGACTGAAGGTAGAATCGAGCCGACTTGGCAATTCTGGGACCCTCTACGTTACGCTGATAAGATGAGTCCCGCTATGTTTAATACAGATGGCAAGGATAATGGCGATTCATATCCTTTTGAGTGGGACGCCAGATTACTTGATGAAACCGGTAAAATTCCATTATTTAAAGTGGATAATGGGAAGTTATCCAAATTGTTTGCTGCGATGATGATTGAGGATCAGTGGGGAAATTATGATGAAGAAGAGGGGCAACCTTTACTCGATTCTTTTAAGGACTGGCAGGACTCCGATAATGAACCACGAGAAGAAGGAGCAGAGGATGAATTTTATGAGAATCTTGATCCTCCTTATTTTACGCCCGGTAGAAAAATTTATTCATACAATGAATTCCAGATGATAAGGGGTTTTGGTTTATCTTATGAGGATCCAGATGAGAGCGGTATTTTTTATGATGAAAACGGATTCGAAACGAAGGAGTTTAAGGAATTCAAGGATTCTTTCTCGTTTTACAACGAAGACAAAATTAACCCATTCAGTACCACCGAATTCATTATTCGTTTTCTTGCTGACTTTGATGAATATTTGGTTGAGGAACTTCTTGAGTTACGGGGATCAGGAGACTCTTCTGATTTAGATGAATATTATAGAAAAATAGAGCAGTTGGCGGGCAAAGCTGGATTGGCATTAACCCAAAAAATCGATTTTTTAAGAATTGAAATTACTATCAAAAAAGGAAAGTCCGTATTTAAATTGCACGCAGTTTTGGAGATAAATATCAATCAAGGTGCACGTGGACAAGCCAACCAAAGCAAAAAAAATGTATTACCTCGAAGCAAATTGAATCTAGGAATGAATTATCCATTCCGTATTTTGGCGTTGAAGGAAAACGAGAATTTAATCGACTGAAGCAAGGATTGGAAGTAAGTTGCTTTAAATCAGTGTTTTAATACCCCAAAGTAATATTTAAACTTTAAATCAATGGCCGAAGAATCTCAAAAAGATTCCGAATTGGAATTGTTAGAGTTAAGAAGTTTTATTCTTAGGATTCCGGGTGAACATTTTTTCTGCGAAAGTGTGGATATTCCAGCAACCCTATCTACTCATGAAGACCAGAGTGAGCAGGAGGTTTTAGAACAGTTTGTTGGTGAGTTTTTTGATACGAAGACACTTTCTCCATATCCACAAGACCAAGTGGCCTGGGGATATTACGGCTCATTAAAGGAAAAAAGGGTTTTCATATTTGCCTGTCCACTTGTAAAACTTCGACAGTTGGGCTGGCAAGCAATTGACATTTTCCGACGTGTTTTTCCTTCCTTTGTGTCTGTTCTAGGAAAAAGCTTTTCAAAGAACACGATTCTTTTTCTGATGGAAGACAATACGCTAAGCGTCATTACTTACCTAGCTGATTCGAAGATCCCCAGTTCATTATTCTCATTACCTCTTGAAAGCGATGACGAAGAGTCTTTGAAAATTGCCCGGGGTAAACTTCTCTCATTGGTAGATTCTGATAATTATGATATATTGTCAGATATTCTGGTCGCTGGAGATGTTGATCGTCAAAAGGATGGTGTTTTTAAATTTGAACATGAGTGGCTTCAAGGTGATGACCCTAGTCTTGATTTGGAGCAGAATGTTTTTATTGATTCAGAAGAACTATGGACCATCGATATTCGATCTCCATCTTTTAAGTCAGAGGAGAGAAAGCGCCGAAGTCAAAGTCGAGGTAAGTGGCAGGCCACAAAAATTTGGAGCTTGAGTATGGCTGCGACTCTTATCCTGTTTCTAGGACTGAAAATTTTTGGGGTTAAGCTTCAGGATCGACAAACACTTGCCTTAAATATGGCGACTGAAGTTCCTTTGGTCATAGAGTCGAGAAAGCTTTTGGAAAAATTGCAGCAGAATAAACTCGGTGGCATCGATCCATTCGGTTCAATCGGCAGACTCTACAATCATCTTGGTGGAACGGCCAATAACTTAGATGTCTGGTTCACATCGGCTCACTTCGAAAGTAGAAATGAGGTTCAAATTAAAGGTGAAGGCAAAAATATCGAATCAATCAATACATTCATTGAAAATATTGAAAAAAACAAAGTTGCTACCCTTATGCTTGACCGTGGAGGAGATGAGCGAAGAAAAATCAGAAGTGCGGGTGGAAAAACATCTTTTGAAATGGATATCGAATTAATTGAAGATACCAAAACAAAAGAATTAAGTTCCGTGCCAAACTGAAAAGGGTGATGAAATATATAGAGAATTTATTTTTTGGACTAAACGCAAGGGAGCAAACTTTGCTTGTCATTGCCATTTGGTCTGTTTTGGCAATTTTTATTTTTAAGATTTTGGGTAACTCCGTAGAGACATATGAGCAATGGGAATTAAATGAAAGAGTTATTTCAGGGCATAAACAAATTCTCAGTCTAAAGCCATCGATAGATATTGCTCTGGAACAACAGAAGACCGACCAACAAAACAAAAGCTACGATAAGAAACAATTAAGTAATCTTGCCTCTCGACTAGCTGACCAAGTGTTTCCCCAGAGGGATTACCGCGAATTGGATTCAGACGAAAGAGAAAGATACAAACAACACCGAGTGAGAATTAAATTTGACCGGGCAAGTTATGAAGATGTAAATGAATATGCTGCTTTAATACGTGCTGAAAGCCCATACATGTTTTTAAGTGAAGTGAAAATTGAGCCAAATTACCCGCCTAAAAACCGACCTTATGATCCCACGACTTTCGACGCCTCTTTTGAAGTTAGTTCAGTAGAATTTCTCAACCCATGAAACATATTTTTTTTACAGCATTTACATTTTTCACCGCGATTATGGTCTTTGGCCAAGTGCCTGCAAGTGAAGTTGATAATGTAGCTCCTTCACCAACACTACCTGATGCTCAAGTACCGAATAACATTCCTGACGCAGAAAGTGTACCTGCCATCGATTTACCGATAAGCCCTCTATCCGATCCAAATGAATTATTATTGATCGATGGACTTGATGAAGAGTTTGAAGTTCTAAAGCTTAGAGATCAGGATACAAATATGATTCTGGATATGATCCAGCTGATCACAGGTAGGTATATTCTCAGACCTCAGAACTTACCTCAGGTGAAGATTACATTTGATAGCATGACGCCTCTCACAAAACGGGAAACATTAATGGCAGTGGAGAGTTTGTTGTCGATGAATGGTGTCGCGATTACTAAAATTAATGACAAGTTTTACAAGGCTGTTCCGGCACAAGGCGTTAATGTCCATGTGCCTATTTGGCTGGATGGTCCGGCTTCGATCATAAAACCAAGCCAAAATATTTATATCAAACTATATAGACTTGAATACACTCCCGTGGAGAAAATGAGGGAAATCTTGAATCCATTTGCTACGCCCAACGTCTCTGCTCTATTAACTTTTCCTCATGCTAATTCTATCATGATCACCGATGCCTTGATTAATCTTCAAAGGATGGAGAAAATAATTGGTGAGACCGACAAACCCATGACTGAATCAGAAATCGATATTGAAATTTTCACAATCGATTTAAATCACACTGAAGCCAAGGAATTCTTGAGCAAGTCGTTAAGTCCAATCCTTAAAGATGGTGGTCTTTTGGCAAACCGATTTCAGGTGACACCGCATTTTCAGGCTCCGGATCAGGGAACAAAATTGACGGTAGTTTGTCACATGAAAGATGTCAGCATTCTGCAAAAAATTATAGAATCATTAAATGTTGATAACGCTTTGGAAGAACCTAGGAGTGAGTTAATCACTCTTTATCATGCGGATGCGGAACAAGTTTCTGATATTTTACAGGGAATTATCGGAGCCTCAACAAAAAGTATTTCGAAAGGCAGTACAACCAAATCTCCTTCTCCCGCTCCAAAGCCTGCTACCAATAATGCGACTAAGTCAGCAAGTACAGGTAGTTCTATAAACGGAAACTTTAGTGAATTCGCACAAGTAGTTCCTGATCCAAGAAGTAATGGAATTTTCATCCACGGAACGGATAAAGATATACAAATGGCTTCGGATATTGTTGAGCAACTGGACAAACCCCTGCCTATGGCTCAAATTGATACCATTTTTGTTATGGTCGACATAAGTGAGGGCAGCAGTAGTGGAGTCGATTCTTTTTTCAAGGACATTCAATGGTCAAAGAATGGTGGTGTTACCAGAACTCTCACCGATTCTAACCCGGACGGAACTCCAAGCGATGACGAAACGGTAATTGTTACAGAGGGCAACAACGCTTTGGATGGTGTCCTTCAAGTGCCTTTGCTTGATTCATCGGTGCCATTTCAATTACAAGATTGGAAGCTTACACAAATAAAGTGGGATCAGATTTTCTCACTTGCTAAACTTCGTAATGATGTGAGGATTTTTTCAACTCCTTCCTTAACTGTTATCCACGGAGGGAAAGGGACTGAGAATAATTCGGCAAGCGATCGTAATAAAATCGAGATTAGGGATACCCGTTATGTGGGATTGCCTGGTGTTACTGGGACTGGACAAGGTGACACCAGACTTGAGGAGATCGAGGCCAAAACTGAAATGAAAATTAAAAACCCTAGAATTAAGCTAAGGGATAAATCGGTCAAAGATTCAAGGGGTACTATTTTCATGTCTGTAGAAGTTTCCGCTGAAAAGTTTGATGAAACAACCGCAAATGTTTATGAAGGTCAAACCCTGCCTGGCAAGAAGACGAGGACGGCAAGTACCGACCTTGCGGTTAACGATCAGGAAATTATGGTTTTGGGTGGATTACGGGAAATCCAACTGAATAAATCCGAATCAAAATACAATTTTCTTAGCAATATTCCCTATGTAGGGGAAAAACTTTTTACACCCAAATCGGTTAAATATACTCCTACTGAATTAATCATCTTTATTAGACCCAGGCTTTTTGATCCAGAATCTACAGATCGGACTGATCTGAATACCTTACGAATAGACCAAACGATGAAGCAGAATTATTTCCCTACATTCACATCTCCCTCTGGTAAAGCATTAGGTATTCCTGATAAGGCAAAACCTTCCTTGACAGATAAGAAATCTCCCGTGCCTGACCTTATAAACTATTAAGTTGTATTCTGATGAAATATCTTAATTGGATTGTGCTTTTATATATCGCATCATCTCAGTTTGTCATCGTATTTGGACAGAATCCTTTTTTACGCCCCGGTTCCAATAAGCCAAGACCTCCTGTCATTTCGAGACCTGCACCACCACCTCCTCCGCCGAAACCGGTGAATACCAACATTGAATTACGAGGATTTTTTAAACTCAAAGATGAATGGTATTTTTCAATATTTGATAAGGCGAAAAACAAGGGAGTTTGGCTGAAAAAAGGAGAATCATTTCAGGATGGTAGCGTGAAGATAGAAGGGTTTAATCCAGAAACTGAAGTTTTGAAAATGGAAGGAGGTCTGACTCTTTCGTTAAAAAAATCTGAAAACAAGATACTTCAGGTTCCAAGCGGCATTCCTGTCCCAAAACCAAAACCCAAGACCCCCGCCAATACAAATAAAGTAAAGCCTCCTACCAGAATAAACTTACAGGGAAATCGCACATTAACCATTCCTCCTCGTGCAAAATTGCCTACTCCGGCAAAGTAGTTTAATATTTGAGATAAACCATGTCTATCCTTCGTCCGAAATTTATCACCAGTACTTTTTCTTCCAAAAAGAAAAAAAGGAAAAAAGGAGGTGATAATTCCTCATTCCATATTGAAGGATTACAGAATAAAAATGAATCTGTTGATCTGGAAGACGCAAGCGACAGTAACCATGATCTTAAACCAAATCATGAAGATCAAACCAGTGAAAAAGAGGATTCAAGGCTAAAGGAAAAAAAGTATGAGGTATTAGGGGATGATCCGGGTGCAAGATTTGACTGGTGGCCGGATTTGTCAGACTTGGATCGTCTAAATATTCAAAACGCTCCTCTGGAAGATCGGGCCCGATTGCTCTCGGCAAAAGTTTCTATGAGTATAGAGCATACGATGCAGTCGATTTCAGAAAGAAAAAATTTTCCCCTTCTTGACGATTTTTTACTCGCTGAAAATCCTACTAGGAACTTTCCATTACGACTAATTCATGCATTTAGCAGTTTACCTGTTGAGGTAGAGCAGTCGCCCATTCATGAGGAAAAAGTAAAAGTGCTGTGTGTCGATGATGATGAATCTATTTTACGAGGGTACCAATTAAATTTGCGCAAAGACTTCGACCTTCATGTCGCGAAGGGGGGCGAAAGTGGGATTGAGATTTTCAAGAAAGTAGGTGGGTTTTCTGTGGTATTGTCAGATATGAAAATGCCCGGGATGAGCGGTTCTGAAATGCTCGCTGAAATAAACAAATTAGATCCCGATATTGCCACTGTTTTGATCACCGGACATTCTGATTTCGATACCGCAAAGGAGGCCATTAACTCAGGGAAAGTATTCAAGATTTTGACAAAACCTTGTTCCTCTGAGGAATTGATACAAACTCTCAAGGAAGGAAGCGAGATTCACCAAAAAAAATTAGTGGATAAAGTCAGTCATGCAAAAGATGACGGGAAAATTCATTTGCTCACAGTTTGGCCACCTACTCCAAGAATGAGTAGATGGGTTTACGCAGTCTCAGGAAAAAAGCCAATTTGGTATCTTGGACTACCTGAAATGGTTATCGGTGCGATCACTGAAAATTTTGGTATTGGATCAGATAGTTTGGACGATTCTGATCTCGATGATGAGAATGAAGAGGACACCCAGGATGATTTGGAGGATCAGAATGCGGCGATCATCCGCTTTGTTAATGAAGTGGTGCAAAAGGCAATCGTTGACCGTGCAACTGATATTCACTTTGAGCCTCATAAAGATACGCTTCAGATAAGATATCGTATCGACGGACAATTAGTTCCTGTTCGGGTTCCTGATAATTTAAGAAGTTTTCAGGATGCAATCATCTCCAGGATCAAAATAATGGCCGGTATTAACATTTCCGAAAAGCGGAGGCCTCAAGGTGGTAGGATTACATTTTCTCATGGACAAAGTGATCTGGATATTCGGGTCTCTACCTTACCCACGCTTTACGGGGAAAGTATAAGTTTGCGTCTTTTAAACGAAAAATCTCAACCTTTATCCATGACGGAACTGGGCTTACTACCAAGAGATGAGAACAATATTGTATCTGTGCTAGAAAAGCCTCATGGGATAGTTTTGGTTACGGGTCCAACCGGTTCGGGGAAATCTACATCCCTCACAGCTTTTATACGCAAAATACATAAACCTGAGCGTAGGATTATGACGGTTGAAGATCCTGTCGAATATGAAGTTGCCGGTATTAACCAAACCCAGGTTAATTCCGAGATTGGTTTTAATTTTGCAAGTGCGTTGCGGGAGATACTCCGACAAGATCCAGATGTGATCATGGTTGGAGAAATTCGTGACCGTGAAACTGCCGACATTGCAATTCGGGCCTCCCTCACCGGTCACTTAGTTCTTAGCACCTTACACACTAATGATGCTCCTGGAGCCATTACCCGATTGGTTGATATGGAAATTGAGCCTTTCTTGATCGCATCCTCGGTTGAGATGGTGATTGCTCAGCGTTTGGTAAGAAGACTTTGCCAGGAATGTTGCTTGCCAACGAATATGACTGAGAAAGATTTGCTAGCTTCGTTATCTCTGCTCGAAATTGACCCAGCAGAAAAGACTTTCCTGGATAAGGTAAAAGACGCTAAAGGGTGTCCGAAATGTCAAAACTTAGGTTATCGAGGCCGCGTTGGAATCTTTGAACTTATGAGAATGAGCGATTCGATTCACAGCCTTGTAATTAAAAATGCATCTGCTCCAGATATTAGGGAAGTTGCTTTAACCGAGGGGATGAGCACTTTGCAGGGCAGTGGTTGGCAACAGATTAAAAGAGGTTTAACTACATTTGATGAGGTAATTCGTTATGCTGATGGTGTTGTGGAGGAAGAAGTTTAGTTTTTAACCCGCAAAGATTTAAATTGATAAGAGTTCTGATACCATTTCTCCATGCGTGAGTTCACATATGTAGCAATCAATAAAAGGGGGAAATCTTCCTCCGGTAAGATCCTTGCCAAGAATTCCAAAGAGGCAAAAGAGAATCTGCAAGGTAAGGGACTCACTCCTTTAAAATTAAAAGCAGTAGGTAATAGTCCAAAAGGGCAAAATAAAGCTGCAAATGAATCAACCAATAATCAGTCCAAAGGTAAAGTAATCGGTAAGGGCAGCCAAAAGGGAGAAAGATTAGGCTTAGAATTCCTTAAACGACTTCACGAGCTTCATAATAGTGGAATGCCAATTGCAGAGTCTGTTAAATTGTTGAATCTAAGGCTCTCAGATCCTTATCAAAAAGAAATAGCGGGAAAATTATGGAAAGAATTAGCTGAAGGACGAACTCTCTCAAGAGCTATGCGCCTATTACCGCAGTATTTCTCTGAGTCTTCGACTTTCGTTGTTGAAGCAGGCGAAGCAACAGGGAATTTAGCTCCTATTCTTGCAAAGATTATTCTTCATATTGAAGAAAAGCGTGAAATAAGGAATAAAGTTTTGAGCAGCATGACCTATCCTGTTTTCGTTGGCACAGTCGCTTTTGGGGTAGTTCTTTTCTTCTTATTTTTTCTTTTGCCCCAAATTGAGGAAATGCTCGATTCTTTGGGTGGAGAATTGAATATGATGGCAAAGGTTTTAATTAATGGTTCCAATCTGGTACTTACATTTGGCCCTTTTGTATTAATTGGGATTTTAGTTGGAGGTGGAGCTTTATATAGATGGAGTAAATCAGATAAAGGCGGAGTTCTTTTCGATCAGAATTTACTCCGTGTTCCGTTGTTTGGTGATATTTTTTACCTTTCGGAAATGTTCCAGTTAAGCAGTTTGTTATCTACCTTAATATGGAGTGGGATTGGATTGACTGAAAATCTGAGGCTCTGCGAAAAAACAATAAAAAATCGCTTTTTGAGAAGTCAATTCAGGTCTGCACGTGCCTTGGTTAACGAAGGAAAGTCACTTCCGGATGCACTTAGAAAATATAAATTTATGCCTCTGATGCAGTTGGATGTGATCGAAGTCGGTGAGAAAACTGGAAACTTGGGAAATAGTATAGAAGATTCTAGTCGCTCATTTAGAACCAGATTAACCAAACGAATCAAAGTCATGACCACTCTTGTTTCTGGCTCAGCATTGGGTTTTGCCTTCTCTTTAGTCGCAATTGTTGCGATTTCTATTGTCACAAGTATTTTTCAGGTTAGTAAAAGTATAAGTTACTAATTTTGATGAAAAAAAAATATCTTTTACGCTCTTATATTTTAGCTAGTTTTATTTATTTCAGCAGTTGTTCTGAGGATAGTTTGCCGCTTACTGAAAGTGATCAAACTGTATCGGAAGGGAAGGTTTTACTCCGTAAGGCACAAACCGGTAAGCAGGAATTGGAGGACGGTTCAACCTATACGGGTGAGTTGATGAGGGGAGAACCGCATGGGTATGGAAAAAAAGACTTTCCGCAAGGCGATGAATATGAAGGGCAGTTTCAAAAAGGAAGGGCACATGGACATGGCACCTACAGGTTTAAGCAGGATGAATTGATTGATCGTTATGTCGGAATGTGGGCAAACGATAAATGGGATGGTTTTGGAACATTAGTTTTGAATGATGGGTCGCGGGTAACTGGTCAATGGATAAAAGATAGATTGGAATATGGTGATTATGAAGGGAGTGATGGTTCAATTCGTTCTGGAAAATGGCGAGGCAATTGGGAGTTTTTAGAAGAAGGTTTTTCGAGAGATTCATTTGGGGCAGAATATAATGGGATATTTAACTCCGATGGAAGCTACAGATCCGGTTTTATCAAAAACCCGAACGGTGATATCTACGCCGGTGAATTTTTAGCTAATTCTTATCATGGCAAGGGCATATTAGATCAGGCAGATGGAACACTTTATGTGGGTGACTTTGAGGATAATGAATATTCTGGCAGCGGAATGCTATTGAGTAGTGATGGCTCAAAATACACGGGGCAATTCTCAGAAGGCTTACCCAATGGGTTTGGGACCGAAGTACAGGTGAATGGAGTTCGATATTTTGGTACTTGGGCAGATGGAATTAAGGAGGGGGCGGGAACCGTTGATTTTGGTAATGGTGCAACTTATGTCGGAATTTTTAGGGACGGATATGCCGTAGAGGGAAAGTATGATTGGGGAGATGGGCGTATAACTGACTCGTACCAAGACGAAACAGGTGCTTGGCTAGATCGTTAAATCTTAGAAGATAAGTGGGCAAATTTTGAAGGTTGCCAAGATATTCACTTTTCTCATTATAAATTTCAAACATGACAAGTGAATCCACTATCCGCCTGAAGTTCTGGGGAACAAGAGGAAGCATTCCGTGCCCAGGACCAGAAACCGTTCGCTACGGAGGTAATACAACTTGTTTTGAGGTTACTTGTGGAGAACGAAGAATCATTATCGATGCAGGAACGGGAATCAGGCTTTTAGGTAAAAAGATAATGTTGCAAGAAGGTAATTTCTTGAATGCGGATCTCTTTTTTACCCATACTCATATGGATCATATCCAGGGACTCCCATTTTTTGCGCCCCTCTATAATCCCGAGAGTGATGTCAGGCTACATGCAGGACATTTGGGGGATCAAAAATATGATTTACTTGGTATTGTTGGAACAATGTTGATGAAAGACCCCGTTTTTCCTGTGCCAAGTGCCCTGATTGAAAAAGCCTGTTCTTTCAATGATTATCCCTGTGGTAAAATTTTTGACTTGGGAGATGGAATAATTATCAAAACCGGTAAATTAAACCACCCCAATGGGGCTTGTGGATATCGCATAGAATACGGTGGGAAGTCACTGGCTATTTGCACCGATACCGAGCATTACGAGGGCAAGTTAGATGATGAAGTCTTGGCATTAGCTGAACATGCCGATGCGATGATTTATGATTCTGCTTACACTGACGAGGAATATCCCAAGTTTAAAGGTTGGGGGCATTCCACTTGGCAGGAGGCGTTAAAGATTGCGGAAGCAGCCAATGTAAAAAATACATTTTTGTTTCACCATGACCCTTCTCATAGTGATGATCGTATGGATCAAATCGCTGAAGAGGCAGCAGCCATTAATGCCAATGCCAGACCCGCGGTTGAAGGAGAAGAAATTATACTCTAATTTTTCCTTAAAGTAATCTTTCGCTTAGGCAAGACAGGTCTAGTAGCATTTAAGTCATACAGTTTGGGTGCATCAGGAAGAACATCCACAACTCTACCCGTACCCTTTTGAGTCACTACAATGCTTTTTGGCTTACTATGTAAAAGAACATTACCTTGTCCAAAAATTCTCGTATCAAGAAATTGGAGTGAGTTTATTTCAACACTCGTGTTGCCGTGATGTGAAATACGTGCCCGGTCAACAGGCAGCGACTGAGCCCAAATGGGGCCATCATTCATAACCAATAGATCAAGGTTACTTACTTCCTGTCCTTTAAGAATTACCCGCCCCATGCCATCTTGCCGAATGGAAAGAAAATCGACCGAAGCATTCTCTAAATGGAAACGACCACTACCTGTTGTGTGGATTGAAAGTTTTGGAGTTCTAATATCCGTTACGGTT
>Ga0163109_10002450_pt1 | contig 14462 bp, 10 predicted proteins | sample CRUFie1St13metaG_FD_108704 | JGI IMG/M metagenome (GOLD analysis project Ga0163109, IMG submission 108704) | Marine microbial communities from the Costa Rica Dome - CRUD Field 142mm St13 metaG | ecosystem: Environmental > Aquatic > Marine > Oceanic > Photic zone | place: Costa Rica: the Eastern... | reverse complement strand
GGCTTTATATATGTATTACCTTTTGGAATTTACAAAGAGCTTTTTATAGGCGAAGACAGTTTAATAGAGTGGCTTCAGTTTATTTGTTATTTTTCTTCAAGCTTAATTAGTTTCTTAATTATAGTTATAGACATTACTAAAGCTAAAATTAAATCAAAACATATTTTTTGGTTTCTTATTGCTATTTTTTGTTTTTATGTGGCTGGTGAAGAAATAAGTTGGACAGAGAGAATAACCAATTTCGGTTCAGATACAATAAGACAAATCAACATGCAAGGAGAAACAAATTTACATAATCTAAAAGGTTTTAATGATTATCTTCATTTTTCATTTATTTTTTCTGGTTTATTTTTTGGATGGTTTGGATGGAAATTTTTACCAAACATAGAAGCTTTACCTTCAAAGAAGTACGCTCTATTTTTCCTTTTTGTTGCAGCACATTATGCCTTGACCGATTTATCCTGGATTACCTTAGGAATGAGATATCCTACTTTAAAGATTTCAGAAACAATGGAATTTTTAATGGCCTCAGGTTTGTTTTTGCATTGTTTATCAAATCTTAAATTTAGACTAAAATCTATTAGAGGAATATCTTAGGAGGATTTTCAAAAATAATATTCGCCAATTTAAATTATGTTAAAAAATTAATTTCCATAACAAGAATATTTCTACTATTTTCAAGCTTCATTTAAAATAACTTTGTTGGAATTAAAGTTTAAAAATTCATATATTATAAAAGATAATTTTTTTAGAAAGCAATTAGAATCAACAAAAGATCCTTTATTAAATAGAAAAAATATAAACTGAAATGATTTGATTAATATTACTGAAATCTATAATTTGATAACAAGGAAAAGATTTAGATTTTAATGAAATAGATGAAAGATTAGCTGCAGGTTGGTATGTGCATAGTGGTCAAAGAAAAAGATATTTAAAATCAATAATTAAAGATAAAAAAGAGTAATTTTATCTTGTATTGTTAATATTGTTATCTGTGCGAGCAGCCCTGCGAGCAAAATGCCGAAAACATCTGCAAAACCTAGTTATAGCTTAGTTGGTGATCTGCATGGCATGCAGGGGGTCAGCGGTTCGAGTCCGCTTGGCTCCATCAAGCTTTTCACTAGTGATATCAATTAGTTTGGTCAATAATCCTTATCGGATAATAATGGAAAATCATGTGTTCTCTGCGAGCTACTGCCAAAATGATATGTTAATTATTTTCAAGTTTTAATTTCTTAGGAATATAGTCAATTAATTTTGTTTCTAAGGCATATATATATTCTTCATTAGATATGAAATAATATTTTTCTTTACAAATACTTATAAAAATTGATTTATCTATTTTTTTATCTTTTAAAAAATGATTCCAGAATTTATATAAATATTTTTGAATTTCACCACCGTTCCAATGCGAAGATATGGCAGCTGATTGAATAGTATTGGTTCTAGAATTTCGTTTTATGTTTCGAGAAAAATGCCTTTGGGAATTGACAAGGGGATTAACAAATAAGACTAAATTAGTAATTTTTTTTGATTTATCAAAATAAGATTTTAGTCTATTTAAAATACGTGCATTGCCCTTAATATTATTTTTAATTCCTTTAAAATTTTCTGGAATTGGTTTTGGGCAATAAGAAAAATTGAAAAGATCTATATGAATTACTAGTCGGTTTAATTTTCGGATTTTGAATTTCTTATCTAACCCCAGATGAATATAATCTACATAATCTTCATTTAAAAAATCTAATTCATTTATAACCTTTTTTGAATCGACGTAATTTTTTGGGTTTTCCAAAAAATAACTTTTTCCAGATCCTGGAGGTCCTGAAACTAAAATTAGATGATCAATATCAGGAATTTTTGAAGATTTAAATAAACTAAACATTTTTTTTAGATCAAATATAAAAAGTAAGAATTTTCAAATGTATTTATATAATTGTAACTCTGCGAGCTAATCAGCGAAGAAAGTACGATACTTGATTTTGCTTGATTAGTGATCTGCATGGCATGCAGGGGTCAGCGGTTCGAGTCCGTTTGGCTCAAACTGGATTTAGCTGGTTATACTATTTGCTCAATTTATTGTTATGGATCAATAGTTTTAAAAAGAAAACTTTTTGTTCATAAATACATACTCTGTCTTAAGGTATGAGACCAAAACAGTAAAAAAAATCAAAACTCTATTTTTAGAGTCATTAATTATTTGAATGGGATGAAGAGGCCTTAAATTTTTTATAAATTATCTACAAATTTCCTAATTAAATCTAATATTTATCTAGTATGGTTGTTAATTAATTGATCTTATTCAAAATAATTCCATGATGACCTTGCATTAAATCTAATATCACATAATAGATATGTATCTTTGTAGAAATTAAAAATATCTTTCTTTAAATCATTAGATAATTCATGTTTGTTTGCTTTAGGGTTGGTTTTATAAATTTTCTCGCTATCAAATATTAAATTAGGAAGGCAAAGAAAACTCTTTAACCTATCCAGAGTTTCTTTATGAAATAAATTTTCATACAAAGTATAGAAAATATCATCTTTATTAAAAACTTTCTCTAAATTATTTATAGTTTTTTCATATCTAGTACGCTTAATAACTCTTTCATCTTTATAAATATATTCTACTAATTCATTGTCTATATTATTAGGATCTAGATTATCTATAATTGGTCCCAAATCAGAAAAAATATTTCCCAAATTATTAGATTTATATTTCTTGATTAACATTCTTGCCTGAGACCATATTCTCTCGAGAGGATCCCTCATTATGAAAATTACTTTTACTTTGAAGCCTCGTTTTTCAAGATTTTCTTTTATGTCTTTAAAAGCTTCTGAAGGAAGTCCAGCATAAGAGGGAGTTAGATCGCCAGTAGTAGTTAATTCCTTATTATTTAAAAATAATGAGTTAAAGTAATCAAAATAATTTTTTACATCTAAAAGAAAAAAATCTCGACGATATTCACTGAGGAGTATATTTTTAAATGTCCTTTTAATATTTGACTTAAAATTATATATTAAATCATTTTTCTTTATAAATTTTTCTCTAACATTTTCAACTTTATATAAAACATCAAATATATGATATTCCTTCCTAAATCCAAAGTTACAAGTCTCATATTCATTTAACTGTTTTCTCAGCCAAGAAGTAGCACCTTTTTGACAACCTACTCCAAGAATAAAATCTTTTTGCATTTTTTATTAAAAGCCTTTTTGTTAGCTTATCATCTTTATATATATTCTCGTTTTAGGCCTACTCTCTTTTTTTTATATGGAAAAATAATAAATATAGAAAGTGATAAGGAATAAAATTATTTTAAAAATTTTTTAATTATAGAATCCGAATACATTGCTTGTTTAATTAACCAGCTAAAACATTTTGTTTATTATTTTAGAATTTGTTTGATTTCAAAACCCTGTGATCAATTTAGTTATACATTCTAATAGATCTTTAAATTTTTGTTAACTTAATGAGTGACATGCAGAAGTTCAGCGCTTCCAATTAGATTAATCCTGTGTTTTTTCGAAATTTTGTAATTTATTCTAGTAATTTCTATTAAATTCAATTCAAAGAATCAAGTAAATAAATAATTAAGATTTCACCAAACAATGTTAAAAATCTATTTAAATTATAATCTGATATTATTTTTTTATTTCTAAGATAGAAGATATTTAATTAAAAATTTTAATAAAAGAACCTAAATCTACTTCAAGAAATCCTTTTTGAGCGGAAATTAATTTCTTATATAAAATTTTATCTTTTCGGTACATTGATTCAATTATATTTGAATTTTTTATGTCTTCATAATAATTATTATCATTGCTTTTCTTGGTAGAATTAAATTTGGATTCGTTTTTCTTTTCTAATAAATTTTCTAATACTTCATTAAGCTTGTTTATTGGATATATTATTAGTCTAAAATCATTTATATTAGGATAACTTTTCTTTAAATTCAAAATGTGATCATATTGGGGAATTAAATGTTTATCGAAATAGTTATTTCCAAAATTTTTTTCAAGAAAAACTCTTTTTAAATCAACTATTCCATTGCAAAAGTCTAAAAATGTATTGTTTCTATTAAATGAAGTCTTTAATGATTTTTTACTTTCAAAAAACAGTTTAAGTTTTTTTGTTAATGAATAATTGTATATCATCTTATTTTCTAATACTTTTTCTTTAAAAACAGAATATAATCTTTCTTCTGGAGACTTGATAAAGAGTAAAATTTCTTTTTCATTATTTTTTTGCATTATTTTATTTACTGGTGAAATACAACTGTGCATTGGAGAAATATTAAATATTTTTTTTAATAACCTATATCTTTTAGATTTCAGGGCGGCAATATTTTTCAATGTAGATGAACCTGCTTTAGGTATGTCAACTATATATTTATCATTAATTATAAAAATTCCAATATCAAACTTTCTAAGAGACCTTGATAAAAATTTATCAATAAAAATTATTTTAAATATTAACCTTTTGATCATTTAAGTAATCTTAAATTCCTCAATGAAATTATAATAAATAGAAAATAATATATTGATAGATTTTGATAAGGTTTTTATTTATCTTTAAATCATGCAAATTAATCCTGTTATTAGAATCCAAAATGAAATGCTAATTCTAAAGTCAAAATATTGTTGATCGTACATCTGAGTTATAAATAAAGCAAAAAATGATGACCACCAGGCGCGGGCAAAATTATTGGACTCTACATTTTTAAGATTGTATTTGATATCTTTTTTAATAAAGATAATTATAAATGATCTTATTAGGATTAGAAAAATAGTGATTGAAATGATTATTGCGAAGATTAATCCATAAGAATTAGCCATTTCTAGTATTAAATTATGAGGATGTAATGGCTCTCTAGGGAACTCTGGATATCTCGCATTAAATATAATTGGGAAGGTAGATGCTCCCCATCCTAATAATGGCCTTTCCATTATTATTTGAATTGCATTTCTATAAATAAAGATCCTTGGTTCATTAAGTAAATTTGCATTTTTCGAAAACTCAAAAACTTTAAGCAATCTTTCTGAAAAAACTTTTCTAAAAATATTCTGAATATATATTGGGACAAAAGATAATGTTGCTATTGAATATGAAGATACTATTACTAGAATTAAAACTAAAATATATTGATTTACATTAAACATAGTGGAAGTAACAGTACTTAATAGACCACCTCTTGATTTGGTTAAATAAATACACGAAATCAACAATATTGAATAAATAAAATAAATTAATCTTTTAAAACTGAAGCCTTTTAGATTTAAAAACTTATTGATGCAAAATGGCCATATAATTGCAAGCCAACATGCTGCGTAATTTTGATTATTAAACATGGCTGTAATACCTTTCCCAGAATCCATATTTACTGATCTTTGAAACCAAATAATTAAACCATTTAAAAAAACAATAGGACCATGCCAGTCAAACCAAAGTTGCCCGAAACTAGAAAAAATAAATGGAACCGTTCCCGCTAAATACATATTTGCAATTTTTTTCCTCATTTCTGCGGTTTGCATAAAATATTGTGCTCTCCAAATAAAATAAAAAAAAGGTATCCAATTGGCTAAGCCCAACCAGGCTAGAGATCTATCCCAACCATCTATCTGAAGATCTCTGATGCTTAAATTTATACATGATAAAATTGCAAATAAACCACTTAATACAAATGGCCAAATCCATCTATTATTTGAGAAATTATTATTTTTATTAAGATGAGTTCCTAATAAAGCAATTATTAAAAAGAAAGCTGCAGGAATGGGTGCTGACAATAGCAAAAATACAGATATTTGAAAAAACAAAAAACTTTTTTTATTGATAAAATTTTTTAATTTTTCATAATATAAATAGACCATCCTATTAAAATAATTCTAATTTTCAATAATTAATAGCTTTTTAATTCTCTGATAACATTTCAACGAATACTTTAAAAATACTTTATTTTTATTATATTAAATATTTTTTGTAAAAGTATATTTTTTCAATAATTAATTTTTAAAATATTTTTTATTTGATTAATCAAAGATTTTTTAAAATCAGATTTTCCTGAGATACTCATAATTAAATTATTTATTTGATTAAGATATTTTCTTATTAAGAATATTAAAATAATTGATATACTTAATTCTTCTCTAATAAGTACTGAGGTCATTATAAAAAACATGGTTAATGTATTAATAATAGGTTTAATATGGTCTCTAATTTCATAATCATATTTGACTTTGTTTAAATAGAAGATATTAAGATTTAAATCAGACTCCTTTTCTTTCGAATTTATATAGGATGTTATTTTTGTGGTCACAAAATAATTTAATATGCAGCTTAGAATAAGAATTAGTGAAAGGAGAAAGTCATAAGATATAATAAATAGTAAAAGGATTGCACTAAAAATTAACGTTGTCCTGAAGTTTATAAATTGATCAATAACTTTTAGTTGTTTATTTAAAGTCTCTTTACTGTGATCAATTTTATTATTAAGTTCGAATATTTTTTTTAATTTTCTTAGTTTTAGTTTTTTTACTAATTCATTCTTAATTATTTTTATTATAAGCTTTCCAATTACCAAACAAATAAATATTACGGAAAGTACAAGGTATTGATCCCTATTAGTAATTATTGTTATTCCAACGTTTGATAAGAGTTCACTAATTGGAGTAAAAACTTTGCCATTATCAATAATTTTTATTGCTTTTATTGGTACTGCAAATAGAGCTAAATTTGATATTTCATCTAATATTCCAAAAAATATTACATTCAAATATAAGAAATTCTTATTGAACATATTTAGGTAAGGAAATATTTATTTTCTTCTAAGTATTTGATTTGGCCACGTATTTCAAGATTATGTTGAGGATATATAGGAAGCTTATGGAAATTTTCCTCTAACTTTTCTTTAAACTCTTGATAAGTTTGGTAGTAATTTTCTAAGTGTTTGATTTTTAAATATCTGCTCAACAAATCTAGTTCTTTATCAATACTAAACATATTCCTATAACTTGTATTTAGATCTTTTATGTATCTTTGTTGGGAATCCAAGAAAGCTAAATATCTTGATCTTATTGTAAGTTTTCCACTCTTGATATTAATTAAAGCTGAATCAGAATCACTAGTTTTAATACTTTTAATCCTAGAAAAAACTGTTCTAATAATAGAATCATTTACGCTCCTTGCCCAATTATGTATTAAAACCAAACCGTCTCCATGAGAGAAGTAATTGCTATCTCCAATACAGAGTCTTCTTTTGTATGAAAGAGAAAAACGCAATGGATATAAAAAATCAGTTTTTGATATTAACCGATGACCTGTTCTTATTTTTTTAACTTTTTTATATTTGCCTAAGGTTTTAAAACTTCTCCCATAAAAACCAGAATTAGGAGAATCTACGTTTGATATAGGGTTCATTAGCCAAGGTATTTTTACGAAATTACTTTGTTCAATTAAGTTATCTAATTCTAATTTAGGATTTAAGAAATATAAAAACTCATCAACATCAACTGCCAAAAGATATTTTGTATTCTTTTTTTCTTTTCTAAAGTCAATTTTTTCCCATGTATCGTCAGGTCTGATGTCTTCATTAAATTTTTTGATGTTAATTATTAAATCTTTTGGGTAAAAGAACTTATTAAATGAGTCAATATCTTTTTTATATTGAATAATTACATTAATGTTTCTTACACCTAGAGAATAATAATGATGAATAAAAGCATCCCAATATGGTTCTTCTAGATAGCAATATCTTACGTATAAAGTTAATTGACCAAGCTTATTTTTTTTATTCATAATAAATAAAATTAAACTATATCATTTATTTGGAGTTGATCCAATACCGCTAAATACTATTCTTATTGTTTTGAAGAGGATCAAGAAATCTATCCAACATGAAAAGTTTCTTATGTAGTAAAGATCATAACTCAATTTATTTTTTGAGTCTTCAGCAGATGCACCATAAGGATAATTTACTTGCGCCCAGCCGCTTAAACCTGGTTTTACATAACTCCTTAAATAATAATTTGGGATTAACTCGTTTAGTTTTTTATTAAATTCCGGTCTTTCTGGTCTTGGTCCTATTAAACTCATATCTCCCTTGATTACTGAAAGAATTTGAGGTAATTCATCAATTCTCATTTTTCTTAGAACACTTCCAATTGAAGTGATTCTCTTATCATCTTTAGTTGCCCATTGCACGCCATTTTTTTCGGCGTTAATTTTCATAGTTCTAAGCTTAACTATTTTGATGCGTCTACCAAATAAACCCTCTCTTGTTTGCGAGTAAAAAATAGGACCTTTATCATTGAGCCAAATTAAAATGACAGCAATTATTACTATAGGAATTGAAAGTATTAATATTATAAAACCAAATGTAATATCTCCAAGCCGTTTCAACCTGATTTGAATATTTTGTTCGTTTTGACTATTTTGATTATTTATTGATTCATAAATATTTATTAATTCAGTGGGTATTCTTTTTATAAATTTTTCACACCAACTAATGGAAGAATAAATTTCTACACCATTTTTATACATATGTTCAATTAAATCTTGATTCTCCTCATTCATTTCCGCATTAGTTGAGACTATAAAATGATTTGGAATGATATCAATATCTTTTTTGGAATTAATTTTCTTGAATTTGTAAATATTATATTTATCAAATAGTAAATTTTCTTTTATATATTTTATGTGCTTTTCTTCTCCAAGCAGAAAAATATTTATTATTTTCGCTTTTCTATTTTCAAATAAAAAATAAAAAAATAACTGATTTATTAATGATATTGGAATTAAAACAGAATAAATTAACAATATGTTGGTTGAAGAGAATGAATCTTGTATGGAAAGAATTTTCAAAACAAATGTAGAGATAAGAACTATTGAACTTACTATTATTATTTCTCTAATGTCTTTTATTGATTTCAATAAAATTTTGTCAGTATTGGTTAAAAGATATCTACCTCTTACATAACTTATTAGTATCCAAAATAATAGGAATAGTATTAGCTGATTTGTTTCGAAGATTTTTTTAAAATAAAGAAAATTATTATCCAAAATAAATTCTATTACTGCTAATGAAAAAACAAAATCAAAGATTATTAGGAACCATAATTTAAACTTCCTTTTTCTTGTAATATCTAATAATAAATTCATATTTTTTATGAAGGAAATGGATATTAATCAAATTTTTAAATTTATAAATTTATAGAAAAAAATTAACGAACTTTATAGTAAGTTAGTGATTGACTAATATCAAATATTATCAAACTATTCTTACTAGTTTTATATTATTCATTACTTTATTCAATTCTTAAAATAATTTGGAAAGATTTTTAGTTACCGGTGGAGCAGGATTTATTGGTGCTGCTGTTGTAAAAGAGCTCTTAAAGAGAAGACATAATGTCATTAATATTGATAACTTAAATAACTATTATTCGATTCAATTAAAAAAAGATCGATTAAAGGATATAGAAAAAGTTTCAAATGATCTTAAAACTAACTATGAATTTATTAATTTAAACTTACAGGATAAAAAAGAATTAAATAAAGTATTCTCTAAAAATAAACCCACTATAGTTTTAAATCTCGCCGCTCAAGCGGGAGTAAGATATTCAATAGAAAATCCTTATTCTTATATTGAAAGTAATATTTCTGGATTTCTTAATGTTCTAGAGGCATGTAGAAATAATAAAATTAAAAATTTAGTTTATGCTTCAAGTAGCTCGGTGTATGGTGTTAATAGTAAATTACCTTTTTCTGAAGTTGATCCGGTTAATAATCAGATTAGTTTATATGCGGCTACAAAAAGATCCAATGAATTGATGGCTAATACATACTCTCATTTGTATGATTTCCCTGCAACTGGCCTTAGATTTTTCACCGTTTATGGTCCCTGGGGGAGACCAGATATGGCACCTATGATTTTTGCAAAAGCAATACTAAAAGGAGAATCTTTGAATATATATAACAAAGGAAATATGCGTAGGGATTTTACATATATAGATGATGTTGTTGATGCAGTTATTAAGTGTGCATTTAAGGCTGCTACTCCAAATATTCCTAATAAAGATCAAATCGAAAATCCATCACATTCTTATTCCCCTCATAGAATTTTTAATATTGGAAAAGGTGAACAAATTGAGTTGGAAGACTTTATTCAAATATTAGAAAAAAAATTAGGCAAGAAAGCCAAGAAAATTTTGATGCCAATGCAATCTGGAGATGTTAAAGAAACTTTATCTGATTGTAAAGCTCTTCAAGAATGGATTAATTATAGACCTACTACTTCTGTAGAGACTGGGGTCACTAAATTTATAGATTGGTTTAAGGAATATTATGGAAACAAGTAATTTTAAATTTTATATTTTAAATTTTATGATTAAATGCAATTTTTATAATTTTAATAAAATATAAAGAGATATGTTTTCAAAATTAGCCAAAATTATGAATATTTTTCTAATTTTTAGAAATTTAATGAAAGCAAAATGAACCGTATTTTAATAACTGGCGGAGTAGGTTTTATAGGCAGTCATACAGCAAGTTTACTACTAGAAAACGGATATGATTTGATAATCATAGATTCTTATGTAAATACTTCGAAATTATTTCTTAAAAAAATTTGTACTCTTTTTAAAAAGATAGATGAGAAATATGAGGAAAGAATTAAATTTATTGAATGTGATATTAGAGATATTGAAAATTTAAATGCTGTCTTTCAAGAATCTGTAAATGAAGGAAAGCCAATAAATTCAGTTATACATTTTGCAGGATTAAAGTCTGTTAGTGAATCAGTTCACAATCCCTTGCAATACTGGGAAGTCAATGTAATAGGATCTATCAACCTTTTCAAAATTATGGAGTTACATAATTGTAAAACTATAGTTTTTAGTAGTAGTGCCACGATTTATGGGATTTCAGAAAATAAACTTTTAACGGAAGATTCTCATATAAAACCTAATAATGCTTATGGACAAACAAAATTTACTATTGAGGAAATTTTGAGAACCTTGTATGAGAGTGATAAGGAAAATTGGAAAATATTAAATTTGAGATACTTTAATCCTATAGGAGCTCATGAATCAGGGCTTATTGGAGAGTACCCTGATAGGGTTCCATCAAATTTATTCCCTTTTATTACTCAAGTAGCAATTGGTAAAAGGCGCCTTTTAAAAGTTTATGGAAGAGATTGGCCTACTGCAGATGGGACAGGAGTCAGAGATTACATTCATGTTATGGATCTTGCAGAAGGTCATTTATCAGCTTTAAGGTATTTAGATTCTCAAGGTGGAATTTTTGTTAATTTAAATCTTGGGACATCTAAAGGAACAAGTGTTCTTGAGTTAATTAATACATTTGAAAAAGTAAATAAATGTAAGATCCCTTATGAATTTACAGATAAAAGAGCAGGTGATGTGGCAATTTCCATAGCTGATAATAAAAAGGCACTAGATCTATTGAATTGGAATCCTCAAAGAACCATCGAGGATATGTGTATTGATGGTTGGTTGTGGGAACAAAATATAAATAGATGCATTAAGGAATCTATTAATTAAGTTTTAACAAACTTCCAAATTATAATTATTTTTTCTTTTAATTATTTATGTAGAGCCATCTCCAATGCTCCATAAATTAAGTCCTGCATTCTTAACTAATTTTGAATTTAGGATAGATCTAGCATCAAATATCCATGAGGGACTTCTCATGATTTTTTTCGCAATATGCCAATCAATATTTTCATACTCTTTCCATTCAGTAAGTATTATCGATGCATCTGCTCCAGTTAGTGATTCATTTATAGAAGTCGCATAAGTCCACCTAGCTTTATTCTTTAATGATTCATCTTCTAATATATCCTCACTATTTAGGCTCAATTTAACTCCTAAATCTTTTTCAATTTGATTTTTATCTACTTTTGGATCATGTATTGATAGTAAAGCACCCTCTTCTATCAAATCTTTGCATATCGTTATTGCTGCGGATTCTCTTGTGTCATTAGTATTTGCTTTAAAAGCGAAACCTAAAATACTTATTTTTTTACCTGTAACTGTTCCAAAAAGTTTTTTCACAATTAATTTTGAAATCCTATGTTGATGCCATTTATTGATTTCAATAACTTCTTCCCAAAACTTTGCAACTTCGGGAAGGCCAAAATATTCGCATAAATATACAAGATTCAAAATATCTTTTTTAAAGCAGCTTCCGCCAAATCCAGGCCCAGAATCTAAAAATTTTGAACCAATTCTGCTGTCAGATCCTATCGCTCTGGAAACTTCTCTGACATCAGCCCCTGTTGCCTCGCAGATAGCACTAATAGAATTTATTGAACTAATACGTTGAGCTAAGAAAGCATTTGAGGTTAACTTTGCTAATTCACTACTCCAAATATTTGTATGTAATATTTTTTCTTTTGGAACCCAATTCAAGTAAATCTCACTTAACAAGTTAATCGCTTCAATATTTTCACCTCCAATAAGAACTCTATCAGGATTCTCCAGGTCCTCAATTGCTGATCCCTCTGCTAAAAATTCTGGATTAGATAAAACATCGAATGTAGCCTTGGATTTGTTTTGAGAATTAAGTTGTGCATCTTCAAGAATAATTTTTATAACTTCCGCAGTCTTTACTGGCAACGTACTTTTTTCAACTACAATTGTATGCCCTGAAGCATACTTTGACACTTGCCTTGCACAAGCCTCTACCCATTTCAAATCACTTGCTTTCCCCGCTCCCATACCATTTGTTTTTGTTGGAGTATTTACTGAAATAAAAACTATATCTGCATTAGATATGTTTTTTTCTATATCAGTTGAAAAATAGAGATTAATATCTCTACATTTTTTTATTTTTTTATCTAATCCTGGTTCATATATGGGTAAATCTTCTAGATTCTTACTATTCCAAGCGTTTATTCTTTGTTCATTAATATCAACCACATGTAATTGCAGATGAGGACATTTATCAGCTATGACAGACATAGTTGGTCCTCCAACATAGCCTGCCCCAATACAACAAATATTTTTAATTCCAGTTGAAGACATATTCTGGTAAATATTAAAATCAAGAATTTATAATCTTATATTACTTCAGATGAGAAATACCTCTTTATCTTTTTAAAGAGTAAATATTCATAAAATAATTTTAATTTCTTCGTTAAAAAATCATTATGAAGAAATATAATTTTGCAGCTTACAACTAAATTTTACATTAAAGATCACAATCGCAAAATACTATAAGTTCGAGGTTAATCCAACTTAATTAAATGATTTTAAAGGTAATCTTTCTGATTTAAATTATTTTTATGTAACTAATTATTAAGTATTTGTACTCTGCTCTCTTGGAGGTAGAAATGTTGCAATAACTAGCAAAATTTACAAATTGTTGTGATTTTGGATGAATACAGTTCAAAAACCCTCACATTAGCAGCAAATACTGAAAATTAAAGGTTATTATAATTAGATTAAAATACCTAAAGTATTAATGAGTACCAAGCTAGTCGTATCCATTGATGGATTACTTCTTTCAAATTTCAATACTGTCGTATCTAATAGATCTATAGATGAAGTCATACTTGTAGGTACTTCTTCCCAGTTTAATGAAATAAGTGGTGAAGATAGAACCTCTGTTATCACTAAGAGAAATTCCGGAAACTATACACTTAGTGTTGCCTTCCCAAACTCGACTTCTACCGAATCAATTGATGATAATTTTTATAATTGGCTACAAGAAAATTCAATAAGTTTCTTCAATGATCCTAGTTTAAATAGCCTTAGTTCAAGTTTAATTCTTACCTCAAGCAGTGATGCTGTTTTGACTTCAATTGAAGATGATAATATTTCTGACTTTAATACAACAGTAATATCAAGTAATGAGATATATACCGAATCCTCAGGTAGTGGTACAACATTTAGCTTAGGTTCTAATTTTGGTACAAAACCTTCTATTTCTGTTTCTGAGCCAAGCTTCTTAGATGATTTATCAGATTCAGTTTCCATTACAGTAACCGCCACACAATTTGCAGAATTATTGGCTGATAATGACAGTGACAGTGACGGTGAATATGTAAATATTTCTGATCCCTCTAACCTGGTTGTTTCAGACGATACAAATACTTATGAATTAGTTGATTCAAGAATTAAACGTAATCCAATAGAATTCAGCGATATAGAAGATGGTTATGACGGAAGTAATAGACTTTCATCAGTTTCAAATAGGACAACTCCTACAGCAGGAAATAAGTTTAACTACTGGGCAAATGAAAGTGCTATTGAAGTTTCAGTATCTCAAGCCCTAATGCTTCCTCTTATGGGAGCAGAGCCACGTTCAAATTCAGTAATTCTAAAAGATACTGCTGAAAACTTATCAGTTGGCCTAAAAGCATTTTCTGAAGGGCAAGCAGCATCTTTCAATGTAATTGAAATTTCAGACAATGTTGATTTAGTTCTAGATCCAGAAACATTCG
>Ga0163109_10002449_pt1 | contig 14465 bp, 14 predicted proteins | sample CRUFie1St13metaG_FD_108704 | JGI IMG/M metagenome (GOLD analysis project Ga0163109, IMG submission 108704) | Marine microbial communities from the Costa Rica Dome - CRUD Field 142mm St13 metaG | ecosystem: Environmental > Aquatic > Marine > Oceanic > Photic zone | place: Costa Rica: the Eastern... | reverse complement strand
ATTGGCAGAGACTTTTTAAAAATGATGGTAGGACTGATAGTGTCAGTTGGTATTGTGTTAAGCATACATTACATCTGTATTCCTTACGGATTATAAATCATAAAAAAAGGTAGGGCATCAATTTACCCTACCTTTTCTTTTCAGTTACGATATTACTAATTTAGTTTGTGGTCTTCTTCGTCTTCGTAGTCTACGTCTTCGATATCATCATCTTCATCATATTCGAAATCGTCGCCTTCGTCTTCAAAATCGTTATCTTCATCTTCTTCCTCGCACTCGCAAGGTTCTGTGTAACATTCTTCACACTCGTCTAATTCATCTTCTGAATAATCTGCATCATAATCTTCATCTTCAAATTCATGACTCATTTCTAATAGGTCAATCATTCTATCGATCTTCTCTTCTAATGCATCTACTCTGTCGTTTAATTGCTCAATGATATTCTTTTCCATGTCTACTACTCCGTTGATGTTAAAGTCAGTCAATACTATTTAGGCATAGAGGTTTCTATATTAAATTATTGTTTAACAGGATAAGTCATGTTATTATTAAAAATAAATATATTAAAGCACTAGATAAAGCATGGAAACTAACATTGAAAATTTTAACAAGAAGCATGGCAAAGCCTTCTGTATAAAACCTTTTACAGAAGTAGCATCTACGCCACTTGGTGCAGTTAAACTATGTTGTTATTCAGGAACAATTGATCATGAAGAAGAATATTTTAGCAAAGATAAAACTATCAAACAAGTGTTTAATAATAATGCAGGACTAGTACAAGCAAGAAAAGATCTACTTGCTGGTAAAAGAATAGAAGCATGTCAAGGTTGTTGGAAAGATGAACAAGCTGGAAATAAATCAATGAGGATAGCTCATACAGAACACTATGATAATATTGATCCAAATTTTGTGCAAAAAATAAAACAACAAGACACAGCAGAAGTCAAAAGTATAGACATAAAATTTGGTAACAAATGCAATTATGCCTGCGTTATGTGTGCACCAGACAATAGCAGTTTATGGGGAAAAGAAATACAAAAAAGTCCAATAGACTTGGATTTATATCAAAGTAGATTTAATAATTTTAATTCTTTGGTTGATTACCCAGAACACAAATATGATGAGCTTGTAGAAATATCTAAAAGTCTTGTAAGAGTGAAAAGCACAGGTGGTGAACCAATGTTGTTGGATGGATTCAAAGGTTACATAAAAAAACTAGTAGACAAAGGATATGCCAAAGACATGAACTTTAAAACTGTAACAAATGGCACAGTTGATTGCTCTGACCTATTACCTTACATGAATGAATTTAAAAAGTTTGAAATGGATTGGAGTGTTGATGGCACTGGCGAAGTTTATAATTATGTTAGATGGCCAGGAAACTTTAATAGGATGAAAAGAATACATGAAAAACTAGCATCAGAAATTATCAGCAAAAATTATAAAAATATTGAAGTTACTATGCACCCAACCATACAAGTTTTTAATCTACACAATATTCCTGAAATGATACAATATGCAAAAGATCTACAGATTGTTAATTATGTAGATTTTGGATACATTTTTGATGAGCCAAGTTATTTAAACACTGGCGTATTTCCTGATAAAATGCTAGAAGATATTATTCAACAAAACAATAAAAAAGTTAGTAAGATAGAAACGTCAAACAAGTTTAATCATTCTTATGATGATATTGTATCGACTATACGTAGGGATCAAAAATTGTATAACAACAAATACAACAAAAAAGAATTGTTTGATAAAACTAAAAGAATAGCAAAATGGTTTGATCAAACTAGGAAAATGAATATACACAATCACATATCAACATTTGAAGAGCTTGAAAATTACTATCTACACCTACAATAAAACCCAATAATTTTTGGCCTATAATATGTTCTATTGTGTCTCTAATAAACAAACAGCACTTTGATACATAATACTTCGTAAAAGCGGACACACGGTGCTTAAAACAGGACACAGACGGTGTTTTAGGTGTGTTTTAAGTGTCAGACAAGGGGGCAATGCCCCACTTGTCTTTATTGCAATTTGAGTAAAATAATGTTAAGACCGTTTTTGGAATCGGAAAACTATTTGACGCGATATCGTGTTTTCCCTTATGTGCATTATTTATAGAACTCTATATGCACATTAACTTGTAATGTTTGGTAGCACTACCGGGAATTGAACCTGGGTCTTAACCTCCTGAAAGTTACGTTCTACCATTGAACTATAGTGCATACAGTATTTAAAGTTATAGGCACCTATGTTAAAACTATAGAATTCTATATTAAATATAGACTTTTAAAATTATAAATGCTATAATAAACTGTAGATTAGATACACACAAACATACACAAAGGAGGATATTATGTCTACAAATAAAAACGCATACGAAATCCGTGCTGACATCTTAGGTCAAGCTCAGGGATTACTTCAAGAAAAATATAATAGAGCATATCAAACTTGGGAAATGTCTGTAACACGACATCCTGAAACAGGAGTTATACTTTCAACAAAAGATGCTCCAGTATTTCCTAGTACTAAAGAAATACTTGATTGTGCTAATGAATTATATTCATTCGTAGATAAAAAATAATCAACAAAAAACCCGGGCCTATTTCTAGACCCGGGTTCAATTATTAATTAGTGTTTGAGCCTAATAAGTTAGCTCTATACTAACCTATTAAGTTAATGCTTTGTATTCAACAGTAACTATACCAGCACCACCTGTTGGAGTTGAAGCCGCACCACCTGACTGTAAGTAAGAAAGTGTGAATGTAGCACCACCTGCCGTAGCAGTTGCAAATGGAACATCAATTACGTATGTACCTGCTGTAGTAATATCAGCGTCAGCATTAGCTACGAAAGTAGTAGTACCGTCTGATAAAGTAACGTGATCAATTGAACCACCTGAGAAAGCAGTAGTTACGTGAACAATCACTTTAGACACATAGTAAGTTGTTGAACTTGCATTTGGCATAGAGCCGATGTTTGTAGTTGTAGCACCTGAAGAGATCGCAGTTCTAAGAGTTAGATCGTCTGTAGTAGTTACAACGTTAGCATTTACCCATGCTTTAGTAACAAGAGTATCATCAGTAATAGTTAAACCCTCGTAACCAGCTGGAACGTTAACAACACCATTACCTTTTGGAGAAAGTAATAAGTCGATGTGTGAATCACCACCAGTAGTTGAGATCGCTGGAGCATTTGAAGTAGCCGCGTTTGTGATTGTAACTTCGTTTACAGCTGAAGCTGTTCTTTCGAAAATTGCAATCTCGTTGTTAGAAGAATCGTTAATTTTAACTTTACCTTCTGCAGAACCACCTGTACCACCTCTGATGATTACATCACCTGAAGCATTACCACCAGTACCGTTACCACCTTTGATAACCGCATCACCAGCCGCGCCGCTGTTAGCCGCACCACCAGATACTGTTAAGTCCATATTATCGTCACCCATTACAAGTGAGTTACCACCTGCCGCTTCAGAGATAACAACAACACCATCGCCTTGTCCTTTAAGAACTAAATCGATATCTGCTGTATTGTCATCTGGATCTGTTGCAGTAAGAGTTACGTTTGATGCAGAGTTAGTCATTACTAATTTGATATTGTCAGATAATGTACCTGAAATTTCAATAGCTGACTTACCAGCCGCATCTCTAAGAGCTGATACATAGTCATATTGGTTAGCTGAACCAGTTGATCTTAAGTATTTGTTTACTGTACCAACTGCTGTTAAACCTGTACCACCATTAGCAACTGGAAGTGTACCAGTTACGTCAGCAGTCAAGTCAGCCTGTGCATATTGTAATGTACCGCCTGAAGATACTTTAAGAACAGTTGAGTTAGAACCTTTTGCTAATTCAGATACTGTACCGTCACCATCAGTTGTGATGATTGAACTAGCTGAGAAGCCAGAGATGTTTGTACCTAAACCACCATTAGCCGCCGCAACAGTACCAGATAAATCTGATGCCGCTAAAGCAGAAGCTGAGAAGTTAGTTCCGTCTGATCTTAAGTATTGACCTGAAGAGCCTACAGCGATTTCGCCACCGTCTGCTTCAACAAGTGAGTTGTTACCATGACCTGAGATAGATGCACCGAAGCCACCATATGCTCTGCCGATAACTGTACCATTCCAAGTACCAGCCGCTACTGTACCAAAACGCATAGTTGCGTCTGATGTAGAAGCTTGGTTAGCCGAACCAGTTTTGAACGTGAATGAATCTGTTGAATCATCAAAGTTCATAAATGCAAATTGGTTAGTGTTTGCTGTTGATGATCTTTTGATCTCAACACCACCTGCTAAACCAGTTTCTTGCGAAGTTGCACCACTGTTAACTTGGATGTATTTGTCTTCTGAAGTTACAGTTCCAACGTCTAATGTAATAGAGTTACCTGAAACTGTTAAGTCACCTGTTACTGCTAGGTCACCAGTGATAGACATTGAACCATCAATAGTTGCTGTTGAACCTAATGTACCAGTTGAGAATGTTGTAACACCAGTGATTGAACCACCTGTTACTGCTACTGAACCTGAGTCCTGAGTAGCCATTGAACCTAAGCCCAATGATGTTCTAGCAGTTGCGCCTGACTCTGCAACCCAAGTTGAACCATTACCAACGATAATGTTACCATCACCTTTAGCCAATGCCGCAATTGCGTCTAAGTCTGCGTCGTATGCCTGAACGTTTGTGCCAATTGTTAAGCCTAAAGAAGCTCTTGCAGTTGCACCAGTTTCTAACACGAAGTTAGAACCGTCACCAACGATGATACCACCGTCTGTAACAGCCAAACCAGCGATGTCTGCCAATTGTGCGTCATATGCCTGAACATCTGAACCAATTGCTAAACCTAAGTTAGATCTAGTTGAGTTAGAGTCAGTAAGTGTAATTGCACCAGTGTCTGCCAAAGTAGCATCACCTGACATTACATTGTCAATCCAAACTGAGTTGTCATTGTCATATAATAACATTGCACCATCAGCCGGAGTAGTTAAAGTAACATCACCCATTTCAGCCAGTGTATTCGAAGCCGCAACAGAATCATCTACATATTTTTTAGTAGCACCATCTGTATCAGCAGTCGGAGCCGCTAATGCAGTGATTTTAGCCGAACCTGCATTTAAACCATTGAAAGTTGGTGTATCACCAGTTCCAAGACCTAATGAAGTTCTTGCTGTGTTACCTGATTCAGCAACAAAGTTTGAGCCATCACCAACAATGATGTTACCATCTGATGGAGTTAAGCCCGCAACGTCAGCCAATTGTGCATCGTACGCCTGTACATCTGAACCAATAGCCAAACCTAAGTTTGTTCTTGCGTCAGAAGCCGTAGAAGCACCTGTACCACCGTGTGCAACAGCAACGTCAGTTGCCGCCCAAGTACCAGTTGCAATAGTACCTAGTGTAGTAATTGATGTTTGACCTGCGTAAGTAGATTTAATTTGCAATGTGTCAGAATCGATCTCTAAAGTAGAATCATCAACGTTAACACTCAGGGTGTTACCTGATTTTGCTAAACCGTTACCTGCTGTGATCAAACCAGCACCAGAGAATTGTGTGAAAGTTAATGCAGTTGTACCAACTGTGATAGAACCGTCATTTGTTAACACCCAACCTGTGTCGCCGTTTACAGTACCTTCTTCAACGAATGAGAAAGCACCAGGAGTTACTTCTGAGTTTGCATCGTAGTCAGTTGCTCTTGTTGGAGCCCCAGATGCGTTAACAGTATAGATACCGTTTTCAGAACCGTCTGCCTGGTTTTTGATTAAAATTCTGTCACCCGTAGCAAGTGACACGCCGTCAATCGTATCGCCGTTTGTAAAGTCAGAAGCAAGTGTTCCTGCCGCAGTAGTTGCCGCTCTAACTGAATCTTTAACGTCAAGACCAGATTTTGTAGCATCTACATATGATTTAGATGTAGCATCATTGGCATTTGATGGAGTTGAAGCAACTCTAACATTTGACAATGTTGAACCATCTGTAGTGAATTTGAAGAAAGATGATGATGAATCATAAATTAATCTACCACCACTTTTACCAAATTGTACGTCAGAACCTATACCTGCTAGACCAAAGTTTTTAACTGTAGCCATTATATTATCTCCCTATATAAGCTATATTCAAAATTTAGTTTAATTTCGGGAGGGTCTGCCTCATTGTTATATAATCCACTTTCGTTCGGAGTGGTTAGTTATATTTATAATGTAATGATGATTATTATCAATGTATATTAACATATAAGTTAATATTTAATCAAAAGAAAAGGGCTTATATTTCTATAAGCCCCTTCCAAATATTTTAATTATTATGCGATTGAACCCCAGTCGATTGTATCAACTGATGCTGTAGCAATTGCACCCATATCAAAACTGTTCGTAAGCATAGTACCTTGTACACCTGCTCCGTGAACGTGTTGTGGAAAGTTAGAGTTTCCTTCAGTTAAAATACCGAAGTTAGTGAAACCATTTCCTGGATCAAAAACTTTTCGAACATTTGATTTGATCTCTAAGTTTTTAATTTTAACATTGTTTAATGCTTTAAGGTTAAAATATCTCATGTTTGCCATAGTAATATCTCCTTCCCTAAGATTACATTAAGTTTACTAATACTTCGATAACACCTGTTTCGCCATCGAAATCTTCCAATGCTTTACCAATCATGTGACCACATTTTGCTTCGCCAGCCATAGCATGACCTGCCACGTCTGAAGTACAAAGTAAATCACCTTTTCTAACTGTACCTGCAACTTTACATGGAACTCTTCCAGTTAAAGCCACGTAAGGGTGAGTAGCATCGCTACCTGCTTCTGAGTTCATCATGTAAGCTGGCGCTGATGAAACAACACCTGCTACTTTATGATCGTAACCTGTTGAAGACATAGTAACTTCTTTGTCACCACCAAATACAACTACTGTACCTGCATCATATTGTGCATCTGATTCGTATCTCTCAGCCAAGTCAGCGTATTGTGCCGAAGTTGCTGTAGCAGTAATAGTACCTGCCGCAAAGTTACCTGAACCATCTCTAATTACAACTTTGTTTGCTGTGTTAGTTGATGCCGCATCATTCATTGATAATGCTTGGTAGTATGTTGTACCGTCTAAAGTTAATTCCCAAACATCAGTACCTTCGTTCCATCTGAAGTCAACGTTTGCAGAAGTACCTCTGTTTACTTCGATACCAGCGTTCTCTGATGGTGCGCCAGTTTCGTTTGAGTTTAACTCGATTAAGTTATCAGCTAATTTGATTGTCTCAGTATTAACTGTAGTTGTTGTACCGTTAACTGTTAAGTCACCAGTTACAATAACGTTGTTTGAGAACGTTTTGTTACCAGCGATTGTTTGTGTACCAGTTAACATCGCATATCTGGCATCCGCGTATGATCTAGGCATTGCTGAAGAATCAGCCATGTTACCTGTACCAACACCAAGGATGTCATTTGAATTTAATTGAATGTCGTTATTGAAGTCGATTTCTGAACCTGTTGATGAAATTGCTTTGCCATCAGTGATAGATATATTGCCTTTAAGTGCAATTGAACCATCTGCTGGTGTTAATTCAACATCACCTGAACCTAATGCTTTAACTACAACGTTCTCGTTAGTGTCACCTGATAATGTTACATCACCAGAATCAACACCCATTGCCGCTACACCATTAATGAAAAGTGTAGATGGACCTACGTAGATATCACCCCACATCGCTGAAGATGAACCTAAGTTGTAAGTTACGTTTGCTGAAGGTATTAAGTGTGCACCAATTGAAGTTGATGCTACGTTTGATAAATCGATTTTCGCTAACTCGTGTCCGCCTGCTTGTGAACCGTCATGTACGTGAACTGAATTACGTGTAGTATTGACTGTTAACTCACCTGCTAAACCAGTAAAAGAACCGTGCTCTGTTGCTGTTCCTCTACGTCTTTGAATTGCATAACTTGCCATTTTATATTGCTCCTATATCGATATATTAGACATATTTTTTCATATGTTTTTGATCTATTCCGAATAGAGTCGCGTCTCCCTACTCAACTATATTTAACCATTTTGCTTAAAATTTAAGTGATTATTTAATATACATATAATAATTAAACATAATTCATTATCACAGCACTTAAATACATATATGAAGTTCACAGTTAGCAGACATCAATGGAATTTAGACCTACACAAAGTAGCCGAAGAGCTAGAAATGCCAGTACCTCACACAGCAATTTTAAAAATGAGTGGTGGCTTAGACAGCACCGCAATGGGCTATTGTATAGCACTATACAAAAAGCATGAATATCCTGATCTTAAATTAAAAGTAGTAACCATCAACGGTTATGCTCCAAAGAATTGGAACGTGCAGTATGCTCACAGAATACTAGACAGAATCACACATTTAACTGGTGTAGATTTTGATGAAAGAATTGTGGGTGAACAAGCAACACCAGGATTATCTGCACAACAAGAACGTGAATATGTTGGTCGTGAAGAGCTGTGGATGGACGGTGATGTTGATCCATATGGTACAGCAGTTCAAAAAACAGCAGAACCTCATTGGACAGAAGGCACAGTTGCATTCACAGGTGTTACGGCTAATCCTCCTACACATTTAACACAGTTTTACCAAGATTATTTGCCAGAAGTATACGGTGGAGATTATCAAGCACCAGAACTACAGGTAAGAACTCCAGACAAAATACGTCAAGAATATGACAAATCAAGTAGCACAAATAGAATGTGGTGGCAACCGTGGACCAATTGGCACAAACAAGATCTAGCAGAACTCTACAACAATCTCGATATTATGAACACACTATTTCCTCTCACAAGATCCTGCGAAGGCATGGGTAGCGAAATACTTGCACGAAAACATTGTGGAGAATGTTGGTGGTGTCAAGAACGTCTCTGGGGCTTTGGCAGATTACAATAGGTATGCGGAACGCCAGTTACGCATAACGCAGGGGTGTTTAACCCCTCGGCGGCTATGTAGGAGTAGTAGATGCATCGTGTTTCAATATAAGATCGTATAGAACAGCTCTAACTCATATTCATCTTTATAGGGGACACGTCTATTCAACTCTAGGACTTCATAAAACTACCGTCAGGAACACTCAATCCAGATTCAGTTAGCAACATCCATCGAGTCAGAATATTCTCAAGTACGTCTCCACTCTAGCAATATGTTAGATTAGGCCCCAACGTCCATTCACTCACCATCCATCATATCTCTATCAGATGAAGTTGCAGTAGAGCCAGTGAGAATCTGTTCTTACACCCCCACTTACAATCTGGCACCGTGTTGAGAACGGTGGTGTAGTGTAATGGGAAAACGAATATGAAAATCACGAAGTGATTTGATATTGAGTTTTACATTAAAATAGGACTTCCTAAAAATTTGACCGCACATACAAATAAAATACAATATACCGCGGTTTGATCTCTGGCCAATAAATAACTATATGAAAAAGCCTTATTTCCATGTACCAGAATTAGATTTATCTGAACAACAAAGATCTAAACTATTCAACAAATTTAAATCAAAAAGAAATACTGAATTGTTTAGACTTAAATTTGAGAAACGTGAAAAACTAATTTATAACTTATCAACATATTACGCAAATATTAATTTTATATCTGAATTCTTTGCTGAACATTTGATCAATGACATTAAAAGTATTTCTTCAGAATATGATCCAAATGACTATTGGGGGAAAACTTCAGCATATGAATTTATGCAAACCACTGGTCCTATTGAAAAGCATTGTGATAAGGTGCGTCATGCTACAATAATAATCCCATTGTATGATCCAGAATGCAATAAACTTCAATGGTGGAACAAAGATGAAACAAAAATGATAGACACTCTTGATTACAAATTTAAAACATGGATTCTAAATGTAAAACGTCCTCACAGTATGTTAACTGCTTCTAAAACAAGAATAAGTTTTCAAGCAAGTATATATGGTCACACATTTGATGAAGTTAAAAAAATGTATGACTCTGGAAAGTTATTTAAAAATCAGTAAAGGTCCATTCATACAATTGTGGATTAACTACTTGTAGGCTAGTTCCTCTAACTATATCTAATTTGTGTGTAAAATCTCTATAATCTTTGAGTGCTTCTTGATTATAGTAATCGTTGTTTAAAAATTTTATTAGTGGTTCACGTATTATTTCTGTTTTAAGATCACTAACTATTTTAATACACTCATTGATATGTTGTTTGCTTAATACTTTTCTTATATCTGTATAGTGTGGTCCACGCACAAAAGCATTGTAAGGTGTTAAGTTATTATCAAGTAACCATTCTTCAGTTTCTTTTAATTTGTTAACATTATAAACACTATGAGCCATATGCAATCTTAATTCTATATTTGGATATTCTTTAGATAACTCTTTCCATTTTTTAATGTTACTGTTGTATTGTTCCCAATTTAATCCACTACGTATATATTCTGCTAAACTGCCAACACTTTCACCACTAATTCTTAAATCAACAGTATCAAATTTAGTCAATTGATCTATAATAGATCGTTTTGGAAACACACTTGCATTAGTATTAAATTGTATAACTGTTTCATCTGTTTTAGCTCTTTCAGTTATAATTTGCAAAAACTCATCTAAATGTCTAGTCATAAATGGCTCTCCGCCAAACACTCCAACTTCTCTTAATTTAGATAGATCTAATTTTTTTAAATCATTTATAATTTCTTTTTCACGTACAAAAGTTTGTTGAGGAGTTGTTTGAATTGCTAGATGATTATGATCAAATGGTATGCTTCTGCTTTGCAATTCTTCAATATCTTTGTTCCATTCTGTACTACTGTGAGGTCCACAATACAAACATTTAAAATTACAAAATGCACTAAAGGCCACTTGTAAAAATGCAACTTGTCCTGGCTTTATTTCGTGTTTGTTGATTGTTTTTACTGAATTGATTCTTGGACCAAAAGTTGGATCTATTTTTTCTTCTTGAGTACATTTATAACAAATATTATTTTTAAAGTTTTCATAAAGATACTCTGGATCGTTCATTGCTCCAATTTGTTCTTCAATAGTATTGTGTGTGTATTTTTTATCAGGAAATGTTTTTATCAAACAACAAGGCTTAAACTTGCCATCCATCGCTGTTGGTTCAATGAAAATTCCGTTTCTAAGATATCCACAATCAGTTTTCATTATTGTATCTGCAACATTGTTTTGATAAGCTCAATCCAATAAGTTGTATGATTCTTTTTTAGAAATACTTCTCTATTGTGTCTTAACTTATCCCAAACTTTAACATACATATTTTGTAGCTCTGTTTGATCTAAAGCACAAACAGTTTTAATGTTTTCCATAACATGATAAAATCTTTGTGAATGATCTGTTATTGTATCATAATGTTCATCAAACCATATTTGATCAAATGTTTCATATCCTTCTTCATGTAAGTATTCTAAAAGACCAGGATGCCCTACAAGTATAAATGGTTGTAGATTCATAATTGGCTTGAACAGTTTTTCTGTAACAAAAAATGACGGTTCTGCTGGCCATGTTTCAGTTGTAACATTAAAATAAGTATCAAGATAATGTTGTGCTGTCATGCCTCTGTTGTGCCAAGCATCATGTTCTGCGTTTACATCTAATTGTATTTCTTCAATGTTGTTACCATGTTCTCTATGATAGTCTAATACTTCAAGCATAGATCTATCGCCTGTGTATTTTTGTATTGGTTTGTATACAAAATGATCAGGATCATAAGGAATATCAAACTTGTTTAAATAACTTACTACTCCATGCTTCATTAGATCATTTCTTTTTAATTCAGTCATTAGCCATTTGCGGTGTGGTCTTCCTCCGCCATTTAAACATAAAAACTTTTTAGGTCTTGGCTTATACATTGTATCACCATCTAAAGGAACAAGCTCTTTTGATTCTCTTTCTGTTCCTATTACCATGTTTTTGATATAGTCCGAAAACTCCCAAGCAAAATGATCATACACAAATACATTTTGTAAAAAGTATTCGTAAAAAGGACCTTGCCCAGATGCCATATACTTTTGATAATTCTCATCAAACTTTTGATCACCGAATATCAATATAAAACTTTCTTTTGGTATTTTTAACCAACCCAAACTTCTTTCAACAACATTAATCCAATTTACTTGATTAACTGGAAAGGCTTCGTACGCATAATACAATATAAGTTTTGCCTGTCCTTTACGTAATGCATCTAGTGTATGCTGTTTTATATTACCAAACATATTTTCTGTAAGCAATGATATGTCCATATGATTTGGTTCCATCACATACCAATCAGGAGTTCCGCTTATGTTGGCACCAATCTCTTCTGGTTTGATGTGTGTGATATCTATTCCTGCTTGTTCACACAGCAAAGGAAAAAACCCAAGGTTATATCTGTCCATTGGAATAAAACGGGTTAAAACATTTATGTCATACCTGTCTTTCCATTTGGTATCCCATTCTCTTATATACTTTGGATGAAGTCCATTTGGCATAGGACCATTATCATTCCAGTTATCCCAAATTAGATTTATTTTTAAATTTTGCATACTTTATAAGCTCTGTTAATAGTATTTATTTGTTATTATAACATAAGTTATCCTGTTATACAATCATTTAACTTAAGGTATAGGTCACCTAAATACTTATGACTATTAACATTATGAGGAGAGCTGGTATGTACGAAGAGGATAACAAAAACGTTATTGAACAACTAAATGACAGAATAGATTTACTAGAAGAAAAAATCGAAAGATTGATTGATCTTTTAGAAATGGGTCATGAGTTTGATAACGATGAAGAGTATGATGAAGATTACTCAGATCAAGAATTAGATCATGATAATGATGACGAAGATGAAGATGAAATTTGTGATGATTGTTATGAGGCACCTTGTGCTTGTGTAGACGATTTCGAAGATGATGAAGATGAATCAAATGACGAAGATGATTTTGAATACGACGACGAAGACGAAGAAAATACAAAACACTAAACTTTTTACACGTGAATATAGGGAAGGAGTATAATTAAAATACTCCTTCCTTTTTTTATGATTTATAAAAGAAATAAAAGTAATATAGATAATATTGCAATAACAACTGCGACTACCCCTGCTGTAGTATATATTGCATTCATAAATTTTATCATTTTTAACTGCTTATGATCTTATTATAACATATAAAAATAATTTTGCAATACAAGAGTTAGTTGTTATCCACAATTGATTGGTGACTCCGGCAAGACTTGAACTTGCAACCTACGGTTTAGAAGACCGTTGCTCTATCCAGTTGAGCTACGGAGCCTTTGGTAGTCCTGGCGGGAGTCGAACCCACATCGCTCTCTAATCTGGAGACTGTGCCGAGTATAAGCCGGGTGTTTTACCATTAAACTACAGGACTTTTGTTGTTGGTCTTGGTGGCAGGATTTGAACCTGCGATCTCTTCATCCCAAATGAAGCGCCTTACCAGCCTAGGCCACACCAAGTATTATTACTTTTCCTTTACATTCAAATTACTTGGATTATATTGTTCACCATTGTACTTGCTACCTGTTGCATCAGGACCTGTTTCAACTCCATTGTTACAGGCAAACACAACAACAAGCAGTCCAAACACAATCCACCAACATGCACGTTTACTCCAAAGGATGAAACCATCCATTGCTTCTTCGGCCTGCTGTTGTGCTATTTCTCTAGGCGTCATCGTTTTTCTTCTTCTTTTTCCAATACTTTTTTGAAATAATATCACTTGGATCGGATCTTGTCTTTGGTGGACAAATTGTGGGCTTGTTATGTTTTAACCATTCGTTAATCATAAGTTGCTCTTTCGATGTTATCGTTTCTTTCAAATCAATCAATCCTTATTTCTGAAATCTTACAGTGTACCATCGACCGTCATGCATAAAACGAATGGTTGAATGTGAATAAACTTGTTTCACAACTTCGTTGAAACGTTGCTCTGTACGACATTGTCGCACTACACCTCCTTTGGCATCTGAATTATTGTTGCCAATCATACCGCCAATGATTGCTCCAATGGCTCCACCGTTTTCAACATTGCCTACATTGTTGCCAATGATTCCTCCAATGATTGCACCTTTGAGTGTGTCACCTGTTTTATCACCAGACACTGCAACATCTTCACACACCTTAACATAGTATGGTTCTTTTTGAATCACTGATGTATAATGGTCTTGTGCTGTTTTTGAATGTGCATGAGCTGTTCCACTAAACCCAACACCAAAGCCAATCACACTAGCAATAACAAAAGTATGAAAGCATTTTTCAGCATATTTCATTTTCATTCTCCTTTTAAGTTCTATTTCCACGTAGAGCAAAAAACAATCCGCCCACCCAGAGTAGAACATGTAAATTATCATACAAAAGAACATCCATAAAACTTTCAGGCTGTCCTATCCATATCACACCCGTCATAATACTACAAATTGTAATACCGCTGAAGCGTGT
>Ga0163109_10002448_pt1 | contig 14468 bp, 17 predicted proteins | sample CRUFie1St13metaG_FD_108704 | JGI IMG/M metagenome (GOLD analysis project Ga0163109, IMG submission 108704) | Marine microbial communities from the Costa Rica Dome - CRUD Field 142mm St13 metaG | ecosystem: Environmental > Aquatic > Marine > Oceanic > Photic zone | place: Costa Rica: the Eastern... | reverse complement strand
ATCTGTAAATGATTCATTTGTAATGAATGCATGGGCAAAAGACTTAGCAGTAGAAAATGTAAAAATGATTCCAGACGGAGCAGGACATTTTACAAGATCAATGGGCATGTTGGTTGAAAAACCTATGCAAAACTTTGGCATGAGATCATGGAGATATTCTATGATTGTTGATGATGGTGTAATCACTCACTTCAATGAAGAACCAGGCCGTAATGATTTCAGTGCAGATGATGATCCTTATGAAGTATCTGATCCTGACACCATGCTGAAACAGTTAGGCGCAAAAACTTTTATGCAGGACATTGCTAACAATAATTAGAACTGCATGAGGATTTACGTAGGATATGACAGCAGAGAAGACCTTGCTTACGAAGTATGCAAATATTCAATACGCAAAAAGAACAAACAAGTAGAAGTCATTCCACTTAAACTTGCTACCATGCGAGAACTTGGAATCTACACAAGACCTGTAGATAAAAAGGCTTCTACTGAATTTACATTTTCAAGATTCTTCGTGCCATATCTAATGGATTACAAAGGCTGGGCAATGTTTGTAGATTGTGACTTTCTATTTTTGTCGGACCCTCAAGAAGTTTTTGATATGGCAGATAAAAATTATGCAGTGCAAGTTGTGAAACACGACTACACGCCAAAATCCACTGTAAAAATGGATGGTCAAAAACAAGAAATCTATCCAAGAAAAAACTGGTCATCAGCAGTATTATGGAACTGCGGACATCCAATGAATATGAGACTTGGACTAAAAAATTTAAACACAGAAAGCGGCATGTGGCATCATAGATTTATGTGGCTAGATGACAATGAAATAGGAGAAATACCACATCATTGGAACTATCTCACTGACTGGTACAAAGAACCAGAAGATGGTAAACCAAAAGCATTACACTACACAGAAGGCGGACCATGGTTCAAAGATAAAACAAACTGTGAATATGCTAAGGAATGGTTGGACATGCGTGATGAAATGTTTAGAAAGATTGGAATAGTATGAACTTAAATGTATTACAAAAAGGTGGTGTGGTTGTAGCAGATCCATATCCTCACATAATAATAGAAAACGCATTGCCCGACAATGTATATGCTGAATTGGAACGCACATTTCCTGAAAATGCTGTTTTAAGTACAGAACCTTTTGATGGGGGTATATGTTATAGGTACAAAGCAGATAAACTGCTACAAGAGGCGTTTAAACCGGAAATTTGGCGTGATTTTTGCGATTATCACACCAGTGCGGAGTATGTCAATCAATGTTTTAAACTATTTGAACCATACCTTACACCACAACTACAACGTGAATTTTTACATGAAGAAGTTGCGGCAAGAGGCTGGACTAATGATGCACATAATATACACACCGATTGCCAATTGGTCATGCACAAACCTATCACTGATCGAACTTCTAGAACACCACACTTAGACAACCCAATAGAAATATACGCAGGACTATTGTATATGCCACATCCAGATGATAGTGGTACTGGCGGTGAATTTCAAATTCATCACAGTACAGGAACAATTACAGAGGTAAACAAGACACTTGGAAGACAAGTAAACGACAGCAATAATGGTGGAGTAGCATACACTGTACCTTATAAGCCAAACACATTTGCTATGTTTTTGAACACACAAAAAGCAATACATTCAGTTTCAGTAAGAGAAAGACCAACTCAATATAGAAGAAGCGTGAACATCATAGGTGAATTCAAAAATAGAGGCTACGGTCGTATGTGGCGTGTCAATGAAATCAAACAATAAGTGTTTAGAGTTAATCATCGATGCAACAAGTTAAAAGTCTGTGTTATAGGAAGTGCATATCCGCCAGAAATATTTTCATTTATAAAAGACACTAAACTAAGAAATAGTTTCGAAAAACTAGCAGTAGAAACAGAAGAAGATTTACAACAACTTGCGAAAGTTCTACAAGACTTTGGTGTGAAGGTTGTGCGTCCAACCATGTCAAAACAATTTGACGACTTTAAAATAGACAACGGATATATTGCACCACCTATACCTGCTAGAGATTACATGGCAATGATAGATGATAAACTATATTATCCTGGACTGCCCAACGTTAATCATGCGTGGATGGAGTTTAAACACCAACACAATCTCCAAGACAAAGATAAAAATGCCCTAAAAAATAATACTGATTGGTTAGAATTTCAAAAACAAGACAAATATATTTTTGACAAAAAAGTAAATTTTTACAAAGATATTTTCACTTTGGCTCTGCAACAAGGCAATGAAGTAATTGCAAGTCCAATTGATTATATGAATTCATCTTTTATCACTGTGTTGGGAGACAAAATGATTGTTGGTACACAAAACTACCACGACAACAAACAACATATCAAAAATACATTTCAACAAATGTTTCCAAACAAAGAAATACACATTGCATCTAGTGAAGGACATTCTGATGGATGTTTTTGTCCTGTAAGTGAAGAACTAGTTATTAGTGCTTATGATGTGGTTGATTATGAAACAACGTTTCCTAATGCAGAAGTGGTTGCTGTGCCTACTGAAATAACACTTGTAGATGACAAGTTCACTAACCAAATGGCCAAAGCAGAACACAAATGGTTTTTAGAAGGCATGGAGCACAACAAAGATTTAGTTGAAATGGTGGATTATTATTTCAATGATTGGGTAGGTAACGTTAATGAGACAGCATTCATGGTTAATTTACTAATGCTAGATGAGAAAAATGTTTTATGTTGCACTGACAACAAACAAGTAAGAGATGCTATGAAAAGACATGGAGTTGAATTACATGTAACGCCTTTCAGGCATCAATGGTTCTGGGATACAGGTATCCATTGTCTAACTCAAGACTTAGATAGAGAATAATCACCAACTTTTAAATCTTACAGTTCGAGGAGGTATTTCTTCAACAGGAATTCCTAACACATCAGGAATAATGTCCTCTGTCATTACAGTTTCAAAGTTCATAATGATCATTTGTATATCTACTGGCGTCTCACCAGATTCATATGTAGGCAAAATATATCCTCGATCAGCAGTGCCTGGATCTAAACAAATTGCAAATAACCAATCAATACCGTCACCATTATAGATTGTGTTAGCAATCCAGTTGCTGTTATCTCCATATTCAACACATTCTTCTACTGTATTAAATGCCCAATATGTTCTTTCAAATTTTGTTGTTGAAAGTATGTCTTCTCCAAAGTTGAATACAGCCAACCATAAAAATATTCCAACACCGCCTAGGTTCATTGTTGTTCCTCAAGAATTTCTCTTGCATATCCACTTGCTATTTCTTGAGGAGTAAATTGATTGTATGCCAAACTGTACAGTATTGGTTCTCTTTGCGGACGCACAGGCTCTTCTATTTTAGATAGATCTTGTGAACCTAGCATTCTTACAGCAGAATATTCTGTTGTAAACACAGGAATGCCCATGCACACTGCATCAATGGCACACATGCTTACAGATGTAACCACTGCCCATGCTCCTTTGGCTTCTTCTTCAAATGTTTTTAATCCACCCAATTCAACTGCACGTGGTCCACTTGTTCCAGCGGCACGTGGTTTTTCACGCACTACAATTTTTCTATCTGTATGTTGTTGTAATTTTGCAACCGTGTCTTGAACCCAATCTGTGTGTCCATAATAACGGTTCATTGTTTGTGAACTATTACAAACCAATATGTGCCCACCATTACTTTGCCAAGGATCAATGTTGATACCAAAACGTTCAAATCTGTCACCTGGTCTATGATAATGCACTCTTGGATGCAAACAATTTTTAGTAATTCTCCAATAGTGTTCTGTGTCATTATCACCATTCCATCTTCCAAAATATGGCATGTCGGCAAAATAATAAGTTTTATCTCTACGTTCTAGATCTTTAATAAGATCAAAGTTCTGTCCTACAAATCCCCAAAACATTGCAGGCCCATCGCCTCGTGCGTAGTTGTTAATATCTATTGTTTTATCCCAGCCTTTTCTTGCCGCATCCAACACAAGATATGCTTTCGATTGCTTATTAGGTGGACAGTAAAGTTGTAATGGTTCCATTAGTTTCCTTGCATGCCTTTCGCAACTTTTGAAATTATTTCTGATTGTGTTTTAGTATCAAGTTTATTGACAAATTGTTGCTTTTCAATATTTTTCCAATATGATTCAGTTCTCACTTTTCTTAAATCTGTTCTTGAACTTTTGCCTTTTATTTTTCTTTTGCCTTTCATGTGATCAATGTATTGTCCTAAATCACTGTTTACAAAAATATGCTGTCCATCATGTCCAGCACCTACTCCTATGTCATGACCTTCATTAGGTGCAACTTTTTGTAGAACTCGCCAGTACAAATAGGAATCATGCCATTCAAGTTCTTTGAAAATAGTATCTTGTGTATATAGATTGGTCCATGTGTTTATAAATTCATTTAATTTTGCATGTTTTTTGTTATATCCTACCCAACCACACTCTGGATACATGCCACCTCTTCCTAAATAACATGTCATTTTGTTTTCTGGCAGTGTTGATCTTATGAATGATTCAGGAATATCAGCAAAGGTGTAAGTGTCTGCATCAAGCCACAATATCATGTCTGCTTTTATTGTTTTAATTGCGTGGTCAACACAAAAAGTTTTGTGTGAAAATCTTACAGCGTCCCAAAGAAAAGATCCTTTGCCTTTATCATTTTTTCCTGCCTCAGGCCTTCTTCTTACACCACCGTCTATTTGTTGCAGTTCTCCATTTGCTACAGGATCATTTTTGTGCTTGTTTTTAAAAGCAACAAGATCAGGACTTACTTGATGTAGATCAGTATACTTGACTCTGGCGCCTTTATCGGGAGGGCACGATCCTTCGTAATATACATGGAGGATAATATTACTTGGCCAGTGTTCAACGAAACTATCGATCATTCTTTCGCCGTAAACTTTATAATTTTTTTCAGGAAATGTTGTTATTACTGCTATTGTCATATTACATTGTACAATTTATTGCCATGAATTGCAACAATCAAACCATTCTCCACTATCGTTTTCATGTGAATTATATTGGCAGTGTACAAGGTATTTAAGCCAAGTTTCTACATCGCCATCGTATATAGACCAACACGAATTTGCACTTGCTTCAACGTCTATGCCATCTATAATAGCATTTACTAAACTGTTAGAATTGTAGGTAACAATTTTTTTAGTTCTTGCCATAACCTCACTTATTGGACCACCACTGTTATCAGTTGGTGTATCAATCTTGTCCATGTAGCCTTTATCAGTAATTTGCATTGGTGGATTGTAAGGTTTTTCTCGAACCACACATTGTTCTCCTTTGTATTTTGCCAACATTTGATCTGTCCAATCTGCACAACCAAAAAAAGTCTTAATTGCATTTGTTGGAGGTAGTATCAAAATTATATCCCCAACGCTACGTTTTGGCTTTGTCTCAATGTCAAAATATTTTTGTAATCTATCACTGGACTTTATTTGTGGTATAGGCATCCCCCAATGTTTAATTTGATGATCGTTTTTAATAATTCTGTACCACGTGATTGCTTCTTTGCCTACTGATGCATTTCTCTTATTCATTCTGTCATGTCCACTATCAAGGTATGCATGATCAACATAGTAAAATGTTTTTTGTTTTGCCACTGCCTCACGATACATGAGATCCGACCCTCTCAATATACCCCATATCACTGCATGATCAGGAATGCCATCACGTTTGTATTTTTCATATGGCCATGGTTCCTTGCCAAATGCTTTGGCCATGTTTGTAAATGCAGTGGTCACTGCTTTTCTTTTGCTGGCATCTATGTCTGGTAATAAAAACTCTGGTGTGGGCATGTAATATATATTAGCACATAATGAAACTTCATGTAGAAATATTTCAACGCACAGTCAAAGATCGTAAAAGTGGCATATCATATGACTTGTTGCACAGTTGGAAACAAGGCATCGAATCACAAGGTGACCAAACCACATTGATTACACAAGCAGTCAATCCACAAATTGTTGACGGAGAAATGGACGCATCAACACCAGTCAGTGTGATTTTTGGCTATGGTGGAGAAACACAAACTGGACACACAAAAGGCAGACGCAGACTGGTCAGAAAATTTCAAGAACGCATGGGCGGTGTCACAATAAATTTTGATGGCGGCGTATTCAATGCATTTGGCAACATTGGACACAGAGACAATGCACATTTTAGATGTGGCATAAATTCACCAATGCGTAATGGAGACTTCAACAACGAAAATTCTCCTGCAGATAGATTTCAAAAATTACAAAAAATTTTTAACATAGATGTTAAACCATGGCGTACAGATGGCAAACACATATTAATTTGCACCCAACCAAAAGATAACTGGTCAATGGATGGCATGGATCCTGTTGAATGGGCAAGTGGAGTTATTACAGAAATAAGAAAACACACTGATAGAGAAATAAAAATACGTCCACATCCAAACCATATGAACATAGTGCCACAACTACAACTTAAACACAAAGATATTTGGGTAAGATCAAAAATGGCAGGCAACGAAGTGCCAGGAAAGTCTACCCAGAAAGACAATTATAAAATGAGTTTTCAAGAAGATTTAGACAATGCTTGGGCAATGGTTACACATAATTCAACAGCAGGTGTAGATGCCGCTGTGTATGGTGTGCCTGTATACAACACAGATGACAAAGCATTAAGTTGGGAAGTAGCCAACCATTCTTTCGAGAACATTAACAATCCAGACATGCCGGATCGTACACAATGGCTGAACAATTTAGGTTATGCCATGTGGAGCAAACAAGAGATTGAACAAGGACTTGCTTGGCAACATCTAAAACCACGTGTGTTAGAACTGATTAAGAATAACAAATATTAGACTGCCATGTGTTGTAGAATACGATTTTGACTATCAACAATTCCTTCTTGTATTTTATCTGACACCTTGAAACTTGCACGTGAACAAGTATTGCAAATTAGACTTTTTTTCCTTTCAGAATACATTTTGTCATAGATTAATTTGTGTTCTTCTGTAATTCTTTGCCAAATTTTTTGAATGCTATCTTCAAAGACGTTGCCATAGTTGGTTAATTGAGTGGCATCATCACAACATAGAACAGCAGTACCATCTACCATTACTTCTAATCTCCGCAATATTTTTCCAAAATCCATTGTGCATCCTTGCACAAATTGTTTTTCGTTTATTGTAAATTCTTTTGGTTCTGTCCATACACCATCTCCTTGGCTCATTCTGTTGTGCAACCAGTTTCTTTTAATTTTAACAATACCTTTTGTGTATTGCCTGTATTCAGATCTTAATGCACGAACAGTACCATTAGACATCGGCCTATCCAATGCATCTTTTACACCTATTGACATCATTGCACTTACTTCTGGCCAATTTTCTTTGGCGGCTAAAAATCTTTTTTTGGTTACATCCCAATTTACACCCATGTATTTTTTAATATCTTCTCCATTGATTCCAATGATTGAAATATTAATTTTTTTGATGAGATGACGATATTTGTTTAGTATTCTACAATTTTTATCTGTCAATGATATTCCATTTGTAGTAATAATAACATTAATTTTATGAAAGTCTGCAAGTTCCAGTATCAGTTCCAAATTAGGACATACTAGAGGATCTGAAAACCGCCATGGCTGAATATGAGTGTTCCATTGTTGAATACCATGTGTTTTTATTCCTTGTGCAAAATCATTTATTAGCAGTTCTATTTGTTCTGCACTCATCTTTTTACCACGATACTCTGCGTCTTCACCCAACCATGCATAAGGACAGCAATAACATTTAGCATTACACAAGTTAATTGGCTCAAAGGACAATTCAGTAGGCACTGGCAAAAAAGGATAGTTCACACTATATTTACATTTCACACAAAATATAATGTGCGTACTTTATTCAAATAAGTACAACGATGAAACGTAGCCTTGAAGTAATCACAACTTACAATAAAAAGTATTATGACATCTGTGGCAAAAAGATGATTGAAACTTTCATCAAATATTGGCCAAAAGATGTACATCTATATGCATATTGGCAACAACAAGAGCCAGAAATATTTGCAGACAATGTACACTACATTGATCTTTATGAACAAAATCCACATCTACAAAGATTTGTTTTTGATAATCAATTAGATGAAGTAAAAAATGGAAAGATAAATGGCGAATATGATTTTCAACGTGATGGTGTAAAATTTTCACACAAGGTGTTTGCACAGACACATAGAATAAAGCACACCACTGCAGATGTATTGTTGTACCTTGATGCAGACACATACACACATACTGAACCAAACTTAGATTATTTAGATAGCATCATGCCAGAAGACCACCTATGCACATATTTTGGTCGACCAAGACTGTATGATGAAACAGGTTTTTATATGCACAATGCAAAACATTACAAAGCAATAGTTTGGGCAGATACACTTGAAAAAATTTATACAGAGGGCGAACTGTGGACATACCCATTGCAGGTAGATTGTTACACCATGTATGCTGGTAGACAAAAATTTAAAGATCAAAAACAACTTGATCTTGTAGAACATCATGGTGGATTAGGCAAGAAACATCCATTTGTAAATTCACCATTAGGAGAATTTTTGGATCATCTAAAAGGTGATCGCAAAGATTTAGGACATTCAAGAGCATCTGACTTCAAGGGACGTTTTGAAGAAAGAAACAAAAAGATAGATCATTGGAAGGAAGTTTATGACAAATAGTGTTTATCCTTTAGCCACAAGTTCATGGGGCACAGAAGAAGTTGATGCAATCAACGAAGTAATAGCATCTGGTAGATACACCATGGGGGAAAAAGTAGCAAAGTTCGAACAAGAATTTGCAGACTACTTTGGATCCAAACATGCTGTAATGGTAAACTCTGGATCAACTGCTAACTTGTTGATGATTGCACTGCTTAAATGGAGACACAATCTTGCAAGATTTCCAAATGCAAATATAATTGTGCCTGCAGTTGGTTGGAGCACAACCTATTATCCTATTTCACAGAATGATTTTGTGCTGAATTTTGTTGATGTAGATCCTGACACTTACAACATTGACGTAAACAAAATTGAAGATGCGATTAATAAAAGCACAGTGGCTATTATGCCAGTCAATTTATGTGGCAATCCCGCAGATTACGAAGCAATCAAACAAATTTGTGCAAAACATAAATTGTTATTGCTTGAAGACAACTGTGAATCTATGGGAGGCAAATGGCAAGATAGACATTTAGGTACATTAGGCTTTGCAGGATCACACTCATTTTTCTTTTCACATCATTTACAAACCATGGAAGGTGGCATGATATGTACACCCAACACAGATGATCATTACTGGTTAAAAAGTTTAAGAGCACATGGTTGGTGTAGGGAACTGCCAGACCAATTTGAATTGTACAATAAAACTGGCTCTTTTTTCAAAGATTCATTTACTTTTGTTGCTCCAGGCTATAGTGTGCGTCCATTAGAGATGAGTGGTGCTATAGGATCAGTGCAATTAAAAAAATGGCCAAAATTATTAGCACAAAGATTAGAAAACTATGAATACTTTAGAGAACTTTTTGGAGATGTTGAATGGATGAGAATGCAAAAAGTTGACCATGGTGAAAGCACATGGTTCTCTTTTGGTTGTGTGCTACAAGGATCGTTGAAAGGTAGAAGAGATGAAGTTATCAGATTGTTTGAACAAAACAGTATCGAAGCAAGGCCTCTTGCATCTGGAAATTTTATAACACAGCCAGTGACCAAAATGTTGAAACATTACAATCATGAAAATTATACTGGAGCCGAAGACATAGATCAAAACGGATTTTGGGTTGGTAACCATTCCACAGACTGCAAAGCAGGTATATTTAAAATGTTTACAGTGATGAAAAATTTAGCAGAATGAAAATACTTGTAACAGGTTCAAAAGGATTTATTGGATCACATCTTGTGGATATGTTGCAAACTGTGGGCGGTACGGATCACTTAGGCAGTATTCAAAGATATGACATCATTGAATGGGATAGAGAACAAGGCGATCTAAAGGAGATGCATGACTTTCCAAATGTTGATGTAGTAATACATCTTGCGGCATATAATTCAACCAAAGAATTTTACACCAAAGGCTTTGAAGTTATCAAAGACAACATACTATCAACAATTAATTTAGTTGAACACTACAGAAAACAATCTCCACAACCTTTGTTCATATACACAGGTACTCCAGAATCTTACAGTGGTGCAACAGACTTTTTTAACTACAAATTACCTACGGACGAAGCGTGTCCATTAGTAGTACCAGATGTAAAAAACATTAGATGGAGTTACGCAGGGTCAAAAGCACTAGGAGAACAAGCGATTATCGCCAGCGGGTTGCCATATCAAATTATTGTTCCTAACAACATTTATGGACCACGTCAAAAAAATCATTTTGTAGATGAATTTATAAATCGTGCAAGAGTAATAGGCAAAGAAAACGTTGAACTATTTGGTTGGGATAATACAAGAAGTTGGTTGTATATTGAAGATTTTTGTGAAGCAATGGTCAAACTAATAGAATGCAAAGAAGCAATAAACGAAAAAATTAACATAGGATCTAATGACGAAGTTGAAGTTTTAAAACTTGCAGAGATAATTTTGCAAAAGATAGGTATTGATCTACCAATAGTGAAACATGATGCGCCTGAAGGCAGTGTAAAAAGAAGAATGCCAGATATTACAAAACTGAAAAGTTTGATTGCATGGGAACCATATACATCATTAGAGGATGGTTTAGACGCCACAGTAAAATATTGGATGGGTAGAAAATGAAAATAGGAATCGTTGGACTTGGTGTAGTAGGTTCTGCCAACTATGCAGGCTTTGAACTACTAGAACATGAGGTACTTGGACATGACATAAAATTTGATTCATCAATCAAAGATGTGGTGCCAGCAGACATAGTATTTGTATGTGTGCCAACACCAAGTTTTGAAAATGGCAGTTGCGACACAACCATTGTAAAAAGTGTTATAGATGACCTCAATAAAAATGATTATGGCGGCATTATTGCAATACGTTCAAGCACAGTGCCTGGTTTTACTAAATCCATGCAAGACCTTTATCCTAGACAAAAAATTTGCTTTGTGCCTGAATTTGTGCGTGAAAGATGTGCATTAGATGATTTCGTGAAAGATCATCAAATGTTAGCCATAGGTACCACAGACCAATATGTGTTTAATAAAGTAAAAGAAGCACACGGACATTTTCCAAAAAATGTTGTACGATTAAGACCAACTGAAGCAGAAATTTTAAAATACTTTTTAAATCTTTATGCCGCTACAAGAGTGACTTTTGCTAACATGTTTTTTGAGATAGCAGACAAAATGAAATGTGACTACAGTGCTATTAAAAACGCATACATCAAAACAGGCAGGGCAGGCGACATGTATCTTGATGTTAATGAAGACTTGAGGGGGTATGGTGGCATGTGTTTGCCAAAAGATACAAGGGCCATTATACAACTAATGCAGGATCTAAATTTGGATTTTGATTTCTTCAAGACCATGGAAGAAGATAACAAAAAAATAAAAACTACTGTCTTTAGTGGTATGAGAGATGAAAGCACTAATACTTCATCTTAAGGAAGTACCATACACAGTTGAATCTGCACTTATAGCCGGAGAGTCTTGTAAATCATTTGGCGTTGAACCACAACTGTTTGAAGGTTATGTGCCCTCTAGAGCAAATGAATACATCAAAGAAAAAGGTTTAGGATTTTATGATCCAGGTCCAAAACTGTATAGAATTAAAAATAAAAAAGGTGGTGTGCGTGGATGTATGATTGGACATTTAGAAATGTGGCACGAAGTTGTGCGTAGGAATGAAACCACAATACTGATGGAACATGATGCACAAATGGTCAGCACTACATGGAAAGCAGACTTTAATGATGTGTTACACTGTGATGCACACAGGTTTGAAGATGATCCAGATGTAGGTAAGAACATTACAGTTGTGCCATATACACATGCAAGAAAAAATGAAATACAATTCAAAGGTGCTTATGGATATGTGTTGAAACCGCATGCCGCCAAACGTTTAATTGAAGCGGCTTATGAAGATGGCATCACAGCCGCTGACATGTTTATAAAACAAAAATATGTTGATCTACAACAGGTAAAACCAAGAGCAATAATGTGTCGATCTAAACAAAGTCTAAGTTCTGATAGAACTTTTGATATGTAATTACACATGAAAATACGCAAAGAATGGAACAATAGAAGGCTAAAACATGTAAAGCCAAAAGAAGAAATAAGAAATCATTTGTTGCGTTTTCTTGACGGACAAGAATCAAAATTATTGTTGAAAAACTGGATTGATGTTGAACCAATTGTGTATTGGAACACTGACGAAACAAAAGCCAAATATGAGCCAAGCATTAAAAAACATTGGTTGCAAGTATGCAGTATGGTAACCATGCCTGGTTATTGGATGGAGATGGGTGTCCGAGAAGGAAGATCAGTTGGCTGGATGTTAGAAAAGTTTCCTAATCAAGAACTGCATGGATTTGATTCTTGGGAAGGTCTACCTGAATCTTGGTACATTGGCGGACAAGTTAGATATCAAAAAGGTGATATGAACGTTCCAATGCCTGTGTTTCCTGACAATATCAAATTATACAAAGGTTGGTTTGAAGACACTCTGCCTAAATGGAAAAAAGATCATTCAGGACCTATTGCATTATTACATATTGATTCAGACTTGTATAGCAGTTGTAAAACAACATTAACACAATTAAACAAACAAATTGTTCCTGGCACTATAATTGCGTTTGATGAACTTTGCAATTTTAGGTTAACAAAAAAAATGCAAAATTGGTATGAGCATGAATGGAAAGCATTATCTGAATGGCTTGCAGAATACAATAGAAAAGTTCAACCTATAACAAGAAACTATGCTTATCAAGGTGCCTGTAAAGTTATTGAGTAACTTTAGTAATACTATCATTTTGCAATGCTACATTGCATAACTGCATAGAATCATTAATTGGATCAATGTTTAAATATTTTTGCAGAGAATCAATTTTGGACACGTTTTTGTTTTTGATATCATCGAATGTAATTTTGAATACGTCCTCGTAGGTGTTCCATTTTAACAATTCATTTGCACGATCTAGAACGTCTTTTACATTTGATGGACTTCGTCCACTGAACTTATCCCAACGAATAAGGCTCTGCTCTATTTCTTTGATAGGTCTTGTAATAAAAATTTTCTTAAACTCTCGAAGTGAATAAACAGAAAATTTTGGTAACACATGTCCTACTGCAAATTCTCCTTTGTAGATTGTGTCTACAGTCCTTTGGAATCCCATACGCAGTCTGTATTTTTCTGGATGTGTTCTTGCATCATCAAAGTGCATGGTGCCTGGATAAGGATATATTTCTACCTTGCCTCGATCACAATGTTTTATTCCTTCAAAATTATCTATTGAACCGCCTTTGAATCCAAGTTGTAATAATAAATTTGCTAAAAGATATGTGCCGGCTTTTGGTTGGCTGATTATAAAAATTCTATTTTGTGAGGCTGTTTCGTTCAACAAATTCATATAGTAATTTTCCCCATTCATGATGACCACGTTCACTCGGATGCCCATCACTTGGCGATTTAGTCCAACCTTTCATTGCACAATATTCAAAATGGCTTTGAACATAATCAGTGTTATCTACCTTTACTCTGTGACTAGCACTTGATCTATTGTTTTGTTGCATTTGAATATTTTGCTTCACAAATTCACTGCTATCAAAATTATAAAAATGTTTTTTATCTATTGCATCATAAAATAGTTTAAGATCAGGTCTTTGTTTTCCGTTGACTTCTTGTTGTGGAGTATCGTTAGTTAGAGCAAAATACATAACATACTTGATTCCATGCAGTTTAAAAAAGTTTTGCAATGTTAAAATTGATTGATACAAACGGACCGCTCCATGCAGTTCATGGCTTAGTTCAGGATCACGCATTAACCACTCATGTTGCCACACTGACCAGGTGCCCCATTGATAAGAAAATTTTAGTAGTTCACCTTTGATGCCACCATCTTTTGTTTTAGGTGTTACATATTCTGTAACATAATCCCAACGATGTGTGCTGGACCAACCAATAGATACAAAAGTGTCTTTTATACGTTCTGGATTTGCATAGAACCAATTCATGGTGGTGTTAACTATTCTGTCGTTGCCTCTGCCACCTTTGGCAAGATTTATAGTTGGTTCGCAACCAAGCAGTTCGCCAAGTTTTTGATGACAACTTAAACTTACTTTTTTAGTGCTAAAACTACAACCATTACTTAGATGTTTCATAAAGATTGTCTCACGTGATTCCAACATGTGCCATTGCGTAATTCTTCAACACTGAATTGACAGTGTGAAATCTGTTGTTCCCAAAGTTCTGTGTTTCCTGTGTATGGCGTTTCAATCATGTTTAATTT
>Ga0163109_10002447_pt1 | contig 14468 bp, 9 predicted proteins | sample CRUFie1St13metaG_FD_108704 | JGI IMG/M metagenome (GOLD analysis project Ga0163109, IMG submission 108704) | Marine microbial communities from the Costa Rica Dome - CRUD Field 142mm St13 metaG | ecosystem: Environmental > Aquatic > Marine > Oceanic > Photic zone | place: Costa Rica: the Eastern... | reverse complement strand
TTTTGTTAAACTACAACCAGAATAACAAGAAAAGATATGCAAATCTACTCCAGCAAAGAGGCACAATGGCAAAAAAATTTCAAAAAAGTAAAAGCTAAATATTTAAAATTGCCTTTATTTATTCTTGATTCACTCAAAATAAAACCAAATCACATCACGATATTTGGCTTATATACAGGTATCGGATTAATAGCATTTGGACACTTTACAGCAGCAGTTTGCACGCAACTAATTTGCGATTTGCTAGATGGTGCATTAGCAGAAAAACAAAACAGCTACAGCTTAGAGGGAGCCAAGTTAGATATTTATAGCGACTACATATTTGTAACAACAGCAGCAATTTACTGGTGGGTTTTAAGTAACACTCACCCATTGTTACTGTTCACGTACCTGACACTGGTTCATTTTCAAAACTATCTACAAATATCACTTAATAAACAAAAAAAAGAAACTGGAATAATCTTAAGACCTCGAATTAGTATTCTTATCATTCAGGTATTAAATTATAACGGAATCATCTCCACTGAACTTGCAGTAAATTTAACTTTACTTGCCATTGGAATAATGTTGATACAAGTTACAGGTCTGCTTGCCAAAAGATAAAAAACACGTTAAAATCACCACAAATATATTACTAATCATTCCTGCAAAATGACTAGAAAATTTATAAGCCGCAAAGAGCTTAAACAAAAAATCCAAGAAGATTCTACACCTAGAACAACCATTTCTTTTTACAGATATGTAAATTTAAAAAACCCACAAAATTTCCAAGAAAAACTACAAAATGAATATAGCAAACTCGGAGTATTAGGACGAATTTACGTAGCAACAGAAGGTATCAATGCTCAATTCTCTGTCCCAACTAAAAACTTACAAGCATTCCGAAAACTTGTAGACTCTATGCCAGAAACAAAGGACATTCCATTCAAAATAGCAGTCGAGGACGATGGCAAATCTTTTTATAAACTCACAATCAAAATCCGAAACAAGGTCCTAGCCGACGGACTCGACGACGACACATTCGACACAAGCAATGTAGGTACACACCTAACTGCAAAACAGTTCAACGAAGCCATAGACGAAGGTGCAATTGTGATAGACATGCGTAATCACTACGAAGCCGAAGTAGGTACTTTCGAAAATGCCATTACTATCGATGGGGATACTTTCCGCGAAGTTCTACCAGAAGCTATTAAAGAAGTTGAAAACAAAAAAGGTGAAAAAATCTTACTTTTCTGTACAGGAGGTATTCGTTGTGAAAAAGCATCTGCATACTTTAAACACAAAGGATTTACAGATGTCAACCAATTACACGGAGGTATTATCGACTACAAACACCAATGCGAAAAAGAAGGCCTCGATATTAAATTTAAAGGTAAAAACTTTGTATTCGACGAACGTCTAGGCGAAAAAATCACAGACGACATTCTCTCAAATTGCCACCAATGCGGCTCTCCTTGCGACGACCACACTAACTGCGCTAACGATGACTGCCACCTCTTATTCATCCAGTGCGCAGATTGTAAAGCCAAACTCGACAACTGTTGTACTAAAAGCTGCCAAGAAATTGCTAAACTACCAATCGAAGAACAAAGAAAGCTCAGACGCAACAAAACCAAAACAGACAACCTCGCAGTCTACAAATCTAGACTCCGACCAAAACTGAACGTTTAAAAAGTCAATCCAAAACAATAAAAACCACCCAACAACGGGCGGTTTTTAAATTTAAGATTCAACTTTTACCTAAGTAATTTTTGTAATATTAAACGTGCTTTAAGATAATTTAGACTTTAACAAAACAATTAATTCACGAATATAGTCTACTTGTTCAAGTGTATCTTCAGAACTCTCAACTTTTTCAGATAACTCAATAAGTTTACTAACCTCTGACTCGTCAAAACTTGTTACATTATCAAACAAGCTTCTCACTGGCTTAAACCAATCACCTAGTTTAGAACTTACCTCCTCAGAGACCTGGACAACAGTTAAAACTTCTGAATTTTGATTACAATCCTCAATTTCAGATTGCGATTTTTCACTCAAGAAAAACCCAGTATTAAGTTTGAAAGTTTCTCTTAAATTATATTTAGAAATCAAGTCATTGAAAGCTTCTATTATCTCTGCATCTTGTAAATCAAGAACGTTAACTAAACCAGTTAAAACTTCTTGTATAAAATTATTTCGATTCGGACCACGTAATCGATTTTCAAATATAAAATACGATGCCGCATTACAAACTTGTTCAAATAGCTTTAAAACTTCAACTGTATAAGCACCACTTAATTCAGACCAGAGTTGTAAATGCACCAATGCATCATTAAATAATTTGGCGGTTTCATCATCAATAGTCTCTAATTGACTCTCAAGCGTGAAACAAACATCCTCACTTTTACCATCATATTGCACACATGTTAAAACCTTGTAATCATACCCAGTGAAATTTTCTCTTATAGCCCTTTGATGAGTAGAAATCGTAGTTTCAATATTAGAGGCAGCATTACCCCATTTACATTCATAAAAAGTTTCACCAACTAGAAAGTCAACTCTATGTAAATGCCTATTATGTACGTGATCATAATCTAATGCAAACTGTGGAATAACTATTTCAGAATTAAATAAATAAGACAAATACAAGCCTGCAAGTTGTTCAAAAGCAAATCCCTTCTTTGAGGTAACTTGCAAATTCAATCTATCTGCATCATCAACAAGTTTTGAAGATTCAGAAGAAGAAACCACAGATATACCAGCAGAATTACTTGGATTACCACTAATACTAAAAGTTCCCACAGACAAACCGTCTTCAAAATCAATCACATCATTCGTCCTTACGCTACGACGCTCATTCTCAAATTCTAAAGCCTGCACTCTCATTTCCTCACCAAACACACCATCTCTCGCAAGTTCTCTTATTACATTTCTATAACCTATCTGAGTATTAAATTTCAATTCCTCAGGCTGTTCTGATGTAACATATCCTAATTGTTGTGCTATGTATTTATTTTTTTTTAAAACACCTCTATAAACAATACAAAGATTACTAATTTGGTCTTCAGACAAGTCTAATAAGTTCCTAAAAGATAAAACTGCTACATTTAAATTCTTAATCTTAGCTACATGATCTAATAAAGCTTCCGCCATAAAAGATTTTCTATCCAACCCTTCAATATCCTCCAGACCATTAGCCCCTATCTTAGAACCCCATTTTTTTGCAATTAATGCCAAATCATCTCTCGAAACTAATTCTAATCTATGTAACAAATTAAACAACAGTTTAAAAAACTTATTTCGTAATACATGTATCGTATACTCATTTTGTTTACAAAAATAATATTTTGCATAATAATATAAAGAATTTTGTCTATAAACAGTAGTGTCTAAAAGACTTAAAATCTGAGTTTGATTTAAATTGAACACATCTAGATAAGAAACTTCATCCTTATGCTTTTCTAAAAAATAAGCAAGTGCAATCAACACACAATCTGCAAAAACTTTCAACTGCTCAATACTTGTACGATCCGGTAAGTCAAGTATTGATAAATACTCCTGTTCTTTACTCACAATTTCCATACGAACACTTCTCATATCCAAGCCGAGCAAATCTTGAAAATCAATTTCTGGAGCTAAATCAATTGGACACTCAGTATCTTGATTATAATTAAGTGCATAATTTCTTAACTCAGAAGGTAAAACTTCTGAGTCTAACAACAATTTAAATTCCGGTGCATAATCACCACTTAAAATTCTATAAACACAGATTTTCCCAATAAACTGTCCGAACTTTAAATCTAGACACTGTGAAAACAATTTATTTTCATCAACATCGAATAGACCATCCAATGCATCCAGAATAAATTTATTTCGAACAACTAACGGTAATAAATCAGCATATTCACCATTTAGTAATTTCTCTAGAAACTCTCCCTGCAAATCATTAATATCATAACCAAATGATTGTAAAACCATACTATAAATCTCTTCACCAAATTCACCTGATAAACTTTTAATAACTACACTTTCAAATAAATTTGAGAACTTTCGACCATTAACAATATTAGATATTATGTTTTTAACAGAAATATCAGGTAAATATCCATTGTAAATTCCAGAAAGTAAACCCTCAACTACTTCTTCAATAACTTCTTCTCCAAATCTACCTTCATAAGCCATCTCAAAAATCTCCCTAGCAAAAAAGGTCGAATCTTTACATTTAGATGCTCGTGACTCAGGAACATTTAACATTTTAAGAATTGTAAACCAATTTTTATCACCTCCAAAATCTATACTTAATTGTTCTATTTCTTCATTAGTTAAACTAATCAAAGATCCAAAATCAACTGAGTCTTCATCACATTCTTTTATTCCTGCTACACTTGATAACATAAGGCGATAAACTTGATGCTCTTTAAGAAAAAATCTAACTAACTTCTCTCTTTTAAATTCATACCCATAAGTACGTACATTGTTTTTTACATTCTTTTCAATCTCTTGCCCAAAAACACCTCCCAATGCAGAACATAAAAACTTATACCTAAAAAGTACATTCTCTTTCCATCTTCGTATACCCCAAATCTTATTCCATTTATATTTATGAGCATTTACACTATTATTTAACCTGAAAATAAAATTATCTTCTTGTTCATAGAAAGTAGAACAGTCATATACAGTTGTAAAAATCTCCTTTAAATTAGTACCCAAGAAACTTTTATTCATACTCCAGCTAGTAATAAATTTCCAAACCTCTGAATATGAAATTTCATTGATATTTTTATCTTTTCTACGAGATAACTCATTTAAACATAAAAGAAAAAACAAACTTTCACGACTCCTAGTAAAATACTCAAAACCATTAATCTCTTCAATCAAGTATTCAGACCCCAAAATTGTACCCTTCTGATCCTCAATAAAAAAAGAGATATGATCTAAAGTAAAAATACCATCACCAGTATCAATTGAGTTTAAAGCGTTTTGATTAACATTAGAAGCCATTACATTAAGACATATTGAGTCTGAAACAGAATCTTGTAACGAAAGACCTTGCAAAGATTTAAAATCTTTATCAACTTGACCTTTTGACATTTTGTTGTTTGTTAAATTTAGTGCAGCATACATGTCTCTTTAAGTTTGTCAAGACTGTAACAAATCTCAAATCTTGAATTTCTACAAGTAACACAAAAACAGATTTAAACTTTTACGTCTGAATACTTATTCATTATAAAGCTAATCATTTAACAATTGTGAATACAACCTAAATATTTTTAAAAATCTATTTAATTGAAACTCCTCTAAACTTCCTCAATAGCTCAGACATACTTAGATTACTTTCTTCATAAATCACAGCATCGTATTCATCTAACAACATCTCATAGTCTGAATAACCATCTTCTAAAATTAAAACTTTAGGTACTTCAAAGACTTTTTCATCATCTATTTCAGAATCAGTATCATCTTTAGATACAGGTTTATCTACCAGTCCCTCTAACGAATTATGAGTTTTCTTAGGTTTAGAAACTTGTTGATCAGATAACAAAACATTTTCCGCCTCCATATGTTCATACTTAATCGAAATACTTAAAAACCCGGAATAAATAACATTCTGATATTCAAAGTAAGCAGCAAAAGAACTCATTCTTTTGCTTAAAAGATTTCTTTTAATAAATTCGCTAAAACTCTTGTCCGATGTTAAATGATCAGTTCTAAGAACATCAGCCATGTCTGAAGTCACCGACTTTAAATAAAAACTTCTATCTTCAATATATCCATGCAGCATTTTATAGATCATAGCATTTAAAGCATTTTCAATTAACTTTAAAAGTTTTACATCATGCAAATCAACTAATTGCTTCAACTTAAACAAAATAAACTCTACATTATCAAAAAAATCTCGATCCTTAAGTTTACTCTCAAGCTCATCCTCAAATAGAGTATAAAAACTCGAATCTATACTTGGATTTTCAACACACATAAAGACTTTATAATAAAACCCATAGCCAGATTTATGAATAGCCTTTTTATGTTTAGCAATAGTTTTCAATATATTTTCGGTAGCATTCCCCCATTTAACTTCATAAATAGTTGGACCAACTCGAAAATCAGCTCTTAGAGAATACTTACCAGAAAGTTCGTCAACAACAAGGCAATACTGAGGAATTACCAAATGTTGAGGATTTGTAAAAGCTAAATAAACCCCAACAAGCTGCTCAAATGCATAACCTTTAACACAATGAACATACCGATTAGAAGTTATAGGTTTTGGTTTGGATTTAGATTTTCCAACAACTATTTTATTGATTTTTTTCTCTTCACGCCTTACTAATTGTTTAAATTTCTTTGGAATTTCCATGCTTACAACAGGTCTTTCTTGAGAATTTACAGTTTGATCAAAACCAACAAAAGATTCTACGTCACCTTCCAAATCTACTTGAGTAAAAGCATCTGATGATTTTGAATTTAAGCCTCCAGAGACATCAGAAACACTTTCATCAACATCTAACTCAGTTTTAAGAGATTGATCTACATCACTTGCAACTTCTTTAGTAACAATATCAGAGCCACCTCTTGCTAAATCTAAAGTAATTTTTTGAGACTTACCTTTATCCTCAATTATAATCTCAGGCATTTGCTTCTCACCAAACTCATCAACTTCTAAAGCATGAAAATCATCAGTTACATCTACCAAATTATCATCTTCAGGGTTCAAGATAACTTCATTACCAGTTATAAAAGAAGAATCTTCAACCTCATTAAGTTGATTTATTTCTAATTCTGGAATTTCAAAATCTAAACTTTTTAAATATCTCTGTCTGTGAAAATCAACAATTTTTTTTCTAACATTATTTTCACCAAACATATACTCAGCCTGCTTTTTCGCACCTTCTCCTAAAATACCATTAAAACAATCTTGTCTAATTAAATACGCAACAACTTTCCCAAATTCACCATTTACAATTCTTAATCTAGTATTATAAGCAGTTTCCTCACAAAACTGACCGGCTAAAAAAAGTTTTCTAAAATCTTTTAACTCAGAACTAAAAAATAAATCAAAAACGCTTTTAGAGTCTAAATTATTTAGGTTTCCATCTAAAGCTAGTTTCATTAATTCAAATCGCAAATCATCTAAATTATCGCCATGCATAACTTCTACAATAACTTGTTTTGAGTATTCAACACCAAATCCTCCATCCAATGCACATAATATAAATTTTCTTTTCAGATCAATGCCATACACATAACTCGATAAAACATTGTTTCTAAATTGTTCCTTTCGACATTGATGAATAATCACATCGTGATAAGCTTTTAAACCTAATTCATTAGTTTTTGCAAGGAAGTAAATAATCTCTCTGAATTTTTTTTCTCGATGAAACCACTTTTGTTCAGATACATCCAAGTTAAGACATAAACCAATTCCATACAAATCAAGAAATTCGCCCTTCACAATAAAGTTCAAACAAGAAAGATCATCCTCAGTCAACTCCATCAACATAGAAAAATTAACATCCTTAGAATCTAAACCTTTCAACCGAGCAACAGCATTAATTAAAGAATCATAAACTACAGGCTTTAAATTATCATATTCAATAACCTCTAAGGCACCATCTATATAAACCAAACCCATTTCAGGTAATAAAGATTCAGCTTTTAACTGCAAACTACTTCCAAGCAATCCATCTAAAATATATTTTAAACAAACATCTCTAAACAATTGTCTTTGAGCACTCTTTGTAGCAGGTAAAAAACCCCCCGTGAACAATTTAAATATGTCAATTAAAGATTTATTCTTTTTGGTATCAGTATTATCCAAATCAACACACTCCTTTAAATTCAAATCACTTGAATCTAAATAACAAAGATCTTCTAAACCTACACTATCAACACTTTTATTAAGTCGTCTCGAAATATCATTTATAACTAACAAATAAAAAGTTTGAAACTTAATATTGATATCAGTCTCTTTTTTAAAATCAGAAATTAACAAACACCGCCTTTTTATTGTACCAATATTATCAATTAAAGATTCTAAACGTAAATCAGAATTAAAACACAATAAATCTTCTAAAAAACCTTCAAAAGCTTGATTAGCATTAACAACTTGTAATTCTTCTGTTTTCAAAGCCTTGAACTCTAATTCCATCTGTTTAGTATCTTTGAACTGATTTCTTTTCATTATTTACCTTAAAATAGAGGTAATTATAACAATTACACACAAGATGTCAAATTGTTGAAACACTTACAAAACAAAAGGCCCAGAATAATACTGGACCTTTAAAATTTACCATATAAAATTTCTATTTAGACCAAAGTTCATAATCAGTCTTAGAAATTTCGCTTGGAACAGCATCCAAACTTACAAATTCAAAATATTTAACAACCCTCTTATACGGACTAACATTAGTGCCAGTTGGTACATTTAACAAAGAGCTACCACATTTAAACAAAGATTTATCAGCATCCGATAACTTCGCACAGTTATATAAATCAACAATAACCTCGTACACACCTGGTGTTTCTAGTAATACACTAATATTCATATCACTATAACGATCTGTATTGTTATGCTTACCATGTCCTCCTTGACCAAAACCATCTCCCTCAAATTTCATTGTATAGAAACTTGATAAGACCAATTCAGCACCATCAGAACTTGATACAGTAAAAGGCAACTCCCAAAAAGTTTTATCAATAAAAGAATGATAGTATTTCTGAAATGCACCCTGTTTTAATTCTGGAGTACTAAAAGGGTTACCTTCTGGAAGCTTAACTTCATCAGCTTTAGTACTACCAAACAAATCTATTTCTCCATCAGCAAAAGTACAGTCACTTGAGCTGTATACATCAAAATATTCAATCCCAGAAGAAATAGTCCATGATTGATTTTTATAAAAATATTCTTGGAAATTAGCCATTTTAATTCTATCTGATTCATTAAATAAACAAGTCATTTTTTCGACTAAAGAATCTTGAAAATACTCACATTTACCATTTTTAACACCCTTCACCTCATATACAGTATCTCCAAACCCATCATACCCCCTAACACATCGAGTTGGAGTACAAGATCTTAAGTTATCATAAAAGGTATCCATACAATCCCCACCACCAGAAAGCGGTGAAATCAAATCTGTCTTTGGTTCAACAGCACTTTTTTCCAAAGTTAAACTAACATCTTTTTGAACTGACTTAGCTTCATTATTAGTTTCAGATTTCTTAGTAGAAACAGTAGTATCTTTATCACTTTCATTAACCTTATTGTCTTTTTCTAAATCTTCCTGCTCTAAATTTTCATCAAATTCATCAGCACCATTATCTTTCACAGCATTTTCTACAATAGAAACAATTTTCTTTTCTGCAAAGTTTTGTAAATCATTTTTAAAATAATCAAATGCAAAATATCCAGAAACTAAAATTATCAAGACAAGTAAAGGTATACCAAAAACGAATTTTCCTTTAGTTGATTTTAAAGCGTAAGCAATTTCGTAATCTTTAAAACCTTCATCTCTTAAAGCTTCTACAATTTCTTTATCAGATTTATTTTGATTAATTAAAGATTCAACTTTTTGTTTTAAGGGGTTCATAATAAAAATTTAACTTTTCTTAAATGTAAATCTTTTAGCTTTTTTGTCAAGCTAAATAATTAAAGCACGTAATTCCATCGTTTCATTTGTCTTGGTCGAGTCATCACCGTTGTAAAACAAATTAAAAAACAAAATGTCATTCATATTCCTTCTATCTAATGCTTCTAGATCATACTCACGTACATTCTCAATAAGATCTAAAGTGTCTACAACCTCATGATCATCATCTAAAAATCTCAAATGATGATTATTTATTAAACTTACCAATAAAGTATGCTTATCCTCACCATCAACCTCGTTTGCAAAATCATTAATTGTTTTAATACACATAGAATCAAAAATATTTTCATGAACCAAGTCATCTAAACTTTCAAACTCAAATTCAAAACCATTTTTTCCACGTATATCACCGTGTTTGTAAACAAAACTCTTAAATTCATTTTCATAATTTTCATCTAGATAATCTTTCCTATATCTTAGATACCTCATTCTTTCCCCTGCAATACTTAATGTATGCCGAGTAGAATATAAAAAATACTCATCAAATTTGTAGCTATAACCTAAAATCATCCCAGCTTTCTTTAGATAATCTGGAATTTGTACTTTTAGACCAGTGGTTTGTAAGTCAGAAACTTCATTGTCTGTAGGATATTCATCTATCCTATGAGAAAATCTAGAATCAATAAATGGCAACAGATCCAATGATTTAGTTACCGATACACCGAGACTACAAACAAAACCTCGAACAGGTCCATTTTTTGATTCATACTCAACTTCTAAAAACTCAATTGGTAAACCATTTATTAAAAAAACTTTATGCTCACCTGTATATTGAAATTCAACTCCCATATCAACTTGTGATAAAACATCTCCATTTGCAGCTCTTAAATTCATATCAGACACTACCGAAAGTAATAACCCCGAACCCATTGCATTGTGTAATGATAATCCACTACCAGAAACTACACGGTTAGAAAAACCTCTTGCAAACTGCAAATTTAACATTGAAGAAAAATCAAAGTGCGAGTTTATAGAAACCATCGATTCTAAATCAACCTGATTTAAATGAGTACCCAAATCCACCATAGCAAACATAGGCACAAAACCAGACTTACCATCTGGTAATAAAACTTTTTCCATTAAAATTTTTCTTGAACCAACATTTGTAACTTTAAATTCTCTTAAACTTTCAAACAAAGTTCCTTCTGGGCAATTATTAATAATACGTCCATTTACATCAAAAACATAAACACTAGTGAAGTTTGAAATATTATGCCTATTAGATAATCCCTGCAAAGCTTCTAAATTTAATAAGCTAGTAGAACCTTTTTCAAAATTCATATATCTTCGAGAAAAAACATTAGAATACAATCTAGCTAAATTATTAAAATAAGAATCATCACAATCTAAATCTAATTCTAAATCATCTAAACAATCTAAGTAGGAAACAACGTCCTGTCCTAATTTTTCTTCTAAAAATCTTAATTTCTCATCTCTTAAAGAAAAACCACTAGAACCAAGCTCTGAAACTAATAAATCTAAATAAGCATCTACATCTAAAGATCTAGAACTAAGTTCATTTAAATTCTCCACTGAATTAAAGCTTGTAGATCTAAATAAGACTCGCTTTTCTAAAAACATTCTTGAATGGGGTTAACACGCAAACCATAACACAAACACAAAAACCTATCAATTACATTAACTTGCAAACATTACAAATATAATTAAAATTCAATGTTTTAACATTTAACCCCATACAACATGTTAAAAGCAGAATCCACAATAGGAATCATACTCGTACTAATTTTTGGTATGAGTCTTGGCTTTATTTCTAGCCAAACATTTATACTTAACCACCAAAACGATCTTAAACAAACACAAGACGAACTAACAAAAGTTCAGAATAAACACATTCAATCACTTAGCGAAAACCTTGAATTAAAAGAGAAACTGATTGAATTTAAAAACAAACAATAATAAAATAAACACAATGTAAACCCATAAAAATGGATAAAATAAAATTATTTTTAAGTAACTGGAAAAACATCCTTCTAACAATTTCAGTTCTTGCTGGTACAACAGCAGTTATTTTAACTCAAACAATCGATAGAATAGAGCCAAAAGCATCTCTACAAGTAGAATCAAACGAAGAATCTACCTCACAAGATTCGGAAATCGAAGAAACTGATGATCAAGAAACTCAAACGCAAGAAGAAACCAACCAACAACCTCAAGCAGAACAACCACAACAAACAAACATTCCAACTACGCAAGAAACATCTGTACAAGAAACTCAAACGCAAGAAAACAATGATACTGCTCCAAGTTTCGCACCTCCAGCACCTCCACAAGAATCTCCTACTCAAGAGGCCACTCCAGAAGTTCAAGCAGAGACTCAAACTCAAGAATCAACTCCACCTGCAACAAGTTCATCCAATCCTTCATCAAACGCGACTAACGAAGCACCAAGCAACAATTCTGGATCTGGAGGTAGCAATAATAACCCTCAACAAGAAATGCCAGCACAAGCTATGCCTGCACCTAACCAACCAGCAAGTAATTAAAATTTCGCTAAGTCCCCACCTTAAAGCGATCAAAACCGCAGAAATGCGGTTTTTTTGTTACCTGTTTTTGAGAAAGTTAAACAATATAGAAACAACATCACCACGTGACAAAAAAGCACTTTCTTCAAAGGATTTCAAATCATCCAATTCATACCTGTCAATAATACCTAAGAAAGGGGTAAACCAGGTATCCGAATACAAACTAAATAAATTCGAATCCATATCTGTTGGAAGATTAAAAACACCTGCCATCATTTTTAAAAACTGAGGATAAGTTATTTCCATAAATGGCTTAAATGTATTATCTTCAAAACCTGCTACTATATTCAAATGAGATGCCATAACTACATACTTGTAAAACCAGTCATCAGAAGATACATCTGAAAAATTTACACTTAACGGCAACAATCCAATCTCACCATATCTCAAAGTTAAAAGAATCTTTAAAGCCTCGGCTCTATTAATAGTTTTATTTGGCAAAAAGAAACCATTAGTATAACCACTAACTACTCCCCTTCTATACAATTCATAAGCTGCACGCTCAAGTAACGTACCAGAATTAACATCATGAAAAGGATTCACAACATCTTTATTTAAGTCAAAAACAGAATCTAAAAATTGAACATCTCCAACAACTGGAATCTTTTTCAACTCTTCTTGCTCCTGAACTTGATGAATCTGACTCTGAATATCAGCTTGCTGTTGCATCACATCTGCAATCAACTCTAAAACCTCCTCCATCTTTTGAGACTCAACGCGACTCACATCCAAAGTAGAATCATTCAACAAAACAACTTCTTGAGTTTTGGGCAATTGCTTGTTCACCTCACTAACAACAATAGAAGTTAACTCCCTCTCATCAATACCTTCAACTTGATTCTCCTTTACAAAATTTAATAACTCCTCTACATCTAATGTCTGATCCTGCGAAGCAATCACACTCATTAGCTCAGCAATACGAGCATCCATTTGCTCGTCTCGAGAAGCAATAGTAGTTTCTAAACCATCAGTTTTTTCTTGAATTCTTCCTAAGGAGTCTACAAAAAAGTTGTTTACATCTAACTGTGCTTTAGCCTGCACATCCAAAATCTCTTGCATTTTAGTCATAATATCAGCAAGAGGATCAACAACTGGACCATCTTCTTCTACTTCCTCAACTTGTTCATGCTCTTTATTTTCTTCTGGCATCTCCTCTTCTAATACTTGCTCTACATATTCAAATTCAATCAAAGAAGCAGCTAAAGGATATTCTGCATATTTTAATAAACTTTGTGTTAAGTCGTAATCACTTTCAGATAACAATTTGAGACCAAAACTAAAATCTTGATTCAAATTCGAATGCAGTAAATTAGCACTAACAATCAAGTGCAGTGTGCTATTTGATAAGCATTCAAAATTTTCTGTAAAGCTCACATAACCATTAGAAAGTGTTCCCAAACTTAAAATTTCATCAGTATTTAAATTAATTAATTCAAATCCAGAAAAATTAAAAGGTAAATAATCTCCAAAAGCTTTAAATCTTAACTCATCTACTTCTACATCGGCATTAAAACAGTCAAATTCCAACTGCATAACATTCACACTTGAATTTAAAGTAGAAACATTTGTATTTATAAAGTTATCTTTTAATTGAATCTGCACAAATTTAGGCACAGCGGCAAAACTTGAAAAAGTATTAAAAAACAACAAGCTGTACAGAGTGGCAAATTTAATCAAAAAACAATCTTTCATATTGCAAGTTAATTGACTTCAATTATAAAAGACTCAAGTAAAATTCAAAGCAAATAAAAGCAATTAAGAACTACATAGAGATTTTGACAAGCTCAAATTCCTCACTTAACTCAGAACGTAGGCGCTTATTTTCTGCAACAGATAACTTTTCACAAGTAACCAAATGAACTAATTTCTGCCCCTCTTTAATTGCATTAGAATCAAGCAAACCTAATACATAAGCATCTACTTCAGAGTATAGAGGGGTTGATTTCAATGTTGAAAAATCAATTAATTCAAGTAATTTTTGACCTTTTTTTATAAAGTCACCTGGCTCAACGCTATAAGAAATAAGACCATCTACGGAGCTTTTAACAGCCACTCTATTACAAAAAACTTTAGAATCAACTATCAATTTTTTCCCAGGATACATCTTATAGAACCTTAAGACATTAAAAATTCCATCAAAATTAAAACGTAAATTATAATCTAAAACTCTAAAATTACCTCCAGATTCGATTGTTAAAACAGGAATTTTAAAAACTTTCATCATAAAACCAGCAAGAGATGATGGTTTAGCTTTTCGATCATAAACAAAATCTGACGCAAATGCTTTAGTAAG